>JACCEA011744928.1_pt1 | contig 12712 bp, 6 predicted proteins | sample 7449851 | NCBI WGS metagenome assembly JACCEA01 (sample SAMN15323453, study PRJNA562643) | freshwater metagenome | isolation source: river surface water | place: USA:Blue River Watershed | collected 2017-08-18 | reverse complement strand
CAAAGAGAGAATTTGGTTGAAACATGGTTTGCGAATTGGATTCAACAACGTATCGTAATAGCTTCATCAGTTTCAAAACCTGTGATTTCAAGTCATAAACGGATTAAGCATAATTCCGATTTGACTTTGCCTTTCAGTCGTTTTGTGATGATTCATAGTTGTCTCCTTCCATCGACGAAACAAGTACAAGATAACCATGATAACAATGGAATTTATCAAATATATAATGTTTCAGAGAATTATATTTCCTTAGTACCAATGAGTGAAAGCAACAAGAGCCAAGGCAACAGCACTCATCTATCTGCCTTTCAAAAACGACGAACGAGAGTTCTGCGCTATTTACTTGATGAAGTTCACGAATTCCTCTTAAAACAAACAAATAGCTCCTCGTCCTCATCACCACAGCCTGTTAGTGTAATGGTCTTTCATTATGGTGAATTTCTTCCATTAGCAATAGTCAACTCTTATCCATTCGTTCAATTTTTACATGTTTCAAATGATATCTCATTCTTTGAAATACCAACTATCCGTTTAATTCAAAATTTAAGTAAAATGTTAATATCATATTATGATCAAATTGGTTTGTCTGATTATCTTCGTAAATATCGATATCCTAATAGCAATAGTAGTATTAGTAGTAGTAGGAGAAGTAGTAGTAGTAGTAGTAGTAGTAGTAGTAGTAGTAAAGTGGTGACATCACACTTACCAAATGTTTATCCACAACTTCTCTATCTTCATACCAAAGGTGTCTCATATGCTAACGTTTATCCACAAATTGAAGAATGGAGAAATTATATGTTATATTTTCTATTAGAAAGACAAATCGTAGCGAGACAATTACTTGCATCGGGCAGGTATGATGTTTATGGTTCCAATTATGAAACAAATTCACGCTTAATTAGTGGCAATTTTTGGTGGGCAACATGTACATATTTAGCTTCTACTCAACTACCACGTATTGATTATTGGGATACAAAGACTGATAAATATTCAGCAGAAAAGTGGTTATTACGTAGTAATCGTGTTCGTGTATATATGGCGTTTGCATCAGGTCAAAATCATGTGTATCGTCGTTATCCGAGATATTGTTATGCACGAATTGATGAATATTTTAAAAAGAATCATCAAAGATTTGCTGACCAGGAAATATACTATATTAAGGTTGATTCGGAAGGTAATGAAATAGAAGGATCTGAGAGTGATTATAGTGATATTTTCAATGAATGTCATCAAAATGAAGCGAATTGCGAATATGTGAATCCATTTTCTTATATGTTCGATGCTGATATCATGCCAAATCAAACGGTATGGTCAATAAATTGTGACGATCGTTCCGTCATCCATTTTCGCAAGATTCATGCCATATTTCCTTTGTTACATCCTATTGAATATCGAAATTCATCTTTGGATTTAATTGATCGAACCGGTTGTTATGGTTTCGAAGTTTCGAATCGAAACAAGAATTTTCATTAGTTTTAGAATAGTTTGTTAATAATTGTTAAAATGGAGACCAATTAATTTATAATGACAGGATTTCTGACTAGCTTATTCACTACAACCCAACCTCATACTAAGTTTTATTATGTTTTTCATCTTAGATAATTACACAAAACATTAAAACAAAGTACAACATCATCATTTATGGATATCCAACCGTAATACTTCTAACTGCAATAATGACTGCAGACGAAACCATTAGCAGCGAACGACGATATCCCATCCTATCAACTGTTAGCAAACACACAATACTTGCTGATAATTGTTTTAACAAAACCTTATTCGATGCCAAAAATATACGCTCTACAATATACATGGAGTTTGGGATAAAAACAGACGAACACATATCCACAGGACAATACGCAACAAAACATCGATAATAACTACAAACTCCAATTCAACAATTTCGATTATCATATCAAAAAAACAACGAAAAAGATTCATAGCGTGTAGCTGTGAATGATGGATATCCATTCTAAAACATCAACAGAGCATTTTGCACTTAGAAAGTCACTTTTTTTTATTATTTTTATTTTATTTTAACTTTTTAACTTTTGTGTTGGAGAACCTGGTAATACTTTTCTCACCTTTTTGGATTTCTTTGAATCATGGGTAACAACACCATGCTTTGCTGCTTGTGCTTTCTTTGCAGAATTAACAGCAATTGACATTTCAACACGTTTACGATTTAAATCAAGTTGAGCCTTCTTCTTCTTTCTTGTTTTCAATTGTGAAGCAGGCATCTTTCTTGGTTGTTTTGGTTTACCTTGGCTTGTAAGAGATTCTTCATATTGTGTAATGAGTAATTCATCAACATCGTAACCACTATCGGCACAATGACTATATGAAAAATCATCATAAATATAAGTTTCTGTATAAGTATCATAACGAGGATCAGTAGCAGCCCATGCATCATGATTCGTTTGGCCATAATAATCATCACGAGAAGCCATAAAACCATTATACATTTGATCATATTCATAATGCCCATAGCAACAATCTTCGAAGTAATCAGTTTCATCCAAATCTTCATCATAGCAAGAAGTCTTCGAGCAAACGAACTCTGTCAAGGGATCAGTGTCCCATGTTTCACTTTCAAATCCACCTGACATCAACTTTGCTTGAGTTAATCTTTCAATTGTTGGATGCATCACCCAAAAGGAAGGATCAGTCATAGATGAGGATTCATAATGATCACCAACAAATAATTTTGAAAAACTTTCACTACACATAAATTCAGCAAAATAAGAATAAAAATCATCTCTATCAACGCCATCCGCTAAATAATCAACAAAAAGATCATAAAAGGCAGCAGCGCCAGCATAAGTATATTCAGGACGACATTCATAGTAACAAGCCGCATTTGCATAATTCGTGGTATTTAATGTACAATTCTTTGGTGAGTCAGTATATCCATAGCGAAAGAGTTCTTTGATGGTATTGCCCATATAGGAACAAACCTCCTGCAAGTCTTCTTCACCGCTGACAATACCGTCGGTTACCCAATCAGCAAGTGCATCACAACCATACACACCACCATATGTAGTGTGGGCGGTACCATGTGGGCCAAATGAGATCTCGTAGAAATAATCCATTAAATCGGTATATTCAAGAATATCATAATTATAATAACATGATGGTAAATAACCGAATTCAACATCCCAATCGAAAGAATATCTTGAAGTATAAGGAGATGGATTCAATACCCAAGGAGCACGGAGATAACCATAGGCAGCATACAATGTTGGAAACATCGTATTCATCTCCACCAATTGGTCAGCCCAACGACCATCCGCAATTCTGGCATCTTCAATTCTGTCACTTGTACGTGTAAATCCCTTTATGGAAGACTTTGGATAGGAGACTGAACCAAAAACATCAGCAGATGATACAAATGAGCCGAAGATCTTGACACCACTGCTGTTGTCAATGGTGAAATCCCAGTAAGGCATTGTCAATGACGGATCCACCTCTTGTAGCGAAGCTTCAAACACGGTGTTCAACTTAATATGTTGAGTTAAAAATCCATTTCCTTCATGGATATGATCAGCGTCACGTTGACCAGCATTCCAGAAGTGCAATCTGGCAATAGTCTTCGTTGACAGGTAAGAACTACCATAAGTACTTTGTCCTTCTTCATCCTCTGTTACAGTCATGGTATACAACGCATCCAAAAATTTATTTAAATCAGATGAAGTATAATCACGAATTTCACGACGAACATATAAACAAATGGCAGAATCAGTTACTTGATTCGTCACATCACCATCACTATCGTAAGTGTACAAAGTAATAGTGTACGTATCATAACCGGAGCATGAAAAATACACACTGCTGGTGACAGTAGTCTCTGTAGTAGTATCATAGTACATTTGCGCTGTCTGACAATCTTCACTTTCATCGGTGGGACAAACTATTGCTTCATACGATACACTATCATCAGTCAAACCCGTGCTGCCATACAAATTTAACTCCATTGATTGATAAGGCTCAATAACTGCTTGATAGTCAGCTAAAAAGGCATATTTCAAGTGAGAAGTGTAATCAGAACTAAAATATTTCAGAGCATCATAGCCAACTCGCTTCAATGTGTAATTAACATCATCAGAACTGGTAGAAAACTTCTTTTTCGATTTCGCTCTTAACTCTGGAGTGCCTTTTTGCAGAGGAGTTTTTGATGGAGAAAGGACTACAAATGCTACAACACCAATCAGAACTGCGATGAACAGAGCACCATAGAGTGTTCGCTTCTTTTGAGAGACTTTTTGAGTCAAGAGCTGCTCGTCCAATTGGTTAGCAGTGGCATCGAAATTAAACCGAGCCATATCCTTGTCAATTCAGCCGAAGAAGACAATCCAATCCAAAAGCAACAAAGAAGATCTTTAAATGCGGTAACAACCTGAACGACTTGATCAAAACAATTAATTTTTTCAGCAGAAACCACGAGCACACCAGCCCAATCTTCCGCCACACTCACTCACTACATCTCAAACCACGAAAATTTCGACTCAGTGTATTTTCACAATTATCACACCCTATGTTAATGATTTCCTTTAAAAATTTCCACCGAATGTTCGAAAATCCTGCTTATTTGAGGAATTTATTAAAATATTAAAGCAATTGCATAGATGCTCTGAAATTTTCATTGGTGAGTTCCATATTCCATATTCTGCCTTCAATTGTAGCACAGCAACAGAAAAGTTGACAAGGTCGATTCCCAATCCTGCATCGAAATTAATTGAAGGAATTCCCTTGTGTCAGATTTGTCTTTGACAGATGGGGCGATTGAATTTCGAGTTGGAGTCGAAGCAGCTCGATCGTGAGCTTGAACAAAACAAGCTTTCCCGAAAAACACGAACTCTCTATGGTGCAATTTTTGTTGCTCTCATTGTTGGTATCGTGGCAGTGTTCATGTTGTCTCCTCCACCGGAAACCCGACAACAAGGCACACCAGAATTAAGGGCAAAAGCTAGAAAAGTGTTTAGCAGTACTTCGGACGATGTTAATTATACCTTGACCCGTGTTGGCTATGATGCTTTGAAATATTTCAGTTCCAGTTACACATCGCACTTGAAATATGCCTTTTTAGCTGACTATCAAGCAGTCATTGAGCCTTATCAATCTATGGAATTAAATTTGTATGATAGTGATGGGTTAACTGATGATAGCATTTCGTTTGAAGCAATAGTTTGTCCCACAGATGAAACGGAAGATTGCCAAACAGCGCAAATGTATTATGATACTATAACGCAGTCTACAGTTACTTCAAGTGTTAGTTTCGGTTGTTCTGCTTATGATACATTTTCTATCACAATATTTTCCGTGGCAAGTGATGGTGAAGTTCTTAATCAAGTTACTGATTCAGCTATTTGTTTATATGTTCGTCGTGAAATTCGTGATTATACAACAGCTGATTTAAATCGTTATTTAGATGTAACATATTTGTTGACAAATACAAGTTATGAAGAAGGTCAAGCCACGTATGGCAGCAACTACTATGATATCGGTAGTATCGCTAAATTGCACTTCTGGAATGCTGGTCAACGAGATTCTGATCATATTCACGAAGGAAGTGGTTTCCTCACTCAACACTTAAAGTTGACAAATCTATTTGAGTCTTCCATCCAAGCGGTTGATCCCTCATTGACTATTCCATATTGGGATTTTACCATTGACCATCAAAGTGGTTATAACATCTTCGACGCCTTTGTATCATCGCCGGATGTCTTTGGGACAGTTACTTATCCAAAATCATCAATCAAAGGTTTCACTCGAGAATCAGACAAAGTTGAAGATGCTAGAATTTCGGATGGTCGTTGGGCAGATCAGAAAGTTGAAATGAATACAGATTTCCCTACACTAAAGAGTGGTTATGGTTATCTCCGTGCTCCTTGGGTATTGAATCCATCTCCTTATATCTCCAGATATTCGTTTGATTGGGATGTAGAATTCGGTTATTTACCATCATGTTATTATAATTATGATATTCTTGAATATACCGATATGATGACCTATTTTTATGGGATCTCATTTGGTCCACATGGTACTGCACATACCAGTTATGGCGGTATCTTTGGTTGTGATGCTTTGGATGAAATGAGAACCTTGGGTTACATTGAAAGTGAAGAAAATCAGCAAGAAGTTTGTTCTTATATGGGTAATATGATCAAAGAGTTTTATCGTGGAGGATATACCAATCCTCCTGATAATTGCACTGTGAATACCGATGATTACACCAGTTCTGAATGTTATTATTCTTGCAGGGAAGATTTGGTTCAGTATGCTGCAATTGGGCTGTATCGCACGATTAGTAGTTACCTTTCAACATCTGTAAAACCAGAAACTGTGATGGACTATTTGATGACGTTTATTTGCAGTGAAAGTTTTTCAAAATTATTTGTTGGTGATCACTATGAATCCTCATCCATGACTGATCCTTCCTTTTGGGTGATGCATCCAACAATTGAAAGATTAACTCATGCAAAGTTGATGTCAGGTGGATTTGATAGTGAAACATGGTATAGTGATCCAACTACTGAATTTGTATGTGCCAAGACCGCTTGCTATGATGAAGATTTAGATGAAACTGATTACTTCGAAGATTGTTGTTATGGTCATTACGAATATGATCAAATGTTCGATGGATTTACTGGTACTCGTGAAAGTTATTATGGTGCGACTAATCATAATTCATTGAGTGCTACTGATCCACGGACTTCGTCTTATTCGGAAGTATATATTTATGATGATTTTTCGTATGACCATTGCGCAGATAGCGGATACGATGTGGATGAATTGCTCATTACACAATATGAATCGTATGTTTCTAATTTGGATTCAAATGGTAAACCGAAACAAGCACGAAAGAAGTCGGCATCGGAAATCAAAGCCCAGAAGGAAATGCAAGCACAGGTTGATATGAATCGTCAGCATGTGGAAATGTCCCTTGCACGCAAAGCTGCAAAGAAGGCTCATGAAGAGAAAGAAAGTAAGAAGTCAACTTCTTCGAAGCAGAGTTCCAATAAGAAACAAACGACTAAAAAGGTGAGAAGGGTGTTATCTAATTCTCCGTCTCAAATTGGAAAATGATGATAACTTAGGTTGCAGTCATTGTTGGCAGCTTCCATTACGTATAGTCAATCCTTTTCTCACATGTTTAGTTATTGTGGGCAAATTGGATTGAATTGTTTGTATGTATATACGATGTATTTTTATAGATGTATCTATTTTTGATGTATATGTTTTATATTTTGTTGATCCCCTCTATGTGGTGTGGAAATACCAATGACATCGCTTTCGATAAGCAATGCTGTGAGTTGAAGTACAAAATAGATGTAGTCGAAATTTGTGAAAAATGAAATATTCCTTTCAATCGTTTGTTTTATCCTATTGGTAATATTCTGTATTGTGACCCTTCATTTTTTGCTGTAAATTTGTTTGTTGACAATATTGGATCAAAATATGTGTTGATGTGTAAAAGTTATATTGTTGTGGCCCTATCGGTCTTACTTTTCTCACTCCCAGATTTCATTTGCTAAAACTGAAATCCGCCAATCAAAAAAAGTAAAACGCCACAATCCCAGGATTGATGAAGATCAGTGGTTTCCTTTGAATCTTCTCAGCTATGAAAAAATTGTTCTCGCTTGAATTGGGAAAGATATTTTCTATTGATTCAAAAGAGATTGTGGGATAGTGTAAATTTAAGAAGTACCAATTTAAGATTCGTTCATTCATCTTTCCCCCATTCACAACATATTGAAGATACCGTATTTTGGATATACTAGATTTATTTAAATTGTAAGTCCAAAGATATTGCAATTTTTTACTTTTCTTTAATTGCATTATTTCCCAGGTAAAAGATTTTTTTAAATGGCCAGAACTAAGCGTACAGCAGGACGTGGAGGTCGTGGTGGACCCGATCGTTTATCAGCCGCGGCAATTTTAAGTAGTGCCAAGATGTCAAATGGCGGAGTGAAACCCGACCATGAAAATGATTTTGAAAATCTTTTAGATGATTTATCGAAGAAAGGTCGCGCTGCTGCAGACGTTGATGGTGGTGATGAAGACGATGTTCGCGGAAAAGGCAAAAAAGCTGATGCAGATGACAGTGATGAATCCGATGAAGATAAATTTGATTTTGATTCTAAACGCAATCGACATGGACGAAATCGTCGTGGTGAAGAGGAAGAAGAGGAGGAATCCCCTTACATGCTTTTTGATTTCCGTCGTGGAAAAGAAAAATGGCCAAGTAATGTTGAGATGGTTGATGCCAAACGGTACGAAGAACTATTATTGGCTGCTACTGCTGCCGCGGAAGCCGCTGCAAAAAACAAGAAGAAAGCTGGCGGAGAGGGAGATGAAGATGGGGAATATCCTGCCCCTGGAGGTTCGCCAAGCGGAAAAGGCAAAGGAAAATCTGGCGGAAGTGTTTCTTGGGGTTCATGGGGCTTTGACGAGGAAGATAAAACTGAAGAATCTACCAACAAGCCTGATATTTGCCCTGAAGATGCTGTGTTTGAAACTCTAGGAGATGGTAGCACCGCTTTGATCCTTCCGCCTGGTTATCGTTTAAAAATAAATTGTGAAGAGTTATTGAAAGGTGGCGATAAAAAGCGTGAAGAACGCATGAAAGAAGCTGCGAAGGCCAAGCGTAGAAAGGCAAAATATAGATCATCCTGGGGTGGATATGGAAGTACCGGTACTTCCACTGGTGCTGGTTGGGATGATTGGGATTCTAAAAAGTTTGGATTTTCGAAAGAATACATAAACCAATATACCATTACCATGGATATCAAACTTCTTGAAGAACCCGGCCGTGAAGGACTCGCTTTGTACCAAACCGCATTGATTCATAGTAAGGAAAGTAAGCGACAAGGCGGCAAGTTGACTTTATCTAAGTCAGATGGTGAATGCTTTATCAATCAAGTTGGTGGTGTCGGAACTTTCGGCACATTTGGGGATACTACCAAGGCCAGAGTAAAGAAAGGACAATGGCAACGTGTTGTAATTAGTGTTAATTGCCCTGATGATGCAAATACGAAAGGAGAAATGAGAACTTGGGTTGGCGTTGAACCAGGTGTTATTTTGAAGGAGGAAGCATTTGCTGCAAACGAACGTTTTGCGATCGATCCAGAAAATTTATATTTCTTCTCCTCTGCTCAATCTTCTATGATGCCTGGTAATATCGCTATTCGCATGATTCGCATTGATCAACGTATTTCAACAGATGTTGATGTCAAATCCTTTAGAGCAAGAGATAAGGTAAAATTCTTTACGTTTGTCTAAAACTACTTGATGATTTTTTTTCATTCCACAGTTAATTAGTAAATTTGATGAAGACCGTCAAAAGGAGGTCGAAGAACAACGTAAAGGACTTTCCCTTGCTCCATTATTTGCAAAACCGAGACCAATGTGGTTTGCTCCGGCATTTTCTGCATTCTTTGGTGATGCTTTTATTGAGAGATCTTCGTTGGAGGTAAGAAATCCTGGAATTTTTTATCTCACTTTAGGATAATTTTGTTTTAAATAGGCTTCTTCTCTCCTTCCATGGTCTTATGAGGTGCTTAATTTTGCACTACAGTCATTGCACAAGAACGCTCTATTGCGCAGTTCTGAATTTGGTCTGTCGTATCAAACTCGTGTTGCAATGTCAGATTCCATTCATGTCCTTCAACAGAGTGCGTTGGTCTTCAAACACATGATGAAACTCTTGAAGACGCCAACTGAGTCACAATTATTGTCCTTTCTTCGTAAATTGAAGCAATGTGTTCAAGGTGTAAATACAGGGGAAACTTTGCTTTTGCCAATGCTTATAGAAGGTCAAGAATTGCTGATGATTTTAGAGCGCTCCACAGAACGCATGTTCCGTGTAATTATCGTTCAAACGGATGCTTACAATGGCTTGCAGTATCATGCAACCAATCTTAATACTAAGGAACCAAATCCAATGGCGATTCAATATCGTAATTGTTTGGTGATAAATAATGTTCCTAAGAAGAATGTATTTGATGATGTCTTTTGGATGGCTTGTTACAATATGACCATTCACAGGCATGAAAATGACATGCATAAATTTTATGATGCCTTGTTGCCATTCTTGACTGGAAAGTCGCTTGAGACTTCATTGGTGGAAGCCGAAGAAGCTGCAGCAAAAGGAACTGATAATTATGGCAGTTTTGGTGAGTGGAGATTACCTCAACGCTCACGAACTGCATATGTGCGTGTATTTTGGGAATCCTTTTATTATTTGTTAAAGAAACGTAATGTTTCAGATTTATCAGTCATGCAGGTAAGATTTCTTTTTTATTGTATTATCTTTTTTGCTTGATGCTTCGTTTTGTTATAAACAGATTCATCTCGCCTACAGTTCTGAATTAGTAAAGATGATGCAAAATGATCTATTGTATATGTTACCTAATCACAATGGTGTAAAGATTTGTGAACTTGCTATCAAAGAATTAAGTCACTATGCAGTGCAATTTGTTGATACCATGCGAACAACTGGTAATACTAAACTGGAAGGTCCAGCTGATGAAGCGAAGGAGTCATCATCTGATAAACCTTCCACAGAATTTATTCTCGAATTTATTCACAGTCAAATCTCTTCCGCGAAGGAGTGCCTTTCTCTCTTTGCTGATGGCGCAATGACAGAGCTCCCTCCTGAATTATCTTTGCATAGAGCAAAGAATCCTTCTGATGCAAATGATCCGGACGTAGTCCAATTTCGTGATTTGCTCTCTTGGGAAGGACATATTACAGACCCCGATCCTGGTCAATCTATTTCTTTGAAGAAGTACATTCCGATCAATCTTCTTCAAATTCCACAAAAGGCGACCACTCGACGTCAAGCGATTGAAGCCATTCGCAGATTAGATCGTCTTTGTACATTAATTGATAATCAAAGTCATTGTATTAAAAACGACAAGCTTCTGATTGTTACTCTGATTGAACATGTCTTCACTCATATTGTTCCTGTACCTAAACCACGCGGTGTTCGTTTATCTAAGGAAGATCGTCATCGTTCTGAAAGAGCACGACGTCGTGCAAAGGTTAAGGAAGAAGAAAAGAAGGCAGAGGAAGAAGAGACAAAGAAAGTCCAAGATGAAATTAAGAAAAAGCGCAATCGCGGAAAGGGTGATGCGAAAGCAAACGAAGATGAGGAGAACAAACCTTCCACTGTCATTGAATATCTTGGTGAAGAAGTTGCACAACAATTCGAAGAAGGTGCTTCTTTTGAGACTGCATACATTCTGACTGATTGCATTTGGGACGGCGAAATCGATTACGAGCTTCAAGTAGAATTGTTATTGACGTTGCAGCGTATTTGTGAGCATTTTGTTGCTTCCGCTATGTCAACTCAACAATCCCGTCCATTTGATGCGGTCTGTATTACAGTCCCTGGTGTAATTGCTGCAATCGCTGATGTCGTCATGCACAAGTTAGCAGTTGATGAGCCTTCTGAATGTTGCGCTCACTTACTTGGATTGACCGTGGAGGGTCGTCAACTTGGTCACACCGGATATGGTATTGGAGTTAATCACTTCGCAAGTCAAAGTGAAACCATTGAAATCCATTATCCAGAATTAGCAATTGCTCGCACAGCGGTTTTAGATTATTTCCAAAGTCCATACCAACGTCGTCTAGAAAAGATTTTTAATTGGGAAGAGAATTATGTTTTATCACCTGGTAAATCGATGATATCCTATTTACGTCATATGGGCAGAGAAATCGGACAACCTGTACTTCGTCCTCACCTCTGGTTGTTGGATAACTTGCCAACCACTTCAGAAATCATGAAACAATATCCGGAACTTCGTTGTTATCGTGATGTTGTCTTTTGGTGGAAATATTTATTAAATCCAGATCGTAAGGTATTTTTGAATTTCATTGCCATTGGAGAGGATGATGGTACTGGCGGTGGAAGAGGTCGTGGTGGACGTGAGATTCAACGTCAACCTCGCATGAATGCACAATTGGTCTTTCAATGGAATGAACAAGAAGGAGGATACCAAGTAACTGCTTTTGGAGGTCATGAGTTGCGTTGTAAACCTGATCCAAAGCAAGTGAATCCTTTGACGGGTAAAGTTCTCCCACCTGATCAATTACCAACTCACCGCTTCCCAAGTATTGCTACACCTTCTTATTTCCTTCCACCACCATCGATAAGAACTGAAGATGATGTGATTTATCGTCCTAATTTGCCATCATTCGCGGCAGAAGATTCTTCTTCAGCGAATAAATCTTCCTCGAATAATCAGCAAGTATTAAATCAACGTGATAGTGAGCTTTTACTTTCCTATCTAACCGTCCCATACATGAGAATTCCATTGATTTTAACATTCTTTGCCAGTGAAGATCGCATTCATAAATTGTCCAGTTTAACTTTGCGTACAATTTTAGATTCTGTTCTTTTTGAACCTGGCAACTATCTACGCATGGATATGCACGATGTTGAACCAACTATGGTCCCAACTCCTCACAAGGATCTTCTGGCATCACCGTATGGTCTTTTATTCAATGAACTATGCCGTGCTCCTGATACTGTCATCCAAGCAGTTGTTGCGTTGTTGCGTGGAGCATTAGCTTGTGATACTGGCTCAGTGATTGACTCAATGAACGATGACGATGAAGGTGAGGGCGATGATAAGGATGAAGAGGAGGATGAAGAAGATGGTGGACATGAACAACACCAGTTCAACACCTCCACTACTATTAT
>JACCEA011552322.1_pt1 | contig 12714 bp, 11 predicted proteins | sample 7449851 | NCBI WGS metagenome assembly JACCEA01 (sample SAMN15323453, study PRJNA562643) | freshwater metagenome | isolation source: river surface water | place: USA:Blue River Watershed | collected 2017-08-18 | reverse complement strand
GCAACTCAAAAGAAGTTTGATGAGCTATTACAAAATCTCAATACGATTATTGGGGGAGGCGGTAAGGGTGATGCAGGGATTGCTAAATCGGTAGAGCGCCTAAATGTTCTATTAGGACGCATTGATGAGGTTGCCAATAAAGCAGAGTTGGAATTACTCATGCGCGAAGTCATTGGAACGACCGTCATTTTGCGTCAGACCCTTTCCAGTGTGCAGGGTGACACCATTAGCTCTATTGAGAATCTAAAGCAAATCACTGATCAATTAAATGACCTGGCTCGAGTTGCAAGTCGCTACCCCAGCAGCATGGTTTGGGGCGAGCCACCACCTAAAATTGCCTTACCTGAAGTCGGAGCTCAAAAATGAGAAAGCAGTTTCTTCCAATCATTTCGTATGTTGTGGGTGCCTGTCTTCTGCTTACTCTTGGTGCGTGCGCACCCACAAGACCTGCCGCCGAATCCTCGAGTTGGCTGATTGCGCCAAAGCGCTTGGGTGAGGCACGCAAACCTAACACAGATTTTTGGCTCAAGATGGGTCCTATTTCTGTCAATAGCCCATTTGATAGTAAGTCCATGGTGTATCGACTATCAGATCAGCGTTACGAGAAAGACTTCTATAGCGGTTACATTGCTACACCCGCAGAAATGATTAGTAATGCCACTCGACAGTGGCTCAATGACGCCAATATTTTTCAGGCGACTCTGAATCAAAGTAATACTTTCTTTCCATACTATTCGGTGCAAGCGACAGTCACTGAGTTTTATGGGGACTATCGCTCCAAGGGGGAGGCGGTTGTGAGCATTGAGTTTTATTTGGCGGTCCTCTCATCGGGTTCACAAAACCCAATCATCATGACCAATCGATACACCCAACGGATCGCCTTAAAAGACAATCGGCCCGAGACCTTAGCAAATGGTCTACAGCAGGCCATGGCAAACATATTGCAGATCTATGAGCAAGATTTATTTGCTGGCACCAAAAACTTGCCAAAACCACTGAGTCAGAAAAAGTGATTAACAAAATAATGTATTGTGACTAGGAAGGGAAGTGAAATGAATTTAGGGATTACAGGAAAAACCGCCTTGGTACTCGCCGCCAGTCGTGGTCTCGGTCAAGCTATGGCCGTGGCATTAGCACGCGAGGGCGTAAAGGTTGCAGTTACTGGACGCAATGCCGATGGCTTGCAGCAGACTGTGCAGATGATTGAGGCGCTAGGCGGTAAGGCATTGGCCCTGAACTGGGATTTAGCGGATCTGGAGTCGATTGATCGTCATGTGAAGGAGGTGGAGTCTCAGTTGGGACCCATTGATATCTTGATCAATAACACCGGTGGACCGCCACCCACTTCTGCTACTGGCCAAGATCCACAACTTTGGCAAAAAAGTTTTAATGAGATGGTTTTATCTCTGATGCGTATCACTGACCGTGTCTTACCCGGGATGCGCGAACGTAAGTGGGGCAGAATTATTACCAGTACCACCTCTGGAGCGATTGTGCCCATCCGCAATCTAGCGATTTCTAATACCTTACGTGCTGCACTGTTGGCGTGGTCAAAGAGCTTGGCCGCCGAAGTGGCTGCGGAGGGGGTGACTGTCAATATCGTGATGCCGGGTCGAGTAGCCACTGATCGCTTACGTCAATTGGATGAGGCTCGGGCTAAACGTGAAAACATCAGCTATGAGGCGGTTGTCCAAGCTAGCCTTAAAACGATTCCGATGGGGCGTTATGGTGATCCCAAAGAGTATGGTGATACGGTAGCCTTCTTGGCTAGTGCAAATGCGTCCTACATCACTGGATCAGTGATTCGTGTTGACGGTGGACAAGTACCGAGTATTTGATTGACATGTTAACGCTCACAAAGGAGCTTCGTGCGAAGGAGCTCCTTTGGCTTTTTATAGCTCTCGTCTTATCGGTTGCAGCACTCTCAAGTGTTAGCTTTCTGGCCGATCGTTTGCAACGTAGTTTTGAGATTGATGGGCGAACTTTATTAGCAGCTGACTTATTGATTGCTGCAGACCAACCGATTGCCCAAGAGTTGATTGAAGAGGCAAAAGCAAAGCAATTGGGTCTTGCGCAAACGGTTGTCTTTCCCAGCATGGTTAGCCATGGAAAGGACAGTAAATTAAGTTCGCTCAAGGCAGTCACGGATGCATATCCTCTGCGCGGTAAGCTACAAATCAGTCGGGACCAAACGTTCAGTAGCACTGGAGAGGGCTTGATTATTGAGACCAGTAGCATGCCACCCAAAAATACGGTTTGGGTAGATCCTGCGGTCTTAATTTCTCTGGGCGCCAAGATTGGCGATCAATTAACCATTGGAGATCGTAGGTTTCAGATTGATGCCGTCATTGTTCGCGAACTCGACCGCGGCGCCGCCTTTATGAACTTCGCGCCACGGGTAATGATCGCTATGGATGATTTGGCGAGTACCGGTTTAATTGGGTTTGGTAGTCGGGTGACCTATCGTCTTTTGCTATCTGGGAGTGATACTCAAATAAAGTCCTATCAACGATGGGTCATAGACTTTATTGAGAAGCAGAAGTTACGCGGCATACGGGTGGAGACCTTAGAGAATGCTCAACCAATGATGCGCAAAACACTGGAGCGCGCGGAACGTTTTTTATCCATCGTTGCTCTAATGACGGCCTTAATTTGTGCCTTAGCAATTGCTCTGGCAGCACGTCGTTATGTTCTTAAGCAAGCTGACATTAGCGCAGTCTGGAAATGCTTTGGCGCCAGTCAAGGCATGATCTTGCGCAGACAGCTGTATTTGCTTCTTGTGATTGGATTGGTAGCAACATGCTGTGGTGCGGCTATCGGTTGGTTTGCGCAAGAGAGCTTGATGCAGTTGTTAGGCAATTTGATCCGGACAAATTTACCTTCCCCATCTATCTGGCCCATGATCTGGAGCATTATTTTTGCTCTCTTGCTTCTATTGGGCTTTGCTGGACCGCCCATATTGACCTTAAGTCAGGTGTCGCCACTGCGCCTAGTCCGCAGAGAGTTTGGTAAGGTTCCTTTGGCTGCTCAATCAATGGCCATATTTGGTTTGATCAGTTGTTTGGCATTAATTTTTTGGGCGACTCGTGATTGGAAATTACTCGTTTGGGTAACAGTCTGTTTTGGCTTGGGTGCAATGCTATTCGCTGCTCTTGTTTGGTTAGGGCTGTGGGGCCTCGGGCGCTTTGCAGCCTCACGTCATCTTGCTGATATCGGTTTTGCACTGCGTTTTGCAATCAGTGCTCAATCACGCCGAGCTGCATTTGCGATGATTCAGGTGAGTTCTTTAGCTCTGGCAATCATGGCTCTGCTATTAATCTTTCTGCTACGACAGGATTTATTACAGAGTTGGCAAGCAAATGTGCCAGAGAATGCCCCCAATCGATTCTTGATCAATATTCAGAATGATCAAAGGCAGGCGGTTGAGAAGATCTTGGAGACGGGCGGCGTTGGCCAGGTAAAGCTCTATCCAATGGTGCGCGGTCGACTCACTCAAGTGAATGGCCGCGAGGTCATGCCCGATCAGTATCAAACTGATAATGCAAAGCGCTTAGTTGACCGCGAGTTTAATCTTTCATATACCTCTACTTTCCCTGCTGATAATCAGTTGGTTTCGGGACGTTGGTTTGGTGATGCCACTAATCCGCAGATATCCATTGAGAGTGGTATTGCGAAAACGCTTGGACTGCGCCTCGGAGATCAAATGAGTTTTGATGTCGCTGGGCAAACGATTACTGCGCCGATTACGTCTTTACGTAAACTCGATTGGGGATCAATGCAGGTTAATTTCTTTGTCATTTTCCCCCCTGCGGCCTTGAATGATTTCCCGCAATCCTGGATTACATCCTATTACCAACCCAAACAACAAGGTTCCTTAGATACCGATCTAGCGCGTCGCTATCCCAATCTGACAATCGTTGATATAGATAACTCCTTGCGCCAAATTCAGGAGGTCTTAAATCGCTTGGCCAATGCCCTGGGATTGCTGTTGGCCTTTACCCTGTGTGCAGCGATATTGGTTCTATTTGCGGTACTGGGAGCGACGCAAGACGATCGCTTTCGTGATGCTGCGCTCTTAAAGGCAATGGGCGCGTCTAAGCAGACCCTACGTCAGTTGGTATTCATGGAGCTTGCAGCAATCGGCCTGTTGTCTGGGTTGTTAGGTGGTTTGGCAGCGAGTGCTACTACATGGGCTCTAGGGCGCTATCTATTGGAGATTGAGTTTTATTCTTTCTTCACCGCGATTGCTTTAGGTATTGCGATCGGGCTCATCGTAAGTTTTCTGGCCGGGTTTGGATTGCAACGCAAGATACAAACAGCCAGCACAATGGAGTGTCTTCGTGCAGCCTAGCTAGGCTGTATCGTTTGAGACTTTTTTGTTGGGATGGCGAGGCAGCTCAACTAATTTTGTTTTAGCCATCCGATCGGGCAGACCCTGGCGATGTTTACGATCAATGTAGATAGTCAGCGGCCAGCAGAAAAGAGCAACAACAAATAGCAGACTAATAATTTGCCAACCGCGTAACTGAAAAGCAGCATGAATTGCGAGGCAGGGCAGCAACCATAAAGAGCCATAGACATAGCGCCAAAACGCCTGTTTTTTTTCTGGGCGATAGCCATCTTCGGTAATGAGTTGAATGCGCCAGGTTTGCATTGCCAGCGTTTGCCCGCTTCGGCGCCAGTACCAGGTGAAGTACAAAGCAAGCACTCCATATAGATAGAAGAAAGTAAGCCAGCTTGGTATGGCTACACCAAAAACAATTCCAATAATCAAATTTGGAACTAGAAAGGTAAAGGCAAGAACGCCCAATAAGATCAATTGCTCATAGAGATTGCAAAAGACCCGACGCCAAAATCTGGGTGAGGGCAATGCTTTTAGTTCTGCGGGGTTCATCCCCTGAGTTTATTTGATTGTGGAATTTGGCGGTGGAGCGCTTGTATTGTTTAGAGGGGGACGCGGCTGAATTGCTGGAGAGCTGACAGCCCCTGTTTTTTTCTTAGCAAGCTCTTGTTGCGCAAGCTTTTGCTTCTCTTCTTCGCTCAGTTGTTGGTAGGCTTGCCATGCAGCTGTCTTCTGTTCGGGTGGGAATTGCAAACTGGATAGATAGTTGTCGCGGGCTAAGCGGCGATCTTTTTGGGGAAGTTTTGACCAGTCCGACATGCGGCGTTGCAGTCGCTCTTGATCAGCGGATGACATCGTGGGGTAGCGATCTGCCACCTTTAACCATTTCACTTTGCTATTTTGGCTAAAGGTGCTCCAGTCGGATTCGAGTGTGGCAAGAACAGTTTGTTGCAGTGGACTGAGGTTAGACCAATCTAGTTTTGATCCCTTTTTACTAGAGCTGGTCTCGTTGGTTTTGGGATGGCTTGTTGACTCTTGAGCAGCACTCACTGCAGGAAGAATGAAACAAGATGCAGTCAGAACATATGCCGAGATTGCAGCCTTAATCATCACTAGATTTTCTCGTCTTCGGTTTTTTTCTCTTCCGCCTCAGGCTTGGCAACTGTCTTGAGTTTTAAGAAAGCCATAAAGCCGTTATCCACGAAGGCATCGGGCGGGACGTCATCGGTCAGCAAGGCAATGTCGACCGTGGCAATGTCTTTAATGCGCTGATCCTCTTGCCATTCTGTAATTGCAATCAGACCCAAGACCACAACGGCCAACGGGATCAGCCAACTACTGAAGGACCAAAGAGGGTGATTCGAGCGAGGCGACTTGAAGTTTGTATGAGCACTGGCTAATTGCTGATTGAAGATGGGGAGCGCTTCTGGTTTGGCGCGGTCCAGAGCTAACTCGCGAGCTTGGGAGAGCTTTTCTGAAATAGAGGGATCTAGGTGCTTGCTGTGAGCATTGAGCAAGTTGGCAACCCGCTTGCCAAATTGATCTTCAATGGCTCCTTGGCGACTTAGGTCTTTTTCTTGACTCTTCACAACACAATTCCTCTGGCTTTTAAAGCGGCGGCCAAAGTATGGGTGGCCCGGGAGCAATGGGTTTTAACGCTTCCCTCGCTGCATCCCATGGCGAGGGCTGTTTCTGCGGTACTTAGTTCATCCCAATAACGCATGAGGAAGGCTTCTCGTTGACGAATTGGCAATTTTGATATTTCTGCTTCGAGGATCTCCAATAACTGGCTTTGGGCCAACTGCGACGCCCCATCTTGGGGTATTTGTGCCTCCTCGCTGATCTCAAGTAGCTCTAGGGGGTCAAATTCACCGTCGCCATCGGGATTACTGGTAAAGGAAGAAAAGGGGGTCTCATAGGCGTTTCGGACCTTTTGGCGCCTAAACCAGTCATGGATCCGGTTTTGCAGAATTCGGGTAAAAATGAGGGGCAGCTCACTTGCTGGGCGATCGCCGTATTTCTCGGTCAGACTGATCATGGCATCTTGAACCACATCTAATGCGGCGGCATCGTCGCGCACGGCATATACAGCCTGTTTAAAGGCTTTTTTCTCAATACTGGCCAGGAAAAGGTTGAGTTCTTGGGCGGTTGCCATTCTAAATCTAGGACTATTTGGCTTATAAATCGATCTGAATTAAGGGCTTAGCTCGCTCATTCTAGGCTATTGCTTTACAATGGAAGGCTTACCGCAAAGAAACCATCCAAGAAGTGGCTTTAAATTTCTGCGCGGCGGTGCCGTTCGAACCCGGACCATAAGTAAGGGACAGAACAGCCTAAACAATTTTTTGCCGAAAATTGCAAAGGAAAATAAACGATGAATACAACTAGCGCTGAATTTTTATCCACCAAAGGTGGAATAGCCCCAAGCGGCTCTCATTCAGATTCTGATTTAACTGCTTCGACTAAATCTGGCCCCGAAATGATCGGTGCCGAGATGTTGGTTCATGCTCTCCATGCCGAAGGCGTGGAGTATGTATGGGGCTATCCCGGCGGGGCAGTTCTCTACATTTACGACGAGATCTTCAAACAAGATAAGTTCGAGCATATTTTGGTTCGCCATGAGCAAGCTGCGGTTCATGCAGCCGATGGGTATGCGCGCGCTACCGGAAAGGTTGGCGTTGCTCTTGTGACCTCGGGTCCTGGTGTGACCAATGCGGTTACTGGAATAGCGACTGCCTATACCGATTCAATTCCGATGGTGATCATTACTGGAAACGTACCAACTCATGCGATTGGTGAAGATGCTTTCCAAGAGGCTGATACCGTAGGTATTACTCGACCCATCGTTAAACACAATTTCTTGGTCAAGGACATTAATGACCTTGCCTTAACTTTGAAGAAGGCATTTCATATTGCCCGCACTGGGCGACCTGGTCCGGTCTTGGTCGATATTCCAAAGGACATATCAGCTACGAAAGGACCGTTTGTTTATCCAGACAGTCTCAATATGCGTTCTTACAACCCAGTTATCAAGGGTCATAGCGGACAAATTCGTAAAGCAGTTTCATTGCTCTTAGAAGCTGAGCGCCCCTATATCTATACGGGCGGCGGCATCATCATGGCTGAAGCAGCCGCGCAATTAAAAGAGTTTGCTGAGCTTCTGGGTTATCCAGTGACCAATACCTTAATGGGCTTGGGCGGATTTCCAGGAACGCATCAGCAGTTTGTAGGCATGCTAGGTATGCATGGCACCTATGAAGCCAATATGGCGATGCAGCACTGTGATGTCTTGATTGCAATCGGCGCGCGCTTTGACGATCGTGTGATTGGTAACCCAAGCCATTTTGCTAGCCATCCTCGCAAGATTGTGCATATTGACATTGATCCATCGGTGATCTCTAAGCGTGTGAAGGTTGATGTACCAATCGTCGGAGATCTTAAAGAGATCTTGGTGGATATGTCTGCGCAGATTCGGAGTGCACCTGCGCGCAAGAATCAAGCCAAGGTAAAAGCGTGGTGGGATCAAATTGCGCAATGGCAACAGAAAGATTGCCTCAAGTACGATCGTGAGTCACAAATCGTGAAGCCACAGTATGTTGTCCAAAAACTTTGGGAACTAACCAAAGGCGATGCATACATTTGTTCGGATGTTGGTCAACATCAAATGTGGGCTGCTCAATTCTATAAGTTTGATGAGCCACGTCGTTGGATCAATTCGGGCGGTCTTGGCACCATGGGTGTTGGTTTGCCCTATGCAATGGGCATTAAGAAAGCCTTCCCCGATAAAGAAGTGGTTACCATCACGGGTGAGGGCTCTATCCAGATGTGTATTCAGGAGCTTTCAACTCTTACCCAATACAACACACCGATCAAGATTGTTTCTCTTAACAATCGGTATTTGGGTATGGTGCGCCAGTGGCAAGAGCTTACCTATAGCAAGCGCTATTCCAGTTCCTACATGGATTCCTTGCCAGACTTCGTGAAGTTGGCTGAAGCTTATGGCCATGTGGGGATGCGGATCGAGACCAAGGCTGATGTTGAGCCTGCTCTTAAGGAAGCATTGAAGCTCAAGGATAGAACCGTATTTATGGATTTCCAGATTGATCCACAGGAGAACGTTTGGCCAATGGTTCAAGCCGGTAAGGGCATCAGCGAGATGTTGCTTGGAAGCGAGGATCTCTGATGCGTCACATTATTTCTGTATTGCTCGAGAACGAGCCTGGCGCCCTTTCTCGGGTGGTTGGTTTATTTTCTGCACGCGGTTACAACATTGAGACCTTGAGTGTTGCCCCAACCGAAGATCCTTCTTTGTCGCGAATGACAATTGTGACAATTGGATCCGATGACGTTATCGAGCAAATTACCAAACATCTCAATCGACTCGTTGAGGTTGTAAAAGTCTTTGATTTGACCGAGGGCGCGCATATTGAGCGTGAGCTCATGATGATTAAGGTACGGGCAGTTGGCAAAGAACGAGAAGAGCTCAAGCGCACCGCAGACATTTTTAGAGGTCGCATTATTGATGTGACCGACAAGAGTTACACCATTGAACTGACCGGTGTGAGTAGTAAGCTCGATGCATTTATTAATGCAATCGATCGCGCATCCATTCTTGAGACAGTTCGTTCAGGCGGCTCTGGTATTGGCCGTGGCGAACGTATTCTCAAGGTTTAATTTCAATCATTCTTCAGATAATTTAAGGAAATAGTATGAAAGTTTTTTATGACAAGGACGCCGATCTGTCCCTGATCAAAGGCAAAAAGGTCACGATCATTGGTTATGGTTCACAAGGTCACGCTCACGCACAGAACTTGAATGATTCTGGTGTAAAAGTTACTGTTGGTTTGCGCAAAGATGGCGCTTCCTGGAAAAAAGCTGCAAATGCCGGTTTACAAGTGAAAGAAGTGGCTGATGCGGTGAAAGATGCAGATGTTGTGATGATGCTCTTACCTGACGAGCAAATTGCCGAAGTTTATAAGAATGAAGTTCATGGCAACATTAAGCAAGGCGCTGCTTTGGCTTTTGCTCATGGCTTTAACGTTCATTATGGACAAGTAGTTCCTAGAGCCGATCTTGATGTGATCATGATTGCACCAAAAGCTCCTGGACACACCGTGCGCAGCACCTACACTCAAGGTGGCGGCGTTCCCCATCTAATCGCTGTGTATCAAGATAAGTCCGGCGCTGCACGTGATTTAGCGCTTTCCTACGCAACTGCCAATGGCGGCGGTCGTGCCGGTGTGATTGAAACCAATTTCCGTGAAGAGACTGAAACCGATTTATTCGGTGAGCAAGCGGTGTTGTGCGGTGGTACCGTTGAGTTGATTAAAGCGGGCTACGAGACCTTGGTTGAGGCTGGTTATGCTCCTGAGATGGCTTACTTCGAGTGCTTGCATGAGCTCAAGTTAATTGTTGACTTGATCTATGAGGGCGGCATCGCCAACATGAACTACTCGATCTCTAATAACGCAGAGTATGGCGAGTATGTAACAGGTCCAAGGATCGTTACCGAAGAGACTAAGAATGCAATGCGTAAAGCCTTGCACGATATTCAGACGGGTGAGTATGCGAAGAGCTTCATCCTCGAAAATCGTGCTGGTGCGCCAACTCTCATGTCACGTCGTCGTTTAACCGCCGATCATGAGATCGAAGTCGTGGGTGCAAAGTTACGTGCCATGATGCCTTGGATTGCAAAGAACAAGTTAGTGGATCAATCCAAGAACTAATTCGCAGAAAGTAGATCAAGATATGATGTATCCACACCCCATCATTGCTAAAGAGGGATGGCTCTATTTAGTAGTGATTGGGGTTCTTGCCTTCATCGTACAACGCCTTGGCGGTTTCATTTGGGCCTGGCCCCTCTGGCTATTTTTTGTTTTCACCTTACAGTTCTTCCGGGATCCCCAGCGCATAGCACCTCTCGGTAAAGATCTGGTTTTGTCTCCAGCTGATGGCAGGATCGTCGTTGTTGAGAAAGCGCATGATCCTTATGCGAATCGTGAAGCCCTCAAGATTAGCGTCTTCATGAATGTTTTTAATGTGCATTCCAATCGGTGCGCAGTGACCGGTCTGGTTAAGCAGGTGACTTACTTTCCTGGCAAATTCTTCAATGCCAGTATTGATAAAGCGTCAACCGAGAATGAACGTAATGCTGTAGTGATTGATGCGAACGGTAAAACGGTTACATTGGTTCAAATTGCTGGTTTGGTAGCACGTCGCATTCTTTGTTACATCCATATCAATGATCGTGTAAAGCGGGGAGAGCGCTACGGCTTTATTCGTTTTGGATCGCGGGTCGATGTCTATTTGCCATTGGAAGCCGAACCCCTAGTGAGCGTGGGCGAGAAAGTGTTTGCAACCAATACCGCTCTTGCACGTTTACCAGGTCTGGACTAACTCATGTTGCCGCGTCGTAAATTTCGTCAAGAGCGTTTACGATTTCTGAGGAATCGGGCGGTACGTCGGGATGATTGGGACAGTAACGATGACCCCAACGACGATGATCCAATCATGGATCCCCCAAGACCGCGCAGTAAGGGAATTTATTTATTACCGAACGCCTTCACCACAGCAGCCTTATTCTGTGGCTTCTTTGCGATCGTCAATGCAATGAACCATCGCTTTGAAGTGGCGGCGATTGCCATTTTTGCCTCATTAGTGCTTGATGGTATGGATGGTCGTATTGCGCGTATGACCAATACCCAAAGTGCTTTTGGTGAGCAATACGATTCTTTGGCCGACATGGTTTCCTTCGGAGTTGCACCTGCACTCGTTGCCTATGAATGGGTTCTGAAGGATTTGGGTAAGTGGGGTTGGTTAGCCGCATTTACGTATTGCGCTGGAGCGGCCCTGCGCTTGGCGCGTTTTAATGCCAATATTGGCGTGGTTGATAAAAAGTTTTTCCAAGGATTGCCCAGTCCAGCTGCTGCTGCATTATTGGCGGGATTTATTTGGTTGGCCGATGACAATAAGATTCCGGTAAAAGACTCAGCCATTCCGCTGGTGACCTTTTTTATCACTATCTATGCTGGTCTAACCATGGTATCCAACGCTCGTTTCTACAGTGGCAAGGCTCTGGATGTTCGCTATCGAGTACCTTTCTGGGTCATGGTTTTGCTTATTTTGGGTTTTGTCTTAATCTCCTCAAACCCTCCCTTAACCTTATTTGGGGTGTTTGTGGTGTATGCCTTATCAGGCTATGTGCTCTGGCTTTGGGAGAGGGCTACTGGCCGGCGAGTTGGCGGAGAAACCACAGCCGTCCCCAAATCAGAATAAATGCGGTATAGTTAATCCATGTTATTGAAATCAAGCGCACTATTACTACTTCTAGCACTGGGCCTTACGCTCGGGGCGGGTCGCGCTTAGCCAAATGAATTAAACACTAAGTTCGCAAACCAGCCCCAGCCAAACCGCTGGGGTTTTTGCTTTATGGAAAAGAGATAATGAGTGGAGTGAAAGAGGGAAATGCAATGAGCGATAAATTAATCATTTTTGATACGACCTTGCGTGATGGCGAGCAATCACCCGGTGCGTCGATGACCCGTGATGAGAAAGTACGGATTGCGCGTCAGTTAGAGCGCTTGCGGGTTGATGTGATTGAGGCTGGTTTTGCAGCAAGCTCTGAGGGGGACTTTGCAGCCATCGCAGCGGTTGCTGCTGCGGTGAAGGACTCAACAATCTGTTCATTGGCGCGAGCGAATGAGACCGATATTACCCGTGCTGCAGATGCCTTAAAAGCAGCTAATGCAAAACGAATTCATGTGTTCTTGGCAACCAGTGCCTTGCATATGGAAAAGAAGTTACGCATGACGCCTGATCAGGTGTATGAGCAAGCCAAAAAATCAATTCGCTTTGCCAGAAATTTAGCCGGTGATATTGAGTTCTCTCCAGAGGATGGTTATCGCTCTGATGTGGATTTCTTGTGCCGTGTGTTAGAGGCGGTGATTGCTGAAGGTGCCACAACGATTAATGTGCCTGACACGGTAGGCTATGCGGTGCCAGAGTTGTATGGCGAGTTCATTAAAACCTTGCGTACTCGTATCCCAAATTCTGATAAAGCCATTTGGTCTGTGCATTGCCACAACGACTTAGGGATGGGTGTAGCCAACTCCTTGGCAGGAGTGCATATTGGTGGTGCTCGTCAAGTCGAGTGCACCATTAATGGCCTAGGTGAGCGCGCTGGTAACACTTCTTTGGAAGAGATTGTGATGGCGGTGCGTACTCGCAAAGACTTCTTTAATTTAGAAGTGGGTATCGATGCCAAGCAAATCGTGCCAGCATCCAAATTGGTCTCACAAATTACGGGCTTTGTGGTGCAACCCAATAAAGCAGTGGTTGGCGCCAATGCCTTTGCCCATGCCTCTGGTATCCAT
>JACCEA010389741.1_pt1 | contig 12716 bp, 16 predicted proteins | sample 7449851 | NCBI WGS metagenome assembly JACCEA01 (sample SAMN15323453, study PRJNA562643) | freshwater metagenome | isolation source: river surface water | place: USA:Blue River Watershed | collected 2017-08-18 | reverse complement strand
GGTTGTTCCGCGCAGCGGTCTTAATTTTCTAGCCATATCTTCCTCATTAAACAATTAGAGAGGCAAAATGTCCACCACCAACCTCCACAATAATTGACCCGCTCCCCTCAACCCCGCCATAGGCAAAGCCGTGTGCTTCACCGAAGCCAATATCTCCGTCCGAGATTGTTTCAATGGATGAAAAACCCAATGCGCCGGGAGTCTCTTCAAATCCAAAGAACTCATCATCAGACTCAACATACTCAACTCCCACCCCGATAGGAATAGGGAATAGAACCTGTCTATCTTCTAGCTCAGTGAGAATATACTTTTCAACTGAAGAGAGTATTTTATTGACGCTGATCTGGATGTTTGCATTCCCAAGCTCAACAATGTCAACATAGGTCACTTGCAGAATATCTTTGACTGCTCTCAGCACCTCTTCATACTTACCTTCACCAACATTTGCATAGATTTTAGCTTTGATGAATATCCGGTATGTATTATCATCCCAAGCAACATTACCTTCTGTCTGGTTTGAAAGGTCAAAGAACACACCAGCATCATTTCCCTCAACTAAGTCTGCAAAAGGGAGAGCATCTGGTACAGACTCAAAACCGAAGTAGGAACCCTCCCAAGCAATAGCTGGAAGAGAGCCTCTCGAAAGACCTACAAGCTCCCCAATCATATCAAGCTGTAAGCCTACGGCTGTATCTAGGCTTCTCTCTTGCATCAGCACTTTGTACTGTTCTTGCAGTTGTTGACTGCCATAAATGAGAAGCTGAATATACTTATCAAAGACGGGCTTGTCCTTGAATTGCTGAGTGTACCGTGTTCTTGCAGTAGCTAGGTAATTTTCAACAATGAAAGGATTAACTTCAGACATATTCCTCTCTCCTTACACTGTTGAAATGATAATATTATCTTCAGAAATTGCTGCTTTCTCAAAATACTGAATAGGGATATTACTTGTCCCTACAGGAGATGGTGTTGTTCCAATAGTCATAGAATTGACATAATGCCCTGCAACACTGTTTACTGGCGTATACAGTCTGCTGTAGATAACATCTTCCGCAATCAAAAGACTATTGATATAGCTTGCAATCTGTGTCTTCAGTAAATCCACGCCATCAGGAGCAAAGTCATCACCCACTGTAATAGAGAGCGATACATAAATATCTTTTGCAACAGGCCGGCCAAACTTAATAGTTTTGGCTACACCTTGGCTGTCGTAGACAGTAACTACCTCACCACCGTATGTCCCAATACCTAGTGGCTTGTTGTTCCAGATTGCTTGTCCAATTTCCTGACTAGCCCCTCCAAGAACGATGATGTAGAAGCTATGTGGGGGTACGGCAGGGTCTGGAGCAGATAATGCAACATCTGTGTCGTTTTCTGTGATAATTACAGACTCTACATCATTGATAGCATAGATTGCACTATAGAGTGCCTCAGTGAGATTAGTTCCATCACCAAACTTAGCAAGCTTGTACCTTGTACGTAGCTCACTATCTGTTTCTCGGTTAGTGCCCTGAATCCCGGAAAGAGGGTTAGTGACACTATCTAGTCCAATCATAGGGACACTAATTCGTGTTAAGCTATTGACTGGTATTTCAATAGGGCCTGTGGTATCGCAAGATGCTGTAGAGGGCTTACCTACCTTATCAATGTTTAGATTGCTTGAGATGAGTAAATCAACTCGGGATGTGAAGTCAAGTGTCTCTAATACAAGAGTATTATTCACAACGGAAGCTGTAAGTACAGAATTGTGTGGAACAGTGTTAATTGCTGCCGCAAGACTAGAAAGAATCTCAGCTTGTGTGCTATCTGCATCTGAAGTGATGCTCACAAGGGTGTACCCATCGCCAAGAGTGTCTGGGCTTTTACGATACTGGATTGTGTAGGCAGTTAGATTAGATACAGTGAGAACAGAGAGGGTTGCTTTTGTTAGATTAGTGTTATTCAACACAACTGTTTCAAGAAGACTGTGATAGCTCCCAGACTTAACATCTTGTAGCTTGAACCCCACATCAATAGTTGTTTCAGGACTCCCTGTCAACAGGACTGATGTCACTGTAGGACTGGCAGGCTGCCTAGCTACACCACCAAGAGCACAAAGGTTATCTAGGGCCACTCCTGTAGCTGCATTGATGTTGAAACTATTATAATTATCTTCAGCCACTTCCCATAAGTCTGCTAGTGCAGGACTCACAAGGTTAATCTGTCTACCAATGACACTATTATCATCAGTGTTTACAACATCTCCTGATGGAACAAGGTCTTGCCAGAGGAGTGTTGCTTCATTCCTCAATTCCTGTACTAGGTCTGAGAGGCGTTTTATTTCAAAACCATTTGGTGTTAGTCCGGCCACGTGTAGGCTCCTTAAACCGGGGTAAATATAAACTGATTACCCGAATTAGTTAAAGTAATGATAGTTTGGTCAGTCGCCACAATTTCCATACTAGCTGTGTATCTTCTTTGAGATTTATCCAATGTGCTAGTGAACTTACGAATGGACAATACGTCAGGCTCTAGGTACACCTGTTCTTGGATAATAGCATCGACAACAGCTTTTGATCGGTTTTTACCTAGCACCTGACTGAACCAAGGGACACCAAACTCCACATTAGTGAACCACTCCCCTTCAAATGTCCCAAGTCTTATCCTCAATCGTTGTGATAAATCTAAGTCTTTACTTGCGGTTATGGTGGGTTGGTTACTGAAAGCGACATCTCCAGTATCATCTAAAAGAATATCCATAAATACCTCAGTAATAGATTAAATAAGAACAGGGCCAGAAGCTCCGGGGCCTGTAGTAACACCGGAATGGGTGTGAGCTATGTATGGTACACCGTTAATAGTGAGAACCCCTGTAATATCAACCCCTACAGGGGTAACATTCAGGATGGTAGTGCCAACTTGTGTCTTTACACCAACTTCTGAAAGCTCAACTATGCTCTCATTAGAAGTCCCTATATTTGCTGTAAGTGATAGAGCTTCTGGGTTGAAAGGGAGAATACGTTTCTTATTAGGCTGTAGATTGAATGGGAACAATCCGGGGATGGCAACTGCGTCATTATAGTCAAAGTGTCTCCAACTATCAGGAACTGCAATCTCTCCGTCACCAGACTTAAACGTATCAATACTATCCTTACAGAAGATTAGCAGTACAGTGTCGCCTACCTTCACAGGAAGGTTAATAACCGACTCGCTTGTTGCAGGGAAGATTAACGGAACCCCGAGAATAGTTGGATACTCAACTGCTTCACTATCTGTTAATCTGGTAACTGCCGGTTGTACATCAACCTTCTGCTCACTGATGTTAGCGGTTGAAACAACTCTGGCAGGGATTGCTGTCCATAGTGAAGCTACTTTACTTTGAAAGTGAAGCTCAAGTAACTCTTGAAGAGACGATGCAATGTTCATTACGCTATCAACTCCACTTCATCACAAAAAGCTTCAATATACCAATCTTGTCCAAGATACTCCCCGTAGTACCTAATATCCCTGATCTGGAAGTATGCTCCATTCTTAAAAGACTCTTGCTCTGTAATAACCTGAACAAGATCACCGGGACGTAAGAACGGGTTTAGAAGGGCTTTGAATGTTATCCCAATATACTTAAATTGGTGGACAGTCTTGGTCTTTGTTTTCTTCTGACCATTAACAACTTCTGTCGTCTTTATAGGCTTTTTAAGACGCACTTTCATTGTGTGTTCTTCAAAAGCAGGAAGGTCTATCAAGCCTGTCTCTTTAGAGAGTTTGTATGTCCTTGTAGCCTTTTCAGCTAATCGACTCCCCTCATCTTTTATACTAAGCTTGCCATTATCTAACTGCCACTCTATCCCATAGGCTAGACACAAATCATCCAGAATTTGCCTTGCACTACCTGACATACTAAAACCGTGTAATAGGGTACTATTCTTATTAGTTCCGGTGTAACTTCCTTTTACGATTGGTGGACCACCAGCACTGACTGACTGTTCTGACATATCCGCTCTTACTTTTTCAATAACAGCTTCAATGGTTTGACCGGGAGGAAGTGTAGATAGAACCTGCGTATTATTGAGAGCTACAAAGTTTTCTTCTATGTGAAATGTAGTGATGAAGTCGCCACCATCTTTTTCTGTAGTGGAGTAGGTGATGTTCCCTTGTACAAGTAAATCCATCCCATTCGTATCTCTGTACCCTGCGTAGAGGGAGACATTTACGAAAGTATCTTTACTTGTCTGAACAAAAGCTCTTGTATCCTTAGAAAGGTTATACACCTTGACTGAAGCCTTATTTGAACTCCGTTTATTATCTCTGCTTTTATTTATATCAAAAGAGATATTTAGCTCATCAATTACTACTGACTTATTTCTTTGTGCCTCTATTACAGAGGGCTTTAATACACCGGCTTTAATATCTTTCTGTACACCAATAACCAGCAAGTATTTACGCCCATACTGGAGAGGCTCATTTACAAGGTTTTGCATCTCCACTCCGTAATATTATCCTGCATACCAATAGCCAAATACATAATACTGGCTAACATCTTGAGGTGTTACCACTTCGATAGGTGGATTTGTAAAAGAAATGAGCTTGAAAAACCCTGTAAGCTCAACACCCTCTAGTATATGAGGGTATGGGAATGAGACCCCTAATTCGAGCTTGACCCCGCTTATCAGGGTCTCTCCATCCTCTTCTGCAATATCTACATAATACGCTTTAGATCGCTCATTCCATCTAAATGTTAATAGGATGGAACGTCCCTCGATAGGGGCGTTCTTCTGAAAATAAGGCTTATCCGTAAGTTCAATAGGAATAAAAACGCTCACTTCGTCCCTCCTAAGCCTTTATATGCTTTGTATGCTAGTGACTCTCTATCAAACACTCCACTACTAGCTTCAATATCTTCCACCTTCACATCTGGAAGGCTTAGACCAGCGCCACTTCCGGGAACTACTTTCTCTAGTTCGGCTGCTGCAATCGTAAGAGCACTCACTGCTTTGAACTTTGGAGTAGTGCCTCTACGTAGTGTCACTGTCCTAATCTGCTCTATTGTGATACTCACGTATAGTGCCTCACCTGTTCCAGTATCTTCTGAAAAAGAGAGGGAAGTCATTATACAACTTCTCAAAGGCTTGCCGGAGACTACCCCTCCCTTATAAGATACTAGCGTGAATGGTTCCCCATTACGCTGCATATCGAGCAGGTTGTCTTTTACAGACTGAAGTTGCATTGCTCTTGAACCCTGTACTACAACCTCTACCTCTGTGTCTTTTGAGAGTAACCCGAGAACAGATTCTGGCACTAGCTTTAGGAGGGGATTAGTTTTACTATCCTTTATTTTAACAGCATCTGTTGCAGAAATTTCTTCACCCTTCTTTCCTATTTCTGAAGGAAGTGCTACACGGAAGTCAGCATCACTAATCACAGCTTGAACGGAGAACCTGTTATTACTGGTCTTGAAAAAGTCAGTGATGCTACTTCCATCCTCAATAGGGTGTTGAGTTACTTCACCACCATAGTCTTCAGAGAATGAAGTGACAGCATCAAACCATATAAAATCACCATTATACCGTTTAATTGCATAAGACATTGCTTTTCACCTCACTGCTTGAACTTAGCTGTTGCTTGATTTACACCATCTGTAACAGCCCTTTCAATATCGACCGCCCGGTCAGACGGGACAGTAAGATTGATATTATTGACTATGTTTGGAGTGTTTGTTGATTGGCGTGTAGAAGGTGCTGTTCCGGTAGCCCGGCTCGCTCCTGTCTTCCCGAAGTAGGCATCAGCCCCTGCTGTAATCCTTTTGATAGGGTCATCGTCCGTTACACTCAACCCCTCGTTTAATACAAGGCTTCTTGATAGAGTGCGGTTATCCTTAGCAGTAGCTGTCCCGTTGTTGTTTCTAGCCCTAGCAGCCACAGTTTCTGCATGATTGCTCTCAAAGTTTTTCTTAGCCTCTTTATTGCCCTCTCCAAACTTTCCTAGCATAACCCCCATTAAACTCTTCCAACCAAGCATCCAGTAGATAAGGTCTTGAAGCATTATCAATGTGGTGATGAAGCCAAGTATCGCAGGGTTACGATACAGAGCACCAAAAGCAACTGTAATAGCTCTTACAACCACCCCCATACCTCCTGCTAGAGCGTATAAGGAGAGGCCGAGCGCACCTATCGCTGCCATGAATTTCGGAGAGCTTTCTACAAAAACACCAAGCAACTGGAAGAAATCTCGCACGAGTTCAAACAGCCAACCGAGCGGTTTAGCAAGTGCCCCAATTGCAGGTAATAGTATCTTGGTTACAATAACAGAGAATGTTTCAAGAAGAGGGGTCATTGCTTTGAAAAAGGAAGCTAATCCTTTATCAGCACCTTGCTCAAACAACTGCTCCTGAAATGTTCTCCAAACATTCATAAACCTTTGTTGTTCGGCGGCGGAAGACTTGATAGCTTTTTGGTAGCCACCACCTTCTTCAGCAGCCTTGCCTAGCATTCTGGCTACTTTTGGTAGAACATCCTCTGCAAGAACCTCTCCTCTCTCCATCATTTTACGCATTTGTGCTTCGGAGGTTCCAAGAGCCTTGGCAAACATTTGCGCTGCACCGGGAAGGTGTTCAGCCATCTGGCCATATAGTTCTTCGGCTGTGATCTTGCCCTTAGAGGCCATCTGCTGCAACGCTCTAAGGCCACCCTTCATTTGCTCGGGATTTAGTTGGAGGGCCGTACCATATTTGGTAAACCCAGCAAAGATGTTTTTACGATCCTTGTTTAGTACCTCATTATTCTTTACAGCAGCATAAAACCCTTTATACTGGTCAGCAACGTCATTCTGGTTAAGACCCATCGTGTTCGCAATTCCACGAACCCATCCTAACTCCTGCTTGCCTGCTTCAGCACCACCAGCAAGAGCTTGAAATGCAGTCTGCTGCCCAATCCCTCTACGACCCTGCTGTGCAATCTGACTGACAGCCCAACCAGCCCCAAGACCCGGAATGAGTCCTCTGGCAAAAGAACCCGGCCCACCAATCATTCCAGAAATAAACCCGGACATACCTCCTGTAGTAGCGGCTGTTCTGGCTACGGAGCCTGCACCATACCCGCCTCTGCGACTTCTCCCTGAAGATGTAGGGGCTACAACAGTAGAACTTCGTGCGGCGGCAGCTTCACTTCTTGCGATATTAGCAGCTTCTCTATTTGCCTGCTGCTGTGCGCGAAGCTGTGCCATCTGGCCCCGAAGAGTGGCTGTCTGTGCTCTTGCTTCAGCAGCCTTACTCTTCATTATCTTAGCTTGGGCATCTGCTTCTTTAGAAGCTAGTCTTGCTTTTTCTTGCTGGACTTTCAGTCTTTCTTTTTCAGTCTTTAAGCCTCTAAGCTCCTGCATCTGAGCTTCGCGTAATGCTTTAGTGACGGAGCTTACTTTTGTTTTTGATATTTCTTCAAACTTCTTAGCAATTGCATCAAGCTGTGCCTGTAGGCTTGCAAGTGACTTGAAGTCAATCTGAAAACCAATGCTACCAAAAAGTTTAACTATCTCGCGCTGTTCCATATCACCCCGCCGTAGCCTTAGAGACTATCGCTGTTTAGCTTTAGCCTCTCTCTCTGAGGCTTCTCGTGCTTGATTCTCAATAGCGGATTTGGCTTCGATTATCTCAAGCATATTGTAAATATCTTCAACAGAGCATTCATGCTCTAGCACATCATACGTGATGAGTGCAGGTTTCTGGCTCAAGATAATTAAGATTTCCCAAGGCTGACTAAACTCCTCGTGAAGCCTCCTAATCTCTTGTGACGTAGGTTCCTTTCCAGATGTTACTGTGCGCTGGAACCTACGACCTGAAAAACCGAGCCAAAATTAAAGAGTGCCACCTCTTTCACTAGGAGGAGGAGTTTGTCGTACTCGCCCATAAACTCGGTATCAAAGTTAATAGCCATGTTATTCTTACTTGCACCGCTAACAATCTCTTTAACAAGGGCTTCAACATCAACCTTATCCATACCTTCCATTATCTTGGAAATAAAGGCAGTCATAATATCATCAGCAGTGCCTTCCTCTTTCTGAAGTTCTGCAAGGGCTGGAAGAGCGATTGCCCGAATCTTATTAAGGAGTCTCAACCCACGACTACCGGGGAAAAGGTTAATCTGATATTCTTCGTCATTGATAATGACAACTTTCTGTGTTTGTTTCATATTTCAATCCTCAGATAAAATAAAAAGAAAAAATTAAAAAATATCCCCGATAGGGATTTGGTTAGAACCCACAACAACATCGTATGTAGATAGACAGTGAATTATCCACTGCCTGTCTTGTAGTGAATCATTAAAATAGATTGAAGGGAATTGCGAGATGAAACATTCATCTGATGCAAAACTTGTCTTACCTTCTGCGTCTTTAAGGAAGATGCTTAGATTTGCAAGAGCCTGCTCCTCACCTTCCACACTCCCGTCCTTAGACACAATAGAGGAGAGCACATCGTTTGTAACGCTAGTTTGTGAGACAGAGATTGTTATCGTGCAACTCGTATCTAGGGTTTTAACTCTCGTATGTTTTCCTCGTATACCTTTTATAACTGAAAACTTCTCTGAAGACCAGTCTACGGATATGTCAGTGAGGCCGGGGAGAACATATTCACATACTGAAAGGACAACTTCTGATGGTTTGTATGTATAAATCATAAAACACCTACTTCACCAAGAACAGAACCAAGAGCACCACCAACACCTAGAACACTGTTGAGTAGGTTCTTATCATTACCACCAACCGTTGCATCACCAAAGCTGCACTTGAGTACCCAATTTCGTGAACCAATACCACTTGTGAAAGTTAGGTCTGGGATATTTTCTATCCAGCAATTTGTTGCAAAGAAAAAGCTAGTACCACTCCCGTCTTTAATCAAGATAGGGAACTTCCCAAGGCCAGTTAAAAGATCAACACGATGGATAGCCATGAGAATATCATTGCTAGGGCTTGTTTGATTTAACGAGAGGGTTATTGTATACGTGGCATCTTTCTTCATTAGACGGCTGATAGAGCCATCCATTGACTTCTGATATTGGAAAGGAGCTTCATCTTTAACAATAGACACCATTGCGGAATCTGAGAAGCCTTCGATGGTATAGAGTCCTGAGAGGGTGACAAGAACGTCTAATGGACTATATGTAAACACTATTAACCTCCTAAGAGAGGGCCGAAGCCCCCTCGTACAAAGAGGAGATTATGGAAGCCACTCTGGAGATACTTGACCACCGAGAGTTTCAAGAGTGGCAGCATCTTCAGGTGAAAGCTTACTATTACCTCCAAGGAAATATTCACTACGGACAGCAGTGATAACCCATTCACGAGTTTCAATACTTGTTGTGAAAGAAACATCAGGGAGCTTAGAGATATATGCTTCATCAGCAAAAATCACAGTCTGGCCTGATGTGTCTTTGATAGTAATACTGAATAGCCCTTCTCCGTTAAGCTGTGCAACGTCATTATAGTGGAGTTGGCTTAGAATGGTATTTGAGTTGGATGTTTGTGCTAGTGACAAGGAGATAGATACGCTAGAGTTTGGGTTGAAAACCCGGCTAGGGATATTATCTGCACTTGTGAAGGGTGTGAAAGCGTCCATCTCCCTTGACACTGTAACCATTGAGCTTTCAGAAAAACCGGACACCACATGAGTGATGCCGGTGCTTGCCTGAGAGATAACAATAGAGAGGGTCTGAGGGGAGAACGTCTTTAGGCGAGTATCTGCCACGGTATATTTCTCCTATTACAGTGATACGTTGATTCGGATAGCAATTGTACGAATGCTACCGGCGAGAGTGATATTGTTTACGATACCCGGTACATGGCGATTCGCTTTGTCGATAGTAGGAATCAAGGCGAGAACCGGCATCTGCACGAAAGGGGCAGGAGAAGATGCAATACCGCCGTTGGCAATACCTCTAGCATTAACAGCCCTGATCTTAGATTCAATCATTGTGAAGCCTGCTGCCGTGTATGGAACTTTCCGAACATTCGCAAACATCTGCCACAAATCTGCCCTCATATTGATAACAACCCAATCTAGGAAAACAACTTCATCAATGGGAGTTCCATCAACCATATCACCACCAACTGTACGATTCACGCCATCGAGCGTCTCATAAGTTGTGTAGTTCTTATTATGCAGGTTATAACTTGCATTATCAGATAAGCTGCTAGGTGTAACCCCGGTGATTTCCTTGTAGCACCAGTCGTTACTTCCCGGTACGTCTTGGAGTTGACGTGAAGCCCAGCCAATTTCGGGATACTGTGTATCGGCATACTCAGACCAAATTACTGCTGTTCTTTCGTATGAAAGGGCTTTAAGAGTGTAACCAATGTCTGTGGTTGCTACAGTAGCTGCATTACTATCTTTTGAGCTAGTTACATAAATCTTACGGTCAGTCTCAATAATGGCTGCAATTTCTGCTTGGTCAGAGGCATTGTGGGAATCTGCAAACAACACATACCAAGCATTGTTCACTCCCTTCACTGCTTCAATACTGTCGCTCCAATCTTCAGCAACACTTCCTTGAGCCAATGAGATATTTGAAGTTGTAGACAGTGACCAAGCAGTACCTGCAACAGTTGGGCCTACAGTGAACGTACCATTAAGGTTGTCAGTGAAGGTGAAACCAGCAAGAGCACCAACAGCAGTGTCTAGTCCAGCAACGATTTCGTTAGCTGTAGCCCCTGCATTAGAGGTGTAGGTGTAGTCAGTACCATTGATTGTTACGGTGTATGCTGTGCTATTTGCAACAACAGGTGTTCCAGTAACTGTATTAACCTGACGACGCCCTACTACGACCTGTGATGGGACAATAGGTTGAGAAAAAATAGCCTGAACCATCTTGTATGTGGTTGAGGTATTGTCAAAATCTTCAGCCGCAGAGCTTAGTGAGGTATACACACGCGCCCGCTCGGAGAAAGCAGTGTGTGCTGATAGAATAAGGGGGTAGTTCTGAGATGCACGTGAAACCGGCTGTGTATCCTTCGATACACTAATCTCAATGATTTGTGATGTAGTAGTCATGTAGAGTCCTTAGATGTTGTGTGATGATAGAGCATTACAAAAGGTCTCCCCTTGTAATTACTACGGATTCATTTGTTGTTTCAATTGGGGTGCTTATAGCAGTATCTATTCCAATACTGTTAATATACTCCACAGGTTGTGTGCTTTCCACATAGTAGGCAAACTGTACATCAATTTCATAACTTCCATACCACTTCGTCTCCCGAAGTTTCGGAACTTTTCTAGCAATACCTTTGCGAACATACGCTAGACCATTCTCAGTAAGCCATTGGGTTGTTGACGGGTGTGATAACCTTAGTGTGAAAGTGTCTAGTAAGTTTCCAGCATGTATTGATGAAGCATCATCTCCAACAAAAGCAAAAGATACTGTGCATTCATACACCTCTTTAACTACTAGCACGTCGTTACCGCCATACTGTTCAACAAAGGTGCCAATTTCTTCTCTAGTCACACTGTCGTGGTTTTTAACATTGATAACACAATACGGTGTTTGTGTTTCCGGGCCGTTCTGGAAAGCAATAACCCTTGAGATTGTTGGATGTATCCTCTTAACAAGCTGGCTGCAAGTATTCTCTATGGAAGTCCAAATCATGTAACCTCCTTAGCAACTGCAATAGCCTTTGTGTGTGAGAGAATACCCATGTGGTAAGAGTGACACCACCTCACTACATAAGTCCTTCCCATATAAATGACCTCATCAGCATCATAGCCGGAGGTGCCTTCCTTCCTACAACGGAGTTCTGAAGATGTATATATTCTTATAGCCAGTCGTCCACGCTCACCCTCTGGCAGGAATTGTGTATCATTCATCTTCAAGCCGGGTTGTATATTCGCTGTAATGGTGGAGGTTGTCGGTGTTCCTTCAGTATATCTTCCATTGTCATCATATACGCCGGCTGTCTTTCTAACCACAGTTACAGTGCTCTTACCTGTTGCTAGAAACTGTGGTATTGTCATTTAGTCACCTTATTCTTAACAAGCTGGTAAGACACTGAATCCCGCATGAAGCCTGTCTCAACAAGAGGGTCATTAACACCTTTAATTTCAACAGTGCTTTCTGCGTTATCTGGAGTAGTCCAGTCATCTATATTGGTTTGAAGCTCTGCTTGCAGGGTTGTTCCTAAAGGATGCAAAGCCCTGAATGGCGCTTTCCCTCTAATAACATCTTCAACACACATACTCATGATTTTTACAACACGGCTACCGACAGGGGTTGTCGTCTTTTTAACATTCGCAACATGGTCTGAGAAGAATGGACGGGCTGGTACATCCACAAGGGTAAACTGGCCTTCGAATGAAAATCCTTTCTCATTCATGTTTGCAATAGTTGCAACAGGGATGCCATTATTCTTTTCGGACGTATAAATAGCATCTTCAAAGAAACCCCATTCAACCTCCATAGCTCTCAAACCTTTTAATTGTTGAAACAGGTTGTGGAGTCCGGTTGTTGATTTTTTAACCTTAGCTGTCGGGTTTAGCATAGCACCCTCAGAAAGTATTAGAGTTTGTTTTGGATTTACTGTAGAGAGGCTCACCATCTGTCATGCCTAAGTAGGCTTCAGGACGGGCATTATCTGTGTTAGCATCGTTTGCAGACATATCTGACTTACTAATCCCGCCAGCATAAGGCATAGCCAGAGAAACCACTGTGTTTGGATTCCTAATAAACTCCAGTAGCACAGCTTTGAAATTACGTGCCCAT
>JACCEA012273320.1_pt1 | contig 12717 bp, 9 predicted proteins | sample 7449851 | NCBI WGS metagenome assembly JACCEA01 (sample SAMN15323453, study PRJNA562643) | freshwater metagenome | isolation source: river surface water | place: USA:Blue River Watershed | collected 2017-08-18 | reverse complement strand
GGTTCACAAGTTGTGGATGCGAAATCAAAGATGCCAAAGGCATTAATTGGCACGATGACGATTGCTCTCTGCATTGCAATTCCTTTGTTCGCAGTTTCAACGTCAGTGGGTAGAGATATATTTTGTGTGGGACATAAACGAACACCATTAAGCGATGGCTTTATGTTATTATTTAATTTGACACCCGAGCAAGCGATTCTATTCTCTATTCCCTTAGCATTTGCTACTAGTTTTGGTTTTATTTTTGCTTTTGGTAGACAAATGGCATCAATGGCAACCTCAGGTTTATTACCACCACAATTATCATATACTATGAAACATACCAATTTTCCCTATATGTCAGTAATAATAGGTTGTGCATTAGTATTTATTATAATGTTACCAGTACATTTTTATTATACATCATTTGTTGATGATTTATTTTATTGGTGTGCAATTGGTAGTTATTTTATTTATACTTGTGCATTTATATCATTTATACAAATGCGTACAAAATATTCCATTATACCAAGAGAATTTATTAATCCATTAGGTATTACAAGTGCAATTATTGGTGAAATTATTTTTACGATTAATTTAATTTCTATTCTTGGTTTTCAACAAATGGGAAGACAATGGGTTAATCGTGTACATCCTATTATTGGATTTGTTATGTGTCTTAGTTTGGGTGTATTTTGGTATTGGTTATATGGTAGTACACATGAATGTTTTTCACCTGAAGAACAAAAGATTATGTTTACTGCATATGTCATCAAATGTAAGTTATCATTTGTTATTTTATCAATCCATGTCATGCTCACATTCACTTTCTTTACAGCAAATGTCAAGAATCGTACTAGAACCAAAACTGTCAAGCCTGGATTTGCTGTTCCTAGAAGTTCATCAGATCTTGCTCGTTCAAATAGTAGCTCAAAGGGTCGTGGTTTCCAGTTTCCATCACAGTCTACTTTACAAACACAAATATCAGATCTTGCTAGCACTCTCAACGGTGGACCAAGTAATGATCCGTTCCATCCACATCCTCATCCACACAATGTTGCTGCTCATATGCATCCTTTCCATCTCTCCCATCATCCATCGATGATGATTGATGAAGGTTTATTGGAAGATGAGGTTAGTTCTTTGGTCAGTGCTGATGGATCTGCCATGGCTCCAGAAGAAAGTTATGCCTATGGAAATGTGAATCTTGACCGCGATATAAGTGGTCAGATTGAAGATTTGGAGGCGATGATGGCTGAAAGTGGGAAGGGTGGAACTCTTGCGGAAGGTCGTGCTTCTCAAGTACTTTTAATGATGAAACAAAAAGCTGCTGCAATCGCCACAAGTGCCACCAACGGTATTGCAACCAATGCCATAGTTTCGGTGACAGAAGAAGGCAGTGAAGATGATCCAACATTGTCTCAATATCCATTCCAACATCCACACTCGAGATATAGACAGAAGTATCTTCCAGAAACTGCGGAAGAAAAAGCCTCAGTCGCGCGAAAAAGTTGGCTCATGCTGGAAGCTTTGGGGAATGGTGAAAGAGCAGTGAGTCCTAAAACACCAGGCGTGCTCGGTACTATTATGGCAAATATCTTAGGCAGTAGTTCGGGTTCACAATCAAGTCGAAATAAAACTAGCCCGCAACCTGCGCCATCAGAGCGTTCAAGAGGACTTATTCCTGATGCGGTTTTGTATGGTGAGGCAGATACTAATTATCTCTCGTCAGTTGCTGTTGGTCCAAATGCTCAAAACAATGAGAGACAAAAACAACAACAGTTCTTCTCTCATGCTGGTCTAAGCTTTAAAAATCAACCTGTTGCAAGTTCGACCTCTCCGAACACAGAGCGGTTAGCTTTCACTGCATCTCCTAGATATCAAAATCCAGTGGAAGTTTTTCATCAAGTTGGAAATGCTTCAGATGCAGTTCGCCCTATGGGAGATGACAGCAATAGTCTGAAAGCTGGTGATAGTAGTGGGGGTTTACAAGGGGATAGTTTGAGTCGAGTTGGAAGTCGTGATAGTGCAAAGGAGAAGCGTAAAGAGTACCAATGCTATGATGAAGATGGTGATCTTGAGTTAGAAGAGCAAGCCATGGCTTTGAGAGCATTTGATAGTGAAGATGATAGCTCAATGGTTTGAGCGAGTCATTTTTTCCACCACTTCTCTCATGCATATGATGCGTGCTTGAACTTCCTCGAATAATCTCGTCTTTTTTGTTTGGTATTCAATCCCGCTGTGTCGCTGTCACATAATCTGACGATAAATGACTTTGTTATCCGTTGTATATCCTTCACTCTCGTCGCCCACTAGAAAGTGCTTTGTTGGAATATTTTATTTAACGATGTTCACCGTATGTTGTCAAGCTATTCTGCATTAATATCTCTACAACTATCCCTACACTATCCCGTAAACCATCATTCACTCGTAGTTACTTGAAATTATGATCTCAATGTCATGTCAGTATCACCATGGCAATATGATTAACGCCCCCAACCTTTGTGCGCTTTTTCTTCTATTTGTATTTGTAGCAACTTTGTGATATTTTATTTTTCTTGATAACTTGTTATCCTCCTCTTCATTGGCTGCACTATCCACTACGCTGTATCAGGCTTTTTAAGCTACTCCTTAGCTACTCCTTGTGTATTCTATTCAAGTGTTGTGTTAATGGACTGTGTGAATCCTTGTATGTGCATTGTGTGGTACATCTTTTCTTTGTTGTTCCGTTCAAAGTTGTGAGTTTGTTAGTTGCTCGGTGTTCTCGGTAATACTATGCTCTTCTGTGTCTCGTATCATTGTTAAACACATTTTATCCTGCTCACCACAACTATGATATTCTACATTCTTGTGCATCAAATTTGTCCTAATTTGAAACTGCTTTTTTAATTATTCCGTTACAAAGTAGGAAAACAACGCTGTGATTGAGATGAACATTGGCCTCACCGTGACCTAACATGGCCAATGTTGAATTGTCCAATCATCAGTACTGTCATAATATAGTCTATTATTTAATTTCAGTACAATTACTATTATTTTCATCATTCAAACGTACTCTCAGTTACACACATACTGCTGTATTTAAAAATGCAATCTGCCATCCCCATATCCTTGCATATGCTTAATTTTGAAAATTGATGCAATGAGTGTTGTATTCATGTTTTGTTCGTGTACCATTAGTTTAAACAGCCACTCTCAGCCGTTAACTTCCTTCACGCTCTCCTTCTCTTCTACTACTTGTGAATATTTTCAATCCTTGTGATCATTCTTCATTGTCATTGACTTTTTACGACTACTCAAGGTAGTTGTTCATATGCATTTACGAAAGATAATAATGTTGTTGCTTAAATGTAGTCATGGAGCATGTTGTTGCATTCGTTGTGTATTTTCGTATTTTCCTATTTGTTGATAATAATAATAACGAGTTTACTAATTTATATTCAAAAAAACCGTCAGCAGCAAATGCGATGCAGAATTAAAATGAAATTTAATCACCGCTTTTGATTAGAATATAATTGCTTCTGTGAATAAATCTTCATTGTGTATAGTTATAGCAAGACTTCTGTAACTTAACTTGGAAAGAAAAGACCTATTGGGGTAAAATAGTTAAGGAATTCCTTAAAAATGAGCCTTATAGTGGTTCATAAGATCCAATTTGTTGGCGATTTTTGTCCTAATCCAAAAGTTGACACCGAGCAGAGTTCTATATTCATCCTATGGCGTAGATTCGTTCTTTGCGTTTCGTGGCATAGTGATCTTGTGGTGTGCATCCTTCCCTGTCGCTTCGATCCATCCTTGTCGGCGACTTGTTTTTGTTTCCCGTTTTCCCTCCTGGAACACCAACGTAACCCCCAAACTAAGCTATGTCGGAACGTCAATCTGAATTAAAAATCCCTCCACTTCGAAGAGGATGGCTTCAGAAGCAAAGTCGTAAAGGTGTTGTTCGCAATTGGAAGAAGCGATTCTTTGTTTTGCATCAAGGCAAGATCTCATATTACGTTGATGAGCTTCCTTCCTTTCCTTATGGTGACAATCTTAAGGTGAGCGATTTATGATGGGAATAACAAACTTGATCATTCAATGTTCTTCTGATACAGGGTGAAATGAATCTTGTCAATACTGAGCTCATTGAAGACAAATATGGCGTCAAACAAATCTTCATTGCCAGCTTCAATGGAGAGAACAATATCCTTATGGAAGCTGACAATGCCGAGGATGCAAAGATATGGTGTGCCGCGATTCGTCAGCATATTCACTATGCCAATCGCGAGACAGAAGTTGCCGTTAAGTCAGGAGTTGGCAGTGGTTCCTTTGCCTCTTCATCCTCATCTGGTCGTCCAGTGTCGATGTCTGCACCATCGAGTACGGCCACTTCCACTCCTCCTGCTCCATCACCCACCCCTGCTCCCGCGTCCTCCACTACATCATCTGCACCCGCTCCATCATCGCCTCCAGTTCCACCACCTCGACCTCCAACGACCACATCCACTGCTCCTGCTGCTGCATCAACTCCTGCTGCTCCCGCAACGCAATCTGCACCTATTGCTGATGCTCCTGACTTGCTGCAATTCGGAGAAAGTGTAATCGATTTTGCCACTAAAATAGCGGCTGATAATGATTTCCGCAATGATTTTGTCCAAAAGTTACAACCCAAAGTGATGAGTGCTGTAACTGCAGTGATGGATAATCTCTACGAAGGCGAACCTGGAAATCGTGGTGAGAAGATTCTCGGTGTTGCTGCCTTGCTCTTCATCATGATTATCTTTGGAATCTTCCCAAGACTACTTATTTTGATCGTGTTTAGTCTGAAAATTGTGGCTACGCTGATGATTGCTATGGGTTTAGCATTGTCAAGTAGTGCTGTCATGGATTTGGGTGATAGCATGTCTCTTTTCCTCATCCCAAATACTAAGAATCACAAAATTGTTAGTCAAGGTGCATATTCAATTGTTAGACATCCTATGTATGGTGGAATTATCTTGTTTACTTTTGGTTGGTCTATTTTGAAGGATAATTCCTTTCAAGTCTTGTTATCTATCTTGTTAGCGATGGTCTTGGTAAGTTGATTGTCTTTGGTCCATACAAATCAACAATAATGTGTATATTTCGTATCATAGAATCAAGCTGCTGAAATTGAAGAAGATCATTTGGAAAAGAAGCATCCCAAGGCTTACCCGTTGTATGCTTCGAATAGAAAAGTACTTATCCCATTCTTTTACTAAACAAGATATGTGATGAGTAAGTATTTATTTCAGGTTTTGTTTGTTATTTTTATGATGTAAGGTGATTGGTGAATGTGTAGTCTTTGTTAGGACATGTGTTTGCTTGTAGGAGAGTGTACATACATATTTTGGTTGTTAACCTGTGGGTGTTTCAGAATTCTCTGCTTTTGTTAATGCATTAAAGTTTACCTGTGGCTATGCTTTTCAATATCTTATTATTATTCTCTACAATTCCTAAATATCATATATGAAAAGAAAAAAAAAAAACTCTGTTGAGAGTGGAGTAGGTAAAGACAGACCTCTCACAACAGGCCCGGTTACAACCAGGCCTGCCAATCATAAAATACTGCACTAAATCAACATCATGGATCTTGAATAATTTCAACAAATAATAATAAAACATGTGACATTTAATGCACAACGTCTGTTGTTCTTTGGAATCGGAAAAGTATTATCAAATCATATCTTTGGCCAAAACTGGGATAAAAATCCATTCAAACACACCCTAAGCAGTTGGATACTATTCTCCACTTAGAAAAACCAGCATTTAGGTCCCAAGGATTTGACCTCAAACATGTCATAAATGCTATCGCCAGCAGTAGCAGCAGTGGTTTTGGCAGCAGGTAATTCCAACTTCTCAAGTAATCCCATTACATCAATCCAAGAATTAGCTAGCAAATGACGACGATGTTTTGTCTTCTTTTGATCATTGTATTGTTGAAATAATACAGTGATAATATTGTTATCCAGCTTCTTAATATCATCAAGAATAGACTCTTTGTCATCAATCATAACATGACAATTGACATGACGTAAGACATATTTCTTGTAATTACGATCAGATACATAATATTGTTCAACAAAGTAATGACCATGACCATTAGCAACAATCTTGTTGTAACGAGTACCTGAACGTCTCTCAGAGCTATAAGATACAATGTATAGCTTGTACTTTCTCTTCTTTTGTTCTGGGCAAGTGGAGGTACGATGATGATTGAACAAGGCATCAATAGACTCCAAAGCATTTGGAACATCAATCAAGTGAACAGCTTTATCACCTACATCACTTAATACACCACCAATATCAAGACCAATACGGATCACTTCGTAATCATCGTCAGATTCTTCCTCGCCATCAATTTTCTTATCATCCTCACCATCTTTGGCAGTGCGATCGGCATCGATGACACCAGTATCATCATCACTATCATAATCACGCTCTTGAGGAACTTCATCTGCTTCAAAATCGAACAAGTCGCCGTTATCTCCATTGTTCTGGTTCTTCGATCCAAAATCCTCTTCTTCAAATTCAATATCGAATCCTGACATTCTTTTTCTTTTTCTTTCTTTTGTTAGCGCTGTTGCTCTTTGCTCTTATGTAGCTTGTTCGTTCTTTGATTGCTTAATCTCATGTATAGATTTGTGATTTGAACTGTCATTCAGGCGCAGCTTTGCTTTTTTCAGATTTTCTTTGCGGAATGATCGCGTTGGCTTGGCTCGTGCTTCTCGTTGGGACGTGGGAAAATTCAGTTATTGGCCCAGATCTGGGACGATGTGGTATGACGGCATTAGCAGAAGTTATTGCGTGGGTCTGCAAAATAGTTGCATGCTATATGGTATAAGGCTTCAGATGTTCAAAAAAGTGGTTCGCAGATGTGCTAAAATAACAAGATAGAGTAACAGTCAGAATGTTATATTAAAATATTCATGAGCAAAAAAATCAAACAACGCAAAGCATTATTATACACTACAAAACAAAGTGACCAAAACTTTAAAAGGATTATTCCATCAGTTTTGAAAGCAATGGGTCCTTTTCACTATATGTGCAATCTATCATGACTTCGCCACAACGAACATCATTACCACCCATATACTCTACAGACCGATCATGCAGAGAAACCGTCATAACTTCCCCCTTCTCAAAGTTACTACTGATTATTCACGCCTTCTTGTCCTTATTGACACCAGCAGCGGCTTCAGCATCCTTCTTCATGCCCTTTCTGCGAATATCCAAGTGAGACATCTCAACAATCTTGGCACCAAGATATTCAGGTAAGGACATCAAGAACCACAATTGCAAAGCATGAGTCCAGAATGGAGAGACAACATCCTCAAAACCGATGGAAGCAACTGCAGCACGGGCATATTGAGAAGGAGAAGCAACGAACAAGGAAGACTTCTTGATCTTAGCCAACTTAGTAGCAACAAAGAATGGCACTTGACACTGAACGTGAATGTTGAACTTCTCAAGTTCGACATTCATGGCCTTAGAGAACATGGCAACATAACTCTTGGCAGCACCATATTCAGCCAATAATGGTGAGACAGTGACACCAGCAACAGATCCGATGTTGACGATAGCACCACGCTTTCTTGAGATCATACCAGGTAATACAATGTAGGACATCCATGTGGTAGAGTTGACGTTCAAAGTCATCAATTGCTCAACACGTTCAGCATCCAATTCGTGGAAGTATTTGGTGTATGGGTAAGAGATACCGACATTGTTGACCAAAACACCAACATCCATATCCTTAACAGCATCGGTAACGGATTGACGAGCAGCTTCATTAAAGTCGCCAAAGTCAATAGACAAAGTGCGAACTTCGACATTACTGTACTTATCCAACAACTCCTTACGAGTTGCCTCAAGCTTATCTTGGGAGCGAGAGATCAGCAACACCGATAAACCCTTGCGAGCGAATTCGAAGGCCATTGCTTTGCCAATACCGTCAGTGGCTCCAGTGACGACAGCTGATGGAAGAGTGAGAAGAGAGAGAGAGAGAAAAGGGAAGGAAATATTGCAATTAGATCGCATTGCGCTCTCTGATACACCAAAAACAATAAACACTTACCCCATGAGCCGTAGACCTTCTTGATGTTCTTTCCTGGTCTCAAAAGTCTAGCGTAGATACCCTTGACGAAAGTCAACACGACCTTGAGTACTACCATAGCACCAGTGATGAGAAGAAGAGACGCTAGTGGGCCTTCTCTTTGTAAGAAACCTTGAACCAATGCTGACATCTTTTTGTTGGTGACCTCTTGCTCAAAAATTATTGATCAACTCCAATTCCAACAACTCATTGATTGGACGGAAGGAAGAGGAAAGATATGCCAACCAATGATTGGAATTGGACGGAAACCAGAAAATGACCAAAGTCTTTCAAATTGTACTGCGTAAAGCAAACGAATATTTGCCGCTAAATTGAAAATTCCACAACTCCACAACGGTTGCACAAAACCGAGTCAGGATGAAACTCCCGACTTCGCCCTGACTCTTTGCGATGCCACATATTTGGTATTTATTTATTTCTCCAGCCAAGAGAAGCATCAACATACCGTAGTTATCATTTTTTCTCACCTCGCAAAAGGATTGTTGTGGTTGTTCACAAGTCATTTTAATTGTGAATATTTATTTTTTAATTTTGACGTTTGCATGAGAGATTGCCACCTCAGCGTCAATTCGATCGATTTGCTTTATTCTAACTTCATCAATGTTTCCATTATCACTTCTTATCAACAACAAACATATAAACTAAGAGACGACTTCAGTACAGAGACAAGTTAACAAAGCGGCTGATTCATCCACATCGAGTGGAGAATTTGGTGACCGCCAAATTAACTTATTATCAGTACTAATTGCTGTCTGTACGAGATCAATTTATTTTTCCCCTCACTCTTACTGTCGGTGTAGTGTTCTGTCTGTCTACCCATTATCTCCTTCCTCTCTCTCTACTCATCGTGTCTGTGCTTTTTTGTGCTCTCGCTTGCAGTCTCCAACTTACTTGCTCTTTCTCAGCATATATTATTCGAATTTGTAAATTTTATTTTATTTTATTTTAGAATTGTTTGTTTATTGTAACTGTATTTATAACGCTATCTAATTTCCTTTATCACGCTCTGTATCTCTAATAAAGCTCTGTCTCTGACAATTTCTGTCTTGTTACCTTGCTCTTCTTTGCACTGTCTGAATCACATCAAATCTCCGTGTAAGAGATAAGATTCCCCTCAAAGATTGTTTTCTATCAATCAACTCTTCTTTCTCGGCAAATATATATACACGTACCATTTATTCTTGTTTACGTACAAAATTACTTTCCTAACTCGGTTCGACAAAACTACTTCTCGTCTTCAATATTATTGTACAAATTCTTATCAAACACTCATATTAATTTATCAATCCATCGCGATTTGTTAGTCAAATACTTAAATTATTTTTATAAAAGCTCATCGATAAATCGACATGTTAAATTCAATACTTGCCGTCGTTAGTGCTAAAAGCAGTGCTGTACTCAATCCGAGTCCAAGTCAATCTGCTTCATCACCTTCCCGTGTAGGTGGGACAACAGAATTTTCACTGAACAGGTTTCTCCTTGGTCGACATAATAGCAATGATGCATGGTTATATAGTCTAGAGTCGAAAAAGACTGCCACGTTAGTCGATATTTACTTGTTGGGTATTACCGTGGTGATGGGTGGTCAATATTTTTCATGGAATAATGGTTTAGATGAAGGTGTTTGGTGTTTTTTGGCTTCTACTATATTTATGGGTATTGGGTATATTTGTTTGACCCTATGCTTAGCGGAAATGATGAGTACATTACCATTTACTGGTGGCTTGTATGGTTTTGTTCGTGTTGCATTAAATCCATTTTCAGGTTATATAGTTGCAGTATGTGAAGTGTTACAAAATGTTTTCTATATCGCTGCAACAATGATTAGTTTTGGTGAAATGATAGCAGAAGCGATGGATTCCTCCAAAGGAAGTTATCTTGTTAGTTGGTTGGGCTTTTTTGTCGTTTCATCAGTTATTCATATTATGGGTGGTGCTGTTGTAGTAAAAGCAACCAATTTATTTGCTCTCTATGTCATGATTATGATAATTATATATTTGATGATGTCAGTAAATAGTGGAGATTTTACTAAATATGCCGAACAAAAAACGAATTTTGAAGTAGAAGAAGTTTTTGAAAGATTTAATTTAGCAGCGTGGTTTTATCTTGGAATTGAAACATTGCCATTAAGTGGAATTTACTGTCAAAAAGTAAGTCATTCGATATATATTTTGTCATATAGATGGTTAACGATTTGTTTTGTTTATTGTAGCCTCGACAAGATGTTCCGCGTGCCATGGTATATTGTATCTTAACACTTTTTGTAACTGCGGTTTGTATTGCTTTAGCGGCAGCATCAAATGAACCTGGATCAGCTGAATTGGTTGGACAATTGATGCCTTTTAATCATGTATTCTCGACAAATTTTCATGTGGAACATCTTCAAGCAGCTTGGTTTACTATACCTGCTGTTTTTACCACTGCCTTTGGATTCACTTTTGCATTGAGTCGTCAATTGCACTCGATGGCTCAATCTGGAATGCTTCCAGCTATTTTTAAGGAAAAGACACAAACATCAGGCTCGCCTTATGTTGCAGTGATGGCTGGTTCATTAATCTCGTTGCTGGTTTGCATTCCAGTTGGTTATGCGTACACAAGTTTTAAAGATGATCTCTTTAATTGGTGTATGATTAGTAGTTATGTCTGCTATGTTAGCACTTTCATCAGTTTCGTGGAATTACGAAGAAAATATGCTGTAGTGGGTCGCTATTTTGTGAATCCATTGGGGATTCCCAGTGCAATTGTGGGTTTCGTAATATTCACAATGAACTTTATAACGACAATCGCATTTCAGGGTGAGGGCAAACCAATCCAACATAGAATTCATCCAATCGGTGGATTTGGTGTTTTCATGTTTTTTGCGCTTGTTTGGTATTTTGTTTATGCAAGAAAATATCAATGCTTTTCAGGAGAAGAACAAAAGATTATGTTTTCAGCCTATGTTATCAAATGTAAGTATATCAATTGATCCATTTCAAACTCAGATTGATTGTGATATTTCTCTCTCTTAGCAAATATGAAAAATAAACAAAATAGAAAGAAAATGAATAAAGGTCGACCAGGTTCACGCGGTTCAGCAGCAATTAAGAAAGCATTGTCTGCATCAGCATTGGCGATGACATTAGTTGCTTCCCATCAACATCAGAGCCAGACTATGTCAGTGACGAATAGTCGAAGGTCATCAAGTGTGCGGAGTAGCAGTGAAGGTTCCGGTAATAACGAGAACAATACTGGCAATGGTGGTTCTACAACTGGCACGGCTACAGGTGAACACAGTTATAATCGGAGAAAGCCTGGCGATAGTGGCACGACTGCAGCAACCACCGCGACTGGTAGTGAAGTGGACATCGAGCAAGGACTTGAACATTCAAGCAGAAACTGTACTGGAGAAAATAATGGAGCTGACAGTGGTATCGAAAGCGACTCTCTAGTGCGATCAAAGAAAAAGAAGAAGCCACATAGTAAAAGAACTGCACCTGGGAATGCTGTTGGTACAGATGTCATTCCAGAGGATAAAGAAGTTGTAATGGAAGGTACTGAGTTGGGTGGTGCAGATAATTATCCTATTCGATCATTAAAGAAAAAACCCAGTCCACCGATGTTATTGGATACTTCCTCCACAAAGGCAAGATCGGGTGGAGGGGATCGAGTGTATGAGTTCGATGGTGATGGGACTGATGCAGGAGATAATCATACAGAAGCGGGTGATATCTTTCAAGAAGATGGTCAAATCATGTATGTCCAAGATAGTACAATTGAAGGATTGCGTGCTTTATCGGCTATTGTACAAAAAATATCTGTACAAACACAAGTCAAGATTAGAGCGGCAGCTGCTACAGGATCATCTGGTCCGTTGCCTTATTATTCTAAAGCTGGTGTGGTAGTTCCTCATGCTCCAGGTGGTGCGTCTCCTAAGTCAGCTTGGGCAAGTATACGCCGTGCAAATGCTGGTAAAGATCATCACGTCGATGCGATTGAAGATGGTGTTAAGTCAATGTTTGAAGAACGGCGGCGTAAGCAACAAGCCCGACCACCTCGTCCAATCCAAGTTCAAAATAATCCATCGCCGTTTGGTTCACAAACAGTTTTGCAAGATCTATCCAATGGAAATATTTCATCATCTTCTTCCAGTGCGGGGGCAATGTTGGGGAATATGGATTACCATGTCTCTTCCTTGTCATTGCCACCAGTCAATTCACTTTCCATTTCATCAAAGTCTGATGATTCTCCCGCTGGAACTCCAGGCCTTTTGGTTGGATATCACCCTACAGGAATTGCAGGGCGTAATAGTGGCGGAAATAGTCGCCATGGTAGCTTCTTCCAATCGATTTCCTCCAAATCAACCAAGATTCACCAAGCTATTATTGCAGTTGCGGGAACAGTTGGTGTTCCAACTGTTGGTTCTGGTGATTCGAATTATGGAGGTTCTACCACCTTGCAAACATCTACCCGAAGTGGTAGTGCAGGAGGTGTTGGGATTGGTCCTCTGGAGGATGGAAGTGGTCGTGTTGGACATGGTCCTGGGAATATGTCAATGTTGAATGTCCGAATTAGTAGTAACTTCAATATGCTTGATAACAGTCGTACCATGGGTGCTGATGAATCAATGCAACATAGTTACC
>JACCEA010895060.1_pt1 | contig 12717 bp, 18 predicted proteins | sample 7449851 | NCBI WGS metagenome assembly JACCEA01 (sample SAMN15323453, study PRJNA562643) | freshwater metagenome | isolation source: river surface water | place: USA:Blue River Watershed | collected 2017-08-18 | reverse complement strand
CTAACAACATCTCCGTTAGCCATTGGTTTTTCAATTAACATGATTTCCTTCGTTATCAATTTCGACCCAACTGTGGTCACCTAACCACTTTACCCTGCAAATATATTCATATTCTTCGGGTGCGCCTGTAGACCATTCAGTGGGACCATGCATGACCAGGCGTGTAAAATTTTTTCTGTTATCAAACACTAACCAGTATATTTTTCCATGATATATTTGAAATTCATATCTTGCGGCATGTACCGCATCAGTTATTTCTAATCTTCTTTTTATTTGATTGGCTTGTTTTTGAAGAACTGCCACTAGTTCCATGATACGATCATATTCTTGTTGAGCGTGCATCCGCGCAACATTAAGCATAACGTCCTTTTGTTTTTCAACGGGAACTAGATCAAACTTAACTCCGCCGGCCTCGGTAGCATAGGGTGTAACATTCTTATTAAAGAATGGCACCACCATGCCGCCTACTTCTACATCATAACTGGTGCGGCCTTTTGCGGAGTTATCATCAGTCTTCACCGATCAATCTTTCTAATGTCTTATAATGATCGTAGGCTTTCTTAAGAGCCGAATACTTTTCTAGTTTAGCAGGATCGGGGTCTTGTAGTATAGCAAGACGGTCTTCGATCTTTTGAAACATTTTTTCTAGACTACGACCCTTGACTTTTACATCGCCTTCAAACTCTGCATCACCTTGTACCTGTAGTTTTGAATTAGATGAATTGATACTGTTACCCCAACTGAGTCCATTGGACCCTGCTGTAGAATAAAGATATGACCCACTATTACCAGAGGATATGGTAACATTACCTGTATAACTAGGAAGTGTCAAAGTAGACATATCAATACTGTAACCTTCAACATCTATAGTTATGGTATCTTCAGAACTACCTACTGCACCGACTTTAATATCATCATCCATTTAGGTGTGCCTTTAATTCAGTAAATCCGCCGATTAATTGCTCGTCTAAAAAGATCTGAGGAACTGTACGTGCGTTAGGTACGGCTTCTAATAATTCTTCTTTAGTATAACCATCACCGATTTTCTTTTCTTCGAATGCTATACCTTTTTGTTTTAATAACGCTTTTGCTTGGTCACAATAAGGGCAATTATACTTAGACCATACTACTGCTTTCATTTTATTTCCTTTCTGCTTCTACTACTACAGCCTCACTTACTAGACGTTGGACTGCCTCTTCAATTTCTTGACGTAATGATTCATTAACAACCTGGGCTACATCAAGTTCTTCGGTTTTTACCAATCTGCTTAGTCTTAAGACTACAATATCTTCTACAATTTTTGCCATTTTATTTTCCTTTATAATTCAACATAGTCTGCAAGTTTACGTTGATCTATCATAGCATAGTCATGATACTTATCTATGCTTCTCTTAATAAGGTCGTGATACCGATTAAAATCAATAGAGTACCTTTCTAATATTATCAAGATTTTTCTATGTTTGGTAACATAATTACTACCATGTTCTGTTCTTAGGTTATTCCATACATAGGAATTGGTTTCTGTTAATCTTGGTAAAGAATAATCGCTGTTTACCCTTGTTCTAACTTTCAAGGTTTGTATAGGATTATCATCATACAACATAATTCTAAAACTTGTTGGACTATCAATAAACCAAGTCTGATCCCTATGCCACGGTATACGCCTAATGCTAGACCAAATACGTAATCTATCTAAAGATGTAAATGGAAAATATTCCATAATCTGCTCATGTACATCAGGAAACAGATCAAGGAAGTCTTGTCTATAGTTGGTATCCCATGCATCTGGTTGAGTTAGTCTTCCTGTAGGAGTTACATCGATGGCTTCAAACAAAGGAGGGCCGCCCACATCGGCTACGACTTTTTCTTCCTTAACTTTTCGCACTGCTTCGGCATTTTCAAAAAACCAAGATGTTAATTTGGAAGATTCGATTCGTGGAATATCAAGTGGGAGAAGACAATATTTTCCCCATTGTTCAAGTTGCCCTAACTCCGGAAAATCTGCTAACTGCTGATTTCGGATCGAGGATAACTCATTACGATTCATAGATCTGGTAGTTCTTCGTATTCAACAGCGTCACTCATGACCCCGATAACGTAGTTTGTACTTTCGTTTTCTTGAAGAGCGGTTTGCTTCTTATTAATGTTGATGTGTTTGTTGAACCAAGGAATAGGACTAGACTTAGGATGTTCTTCAAGATACTTGATGCCGACTTCTTTTAGTTTTGTAAACGCAGTATAGTCAACAAAGTCTTTTAGAATTTGTGCATTAAGACCAATGACAACACCCTTCTTGAACAAGTATTCAGCCCATTCTTTTTCTTCGCGGATAACATCCATGTAGAGAGCATAGACTTCCTCTTTACATTCCTCAGCAATTTCCACAAACTCGGGATCGTCCTTAGGTACTTGATTAATCAACCAAGCAGTCCATTCACCGTGTAGAATTTCATCTTGTAGAATTAAACTAATAATGTTGCCGTTACCGATATAGATCTTATTCTCTACCATGGCCAAGGATGTGGCAAAGGATACCATAAAGCGTAGGGCCTCGAGGGCGTAGGAGGCATGTAGAGCCATCCATATGGCCCGCTTATGTTCTCTAACTGGAATGACTTCACCCAACTCTTTACGCATATTGAGAACGTGTAAATCCTCATAGTAGCGACCAACAGCACTAGCCATATTAGCAATTTCAGTTGTGTCATGAATCTTGTTGAACTCATCTTTAGGTACTCCGTATACATTACGAATAATATGACTATAACTCTTACTGTGGATACTAGTCTCAAAGAAACTCCAAGTGAGTGTTAGTGCTTCTAATTCAGGAATGCTACAAACAGGACCAAACACCTGAAACGGTGCTCGACCTTGAATACTATCTAGGGCAGTTTGTCTAAGTAGATTTGATGTAAAGATATGCTTAACTGCATCAGACGCATCTTTGTGATCAATTTTATCTTTGGTTAGACTGATTTCTTCCGGAACCCAAAAGAATCCACGGGCCAGTTCCTCAAACTTTTGTAATTTAGGATACTTAACTTCTTCAAAACGCTGTACAGTAACTGGACCTTCTGGATCCAGAAACATATGACGTTTGAGATAATTTGTGTGTTTACTAAAATCGTATTGTGCTTTACTCATATCTTTGTTCCTGTGTCTTTCTTATAAAAGGCAGTTTTGATAACTCATCAAAACGTTCATCCCAGGGTTCCCCGGGAGTCATACCTATGTGTTCTCTATCTAAATCTATAAAAAATACTAATCTATATTGATCAGTATAGTTGTGGGCACTATGTACAAACTGATTATTAAAACCAAATATGTCGTCCCAACGAACTTCTTCACCATTAACTTCTAAGAATACATCCCCTTCTGGAATAATCAAAGGTATGTGTATTCTTATGTACTTACCTGTCCTGTTTTCAGGACCAGTATGCCTTTGTAAAACAGTGTTCGGAGCCATGATACTGTACTGTGCAATGGGACATTTTTCTCCAAACTCATTTGCCAACGTGTAGGCAGTCTTATACTTAACGGCCCTACCATCTAATGGACTCATTGTATAGTTCATAGGAGAATCTTTAATGCCTCTCCTGTACTTAAACAAAACTGCTAGCCAACCGTTGATGTTATTTTCAAACTCACCTTCATGGCCTTTAGATTGGATAAGATATTCAGTCTCCTCTAAAGACACACCGGCATACCTTCTGTCTAGACTTGGCTTTCCTATAAACTTTGCGGCCTGTTGTAAATTTCTAAAACCCTGCAGGAATTCTTCTCTCAACGAATCTTGAAAACTCATGAGATAGTCAGCGACAGGAATTTCGTGACGCTTATAGATTGGTTGAGGTAGATTAGGTAAATCCACATCAATCCTTTTTGAGGTAATCAACGTGCTCAATGGCTCGCCACAATTCCAAATGAGGAACTGTACCAGAGCCACTGTTGGTACTGTCTTTGTAGGCTATCCTTACCTCAACTCCTTTCTCATGGAGAGAGGTCATCAAAACATTAATTCCATCGACATAATCTTGAATTTTTTCTATGTCACTTTTGATTTCATGGTCGATCATAGTTTGCATGCCTCGCAGTCATCTTCTAATGGTTCATATATAATCGCATTGTCTGCCGCATTGATTGCCTGTATTTCGTTTGTGCTAGTAACACTAATCTTTGCACCAACTTTATTGATCAAACTATAATAGATAGTCTTGATACCCCACTTATAGGCAAGCATCAGATTCTTAGCGATTAGTGTACCAGGTACCTTGCCATCCTTGAAATAAGCAGGATTATAAAATGTATTAGTGCTCAAACTCTGATCAATGTATGCGGCAAGAACAGCGGCAGTCTTTAGATAGGCTTCGCAATTTTGTTGGTCCCACATTAACTGATAACGATTTCTTAGTCGTTTGTATTCAGGAACAACCTGTACAAATGAGCCTGCCTTACTTTCCTTAACACTAATCATCTCCATCGGCATTTCAATACCATTGGTACTGTTCAATACAACGCTGGAACTTTCAACAGGTGCAACTGCCATTAGTGTAGCATTGCGGATGCCGTACTGTTTCATTTTTTCACGAAGACCTTCCCAGTCTAGGTTGGCACTAGGTGTAAAGTCAGTAAGTTCGTTAACACCATTACTACGACGTTCCCAAGGAAATACTCCCTTACCGTAATGAGTGTATTCGCTACGCTTACAGGCCCCTCTTTCTTGGGCAAGTTCTACGCTCATTTCAGTAAGGTAGTATGCTTGGTGTTCCATCCAACGCTTAACTTCTGCTAGACTATCACCTTCACCGTATTTTAAATTCTTCTTGGCATGCCAGTAGGCTAGGTTAGTAATACCAACACCTAGTGGTTCGAAATCTTCGTTAGCCAGTTTACTTTGAATACTCAAGAAGTCTTGGTATTGTAATAGATTGCTTAGACTACGAACCAGTACTCGACAAGCCTTTCTCATTTCTTGTGGGTTACGAAAGGCTCCCCAGTTGATCGACCCAAGAGTGCAAAGTGCAATTCTGCCCTCCGGATCTTCAATGCGTTGAAAAGGTCTGGTGGGCAAGAGAATTTCTTGGCAGAGATTTGATTGATATATCGGGTCAACAGTTGTATCGAACGGACCTTGGTTGATGACGTTGTCAATGAAGACAAGGTAGATTCTTCCAGTATCCGTACGCTCTTTAAGTATGCCGTCTTTAAAGACTTGGTTGGCCGTAAGGACTTTTTTCTTCGTTGTCTTGTCTTGTTCATACTGTAGATAAAGCCTTTCAAACTCTTTGCTATCCCTGTAATATGCTTCGTATAGGTCAGGTACTTCGTGCGGATCAAACAATGTTATGTTTTCACCGTTCTTATAACGGCGCCAGAACATAGCGTTAACTACAACACTATAGTCCATTTGACGTACACGAGTTTCTTCAGTACCTTGGTTATTCTTTAGAACGATAAGGTCTTCAAATTGAGCGTGCCAAATGGGAAATGTAACTGTACAACTTGCATTACGGATACCACCTTGACTGCAACTACGTAAATCGGCGAACCATTTCTTCATGAATGGTATCATACCCGTATGTTTGATTTCTCCGTTACGAATTGGCGCACCTAACGGTCTGATTCGGCCAACTTCTAGGCCAATTCCGGCTCGTTTTGAGGCATATTTGGCCATCATTTCGCCGGCAGCAAATATAGAATCCAAAGTATCATCACTGCTAATAAGCACACAACTTGAAAACTGCTTGGTGGGAGTACCAAGGCCGGCCAAAACAGGAGTAGCCAAAGTAAAATGGCCATCGCTCGCACATTCATAATATTCCTTAACGTACTTTAATCTTTTATCAGCAGGCTCAGCATGAAACGCGGTGGCCGCCGCAATAGCATAGCGTACTTGAGGAGTTTCGTAGATCTGTCCTGTGGCACGATTTTGTACTAGATACTTTTCACATAACTGTGCAATAGCCGCATAGGTATACTGCTCATCTTTGCCGTGGTCGATGAACAGATCAATAATGTCCCATTCTTCTTTAGAATACCAAACTAGGAGTTCAGCACTGTACATTCCTAGTTCAACATTTTTCTTTACAATGTCATATAACTTAGGTGGCTCATATTCGCCATATACTTCTTTGCGTAACATACTAACACGTTGGCGGCCGGCAACATATTGATAGTTAACATTGTTGATTTCTGAATTTTCTGTTTCATCAATCAAATTAACCATAGCCTTAAGTAGAAGTTCATCTATGGTCTTAGTGTGGATCCCGTCGTGGAGTTCAATCTGTGCCTTAATTTCAACCATTGAAGGACTTACACCTTCTATGCCTCTACACGCATGAGCAACCTGTCTTTGAATCTTCGAAATATCAAGAGGAACACGCTCCCCGTTGCGTTTAACAACTGTAATCATATTATTATTTTAACCTTCCAAATGTGCTGTGGAAGATATTTACCAAGCCCTTGTTACTTCAACTATATTTTCAAGGAAAAACGACTCAGGGATATCTTTTACGCTAATAGGGCCATTATCACTGTAGTTTATGGCCCACATATCATCAACACATACTATATTATAGTAGCAGGTTTTTTGGTCATTAACAAGAGTTTTAATTTCAATTTTTGAATCTTTAAACCGTTCTGTGTATTTCAATGTGCAGGCAATCATGAATGCCTTGGTAAAATCATCATATCGGTTGTGTACAATTACATCCCACGGTGTTGGCCAACTCTTTCGATTGAATGGGTCAATTCTATTGTTGTATGGAATATAAGGAGCAGGTTGCCAAAATTCAAAAACATGTTGTAGTGGATCATGATGGCCTTCAAGGTCCCGGCGGTGTTGAGACCATGAAGACAATCGATCATCGATTGATTGATTAAACATCAGGGTTTGGATTTAGGTTGAGGTCTAGAGTATATGAAAGTCTATAATCACTAAACGTAGCATTAGACAACTGAATAGCCACAAAATTGTTAGGTGTTGTAAGCACTGTATTAGCAGGATTAAAAATTAATCTAATAGAATCGTCTAGCACAGTTTCAGAATAATTATAGGTATCGGAAATCGACAATTCGCCATCGGCTGTGATAGTAATGCATAATTTTCCGGATCTACTCATGCCAGCAGTATTTAATTGATATTCAATGTTCCCTGCTTGATCTCCTCCAGTAAGTGGAATACGGATAATTTGATCATTGCTACCTACTGAACCCTCTTTAATTTTTGGATTGGTATTTAGAATTTTTCCGTAACCAGTCATCAAAGGATTGTAATAAGATAAGATTGCTGGGTTTTCTGAATAGAGACTTTCTCTGTGGAAATAATCGTTAATCGATGCACATCCACCTGCCTGAAAGTCTAAAACAGAATCGGCCTCATAGTCAACAATATCGTCTGCCAATGATCCTCTGTTTCCAACATAGTAATAACTATTACCGTCGCATATAGTGTTACTGTATGGATACCCCGTTCCAGGTTCAGAAACTTTAACGGCATTGGAATAGATGAACTTAAATGTGTTACCAGAAATTAATGTATTTTGTGGAACTGGATTTGTTCCAGTCTTATCGATAAAAATCCCTTGTACCAAGTTTTCAAAGTCACTTCTTGAAATATAAGGTCTGGCAACAAAATCGAGTGCTTTAACTCCTGTTCCCATTTTTTCAAAAATACAATTTTCGACCTTAGAACCCAATGAAACTGATGTAGTAGGATCACTACCTTCGCCCCTAATAAGAACACCTGTACCAGTGGTTACAAAAGTTGAGGTAGTGATGTTAGCATTAATGGTAGTAAATTTAATGTCACGAATAATGGCTTCTTTAGTATTGTCTAAAGAAATTAATGGACTTTCATTTATGTTACCTTCTGCATAGGCCAATGTCATATTTTTAATAGAAACGTTTTGAGATATATTATCTGCTGTATCCATGCCTTGTTCATAATAGTTGCCCAATGCATCAACTGTTCTAAATAAGGGATTAGTTGTATCTGTACAGATGATAGTCGTAAGATCCTTACCTGCTCCTGTAATATTAGCATTAGGAGGAATATCAACTGTTCCTGCAACAACGAATGTACCTGCAGGAATACTTAATTCTCTAACAATATCTAGTGTAGGATCATTTTGATATATAGATTTAATAGCCTGACGTAGAACCTGTGTTATATCATCACCTATTTCAAAATATTCGCCAGGGCCTACAAAATCAGTAAGACTAATCCAATTATCTAACTTTCGACCGATTGTTGTAGTTGTAGATGCAAATGTCCCTGTAGTTGTACCATACGGAACGTCGGGTCGATATCTATAAGATGCGTTCGAATCATGTGCTTGGGAATCATCACCGTAATTGATTAATTCGAAAATATTTTGTAGGTCTTTATCTGTTAAGAGACGAGTAGGTGCATCACTACCAGCACCTTCTGCAATACTCTTACCTATCCAGAGGTGCTCAGTATCCTGTGCCCAGCCAAATTCGCCCGGATCTAAATTTTGTGGCGGTTGACCACCTAGATCTACGTTTTCTAATCCTCTGCGGACCTGTATTTTTGCAATTTCAATAATGGCCATAAAAATATCCCTGTTATGGGATATTTATCTTAAATTGGTTTTTGCTGATGTACGGCCACTGCTACTATAAGTTTAGATTCGTGGCTTAGGGAAAGTTTGATATTTTCAGAACCTGTATATAAAGGAGCAGAATGCTTGGGAAACGTTATTTTGTTGGTTTTCCAATCTGGGGAATAACCTAAGCATTTAATTACAGCCTCGTGACAGGCCCACCATTTTGCGGCTTCTCGAGCAGAATTAAACTCTGTATGATACTTTGTTGCTATTTTGTGCAATCTATCAAAAGGCAACTCTGCAAATCTATCTATACTTGTAATGTCGATGCCTATCATTTTACACAAGCAGTTGTTTAAGACCCTTTAACCCTGATGTATAATATTCTTGAACTTTATCTAGCCATTTGTCCTGCCAATATTGAAATTCGTCGGGCCATAGATCGAATTGTTGATACTGTAGGTCTCTGCTACACATAAACACATGTCCTTCGTTAATAGTTGTACCATAAACTTCGTTATGTGCCATAATGTAAGCAGTTAATTGAATTTTATAGTCATCAATCCATTCTTCTTTTTTAGGCTTGTTGGTCTGCTTGTAGTCACAAACACTAGGATTACCCTTGTAGACACCTACTAGATCAGTGGTGCCAGAGTATAAACCTGGAAAATAGAGACTTTGTTCCATTGCCCATATTTCCTGCATGTCCTTAAGGCCGTTTTCAATAATGACGTCTGCCATTTTATTAGCCTGAACATGCACAGGATTGTTGCCAGGTTGGCGTTGTATGCCAGCAATAAATCTTTCTAGGTTACTGTGCATAGCAGTTCCAACTCCTGCGGCTTCTCGAGTAATTTGATTGGCCTTATCTTCACCAATTCGTTTTCGCCACTCGTTAAGAGCAGTCATATCTTTAGTTGAACTTAGGATTGTGGTAACGCTGGGTAGTGTTTCACCGTCCGGAGTTTGATATACTCGTTTACGAGTTACAGGATCATTTACCTGTACACAGTTTTTATATTGAAATCTCTCCACAAAGGGAGGTGGTGTATAATTAGACATAAAGTTAATTATAACACAGAGATTTTAAATGTCAAATATTAGGAGATAAAGTTTTGGAATTACTTGCGGCCATAGCATCTACACTAGGTCCAGCGGCTTTTCCGGGTTCGGCACCTGCTTCTTGATCGGCACCTTGTACTTTAGTATTTAGAGTAACTGCACCAGTTTCGGCATCAATATCTTTGATAACATCACCTGTTGGATCAACACTATTTTTTAATGCAATTAAAGCGTCTGGGGTGCTTATACCTAAACCAAATGGTTTGAGCAAATTCATAACAACAGGAAAGGGCAGTTGACTGTCCTGCCCTTCTTTGTCTGCTAGTCCTTGTAGGACTGCCAGAACGTCTCTGGCAGAACCTAAGTCTACTTCAAATAATCTCATTATCGTGCAAGTTTGGCTAGAATGTTATGCTGTTCGGATAGTCTACGAGCCCTGCGCTGTTCTTTGCTTTCGCGCATTGCACGGCCTGCGGCTTCTGCTCCGCCGGCTGCGGCGTCGGCTGCGGCAAACTCATCTCCTGCTGGAGCAGGGTTCATCATATCAGGGCCTGCTGGTTCCATACCTGGCTCAGGTGGCATAGCACCTGGCTCTGCTCCCATTGGTGCTGTTGGAGCGGCTTCACCTGCTAGAACTGCAACAGCGTTACTAATTGCTTCACGTTGTTGTGTTAATACTTCTAGTGTTGCGCTCAATGCTGGACCAACCGATGCTTTGAACGTCTCTGCTTCTTGAGCACCAAAGTCTGCACGAATAGCATCTGCTAGTTCAATCATAGATTTTGTTTGGTACTGACCGACACGTTGCATCCAACTGGTATAGTCATTAACCATGTCGCCGGCGGCTGTAATAGCCTTGGCTTTACCTTCTTCGTCTTCTGCTAGAAGATAGGCAAGGCTTTCGTTGACTACCTTAACATTGCGCTTGAAACTTTCTTTAGCCTGTTGTTTCCACATAGCGGCTGCGGCAATTTTCTTACCCTTCTCTCCACCACCGGCGGCTTTTTCAATCTTTTCAAACCCCTTACCTGGCTTGCCGATGTCTTTGCCTGCTTTGGCTTTCTTAACCACAGCACTCTTTTCTTTCTTTGACATACCAGCACTTGGTTTGCCTTCGTACATGCTACCACACTCTTTTAAACCATGTACTGGGCAACGTTCGCCTTTGGCAGAGTGGTTGCAATCTTTAGTGCCTTCGTCTAGATCTTTGTTACGATCTTTGCCTGCGTCTTTGTCGGCTTTCTGACTTTGATGTCCTTGGTATGTACGGGCTTTGATCTTAGCACCACTAGGAAGTGTTACATCACGCTCACCTGTCTTTTTAGTTGGCTTACGATCCTTGTCATCGGCTTCGCCTTGACCTTCGCTAAAGGGCTTACCCGACTTAGCGGCGGCCTTTGCGCGACTACCCCAAACTTCATCTTTTGGAGTTTCTACTTTGCCGTCGCCGTCGTAATCTTTAGTGGCTGTTTTAGAACCTTGTGGGTGCTTGGCGACTTTGACACCTTTTTTACCTTCACTTAGTTCGTCTAGTTTATCTCTTAGTTTTTTGATGTCTTCACCTAGCATTTCTTTAATCCTTGTGTTGAGCAATTCTAACATTGCTTTGTCTTTTTGGTAGTTCTCATTACTTAACAGATCATTAAACTTAGAAGATCCTTCATGTTGAAACACGCGAGTACGTAACTTGTTACGCATATCTTCTAATTGTTCGCGGTCATACTTTTCTAAGTTAACATGAACGCCAAACTGTTTGACGAGATTTTCCTTTAACTTAGTACTAGTAATATTTTTATTAAAATCTGTTGTTTTCATGTGAGATTCCAAAAAAGTGGTTATTGTTATTTATACGAGTCTTATCAGTTTTTCAAAACTTTTAACAACGTCCTGCTTGTATCTTTCCTTTTTTGCCTTGGCAATTAGGGCCTTTGTTAGCATAACATCGAAATATTCAATTGATTTCTTAGCACTTTTTTCTACTGCCCTCTGATGTAACATTTCATCAAATAAGGCGTAACCATAATGTTTATCTGCGTTAATGATATTTGTATCTTTAAATTTTCCTAAAGCAAGATTATTGGCTAAAATAATCGCTGTTTGAGGAAGATTTATATTATCTACTATAACATCATTCCATTGGTCTACAATGGCATAGAAGCCGTCTAATTTTTTTACTATTTTATACAGACCGACTGATATAGTCCCGTCATCATTTTTTGAAGGAACAATAATGCCTTTACTTCGAAGATCTTTTTTAACTTCGTCAGACAATCGTACAATTTTCTTGTATACTTCGTCAGTTAGATTTTTCATTTGCTTTTTTAACCAGCGTATTATTATCTTTGTTTATTTCGTAGACGCCCTTGCGTACTAGATTTTGAGCAATCCATTGATCTCTCTCATCGAGACTGGTTATTTTTACAGTATTGTGTTTAGATACAAACCGATGTTCTTCGTTAGTGATAGGCAACTGTAGATCCGATAATAACTGAACTATTTTCATAGACCTACCTTTTGTGCCTGTTGCTGTAATTCTTGTTGTTTTTGTTTCAGTCCAACAATCTGTGCGGCGATCTTATCTAGATCCGTCATAGTATTTTTTGAAGCCTGTTGGATCTGCTGAATTTGTTGTTGCTGTTGGGGATCGGTAGTTTGAGCACCTGGAGGAGTAGTACTAGTAGTCTGGGGGGCTTGCACAGGTTGTCCCACTGGAGTTGTAGTCTGAGTTGATGTTGTAGCCTGACTTCCTGATTGATTAGGCACAGGCTGGCCAGGCGGCACAGGGGCAATTGTTTGCTCGAATAACTCTTTAATTCTCATTTTAATGTTTTGTTAATAAGACAAATAGTACACTTAGACACCCAGTTACAACTGATCCTGCGGCACCGATAATTATTTTTGTCATGCTGTTCTGTCCTGCTTCAATAAGTTTTTGAAGTTCGCCAAAACGGTTTTCAATTTTCGTTAGACGATCATCTAACGAAGCATATCTCTGAGCACACAGTTCTACATGTGCTTCTAGATTTTCTTTTTCTATATCAATTGGTCCTTGTGTGGACATACGTTTGCTCCTAAGGTTATTTT
>JACCEA010567429.1_pt1 | contig 12717 bp, 13 predicted proteins | sample 7449851 | NCBI WGS metagenome assembly JACCEA01 (sample SAMN15323453, study PRJNA562643) | freshwater metagenome | isolation source: river surface water | place: USA:Blue River Watershed | collected 2017-08-18 | reverse complement strand
GGTGTGATTGCTGGCTTTGGACATCAGTCGTACATCCTGGCTCTGAAAGCACTAGCAAGCCGATAAACTGCTGGCTGCCCAGCAAGGAGAAAAATGGCAACCTCAAATGACCTGCGCAATGGAATGGTTTTGCTCATCGATGGACAGCTTTGGAGCGTAGTTGAATTCCAACACGTAAAGCCAGGTAAAGGTCCAGCGTTTGTTCGAACCAAACTAAGAAGTGTCACAACTGGCAAGGTTGTCGACAAAACATTTAACGCAGGCGTAAAGGTAGAAACCGCAAATGTCGATAGAAGAGACATGCAGTATCTCTACAACGACGGTTCCGGGTTTGTTTTTATGGACCTGACCTCGTACGATCAGATCACTTTGGATGATGCTGTGGTAGCTGATGCAAAGAACTTCTTGCTTGAAAACCAGAACGCTGTTGTAGCACTTCACGAGGGAAACCCTCTCTATGTGGAGTTGCCAGCTTCGGTTGTTCTTGAGATTACCTACACCGAACCTGGTCTTCAGGGGGATCGCTCAACGGGTGGAACAAAGCCTGCAACATTAGAAACTGGATATCAGATTCAAGTTCCTCTGTTCATTGAGAACAACACCAAGGTGAAAGTTGACACGCGAACAGGCGACTATCTAGGTCGGGTTACCGACTAGTGAGCGCACGCTCGAAAGCTCGTAAGAGAGCCCTAGATGCTCTATTCGCTGCGGACCTAACTGGCGAAAGCGCACTTGATGCCCTGAAGCGAACCGAACTCGAATCGAGAGAGCGCGAGAGCCAAACTGCGATTTTTGATTATGCGGAGACTTTAGTTTCAGGCTATCTAGCCAATAAGGATCGAATTGATTCAAGACTGCAGGGCTTGGCCGAGGGCTGGACGCTGGAGCGAATGCCAAACGTCGACCGGGCAATCTTGCGACTGTCTGCCTGGGAACTGCTTTACAACGAGGAGATCCCTTCGGAGGTAGCTATCTCAGAGGCGGTCAGTCTGGCTTCTGAGCTCTCGACTGAAGAGTCACCGAAGTTCATTAATGGAATACTCGCCCGCTTGGCTAAGGACCGCCTCGGGCTCTAAGTCTGCTAGCATCTAGCCGTAAATCCTTTAAGTTCGTCCAGTGAGGCGAAGAAGGAGAAGCCCATGGCTCCTCGCGTCGTTTTCAGCTCAGACGACATATCTCGATCCCTCAAGCGGATCGCCCACGAAATTATTGAATCCCTCCCTGATGCACGGAATGTTTTAGTGCTCGGAATCCCAACCAGGGGGGTGTCCCTAGCCAAACGTCTTACAGATCTACTAACAGCACTTAATCCAGGTTTTGACGTCAGGTTCGGCGTATTAGACGTAACCATGTATCGCGACGATCAAGTTAACCCCGATCGCCCGATTACTGAAACGCAGTTACCCGCTTCAGGCCTCGATAATGAGATCGTAATTTTGGTGGATGATGTGCTGTATTCCGGAAGAACTATTCGCGCTGCTCTGGACGCGCTCGTTGATTATGGCCGACCCAAGCAGGTGAAACTGGCTGTAGTGGTGGATCGTGGACACAGAGAACTTCCTATTAGGCCCGATTTTGTTGGTAAGAATCTACCGACGTCGTCGCAGGAGAGGGTCAGTGTAAAACTCGTCGAGCATGACGGGGTTGACGAGGTGGTGATTGAATCATGAAGCACCTTGTGAGCATCAGAGATCTGTCAAGAGACTCCGCTAAGCAACTACTGCACTTGGCTCAGGAGATGTCGCAAGTCAACGAGAGATCGATAAAGAAGCTGCCGACCCTTCGCGGCCGAACAGTTGTGAATTTGTTTTATGAAAACTCGACTCGAACCAGGATCAGCTTTGAAATAGCCGCAAAGCGGCTTAGCGCTGATGTCATTAATGTTTCCGCTGACTCGTCATCTGTTTCAAAGGGCGAGTCTCTAAAGGACACTGCCCAAACCCTTGAAGCACTCGGGGCAGATTGCATTGTGCTTCGCCATCCAGTTTCAGGCACACCCCAGCAACTCGCGGGGCTGGGTTGGATTAAAAGCTCCGTAATAAACGCAGGCGATGGGACTCATGAACATCCCACCCAAGCACTACTTGATGCGCTGACAATGCAGCAAAGACTTGGTGAGGACTTAACAGGGAGAAAAGTGCTCATCGTTGGCGATATAAAGCATTCACGTGTCGCCCGCAGTAACGCACTACTACTTGTTCTTTTGGGGGCATCTGTGGAATTTGCAGGCCCGCAAGCTTTAGTGCCTGAAGGACTTGCCACACTAGGCGCAAGCATTTCGAACGACTTTGACGCTTCGCTAATGCAAAACCCTGATGTTGTGATGATGCTTAGAGTTCAGCGAGAGAGAATGCTCGAGAACTTTGATAGCAATGAGGCTGATTACATACGCCACTGGTCACTTTCTCGAGATCGACTCAGAACCCTTTCGGCCAACAGCCTGATTATGCACCCAGGTCCAATCAACCGTGGCTTGGAGATTTCGCCACAGGCCACTGAGGATTCGAGGAGCACGATTTTGCAGCAGGTTACAAATGGCCTGGCTGTCAGAATGGCCGTCCTCTACCACTTGCTATCGGAGGAGAAATGATTCTCAATTCCGCCCAACTAGCAGACGGTTCAATAGTCGATCTAGCAATAGAGAATGGCGTCATTTCCGAGATTGGTTCTAATCTTGGCAATGGACACGACTGTGCAGGACTCATTGCACTTCCTGGTTTAGTCGATCTTCACACCCATCTCAGAGAACCCGGGTTCGAGGTCAGTGAAACCATTGAAACAGGCTCGAGGTCAGCCGCCGCTGGCGGATATGTGGCTGTGTTTGCGATGGCTAACACGAATCCTGTTCAGGACAGTGTTGAGATTGTTGAGTGGGTTTCCGCTAGAGGCGAAGAGGTCGGCTTGGTCCATGTGCAACCAATCGGGGCAATTACTAAGTCGATTAAGGGCAATCAGCTATCACCACTTAAAGAATTAGCCTGTTCCAAGGCACAAGTGATGGTATTCAGTGACGATGGAAATTGTCTGATGGACAAATCCCTTATGAGACAGGCGCTGATGGAAGTGAAGGGCTTTGGCGGAGTGATTGCTCAACACGCACAAAATCAGGACCTTACTCCCGGATCTCAAATGAATGACGGTGCTCTCAGTCAGGAGCTAGGCCTAAAGGGTTGGCCGTCGATTGCAGAAGAGGAGATTATTAGGCGGGATGTTGAACTAGCTCTTGAAACAGGGTCAAGATTGCACGTTTGTCACCTGACAACAGCTGGCGCTGTCGAAGTAGTTCGGTGGGCAAAGCAGAAGGGCGCAAGAATCACAGCCGAAGTTACACCACACCACCTGCTACTTACTGAAGAACTTGTCAGGTCTTTCAACCCGATCTACAAGGTAAATCCTCCGCTTCGAACAAAAGAGGACACCCTGGCGCTTCGTGCCGCACTGATGGATGGCACTATCGACATTCTTGCGACCGACCACGCACCACATTCGAAAGAGAAGAAGGAGTGCGACTGGCCAAGTGCATCATTTGGAATGGTTGGTCTCGAGGCAGCTGCCAGTGTGCTCTACCAAGTTCTGATTGTTGAATCAGGTGGAACTTGGTCAGACTTTGCTCGAATTTCGTCGAGCAAACCGGCCGAAATTGGAGCTCTGAAAGGCTTTGGCGAGATTGCAGTCGGAAAGCCCGCCCACCTATGTCTCTTTGACCCCTCCACCAAGAGAGTGGCTAAATCCGAAACACAATCGCTTTCGGTCAACAATCCCTGGCAATCGCGAGAACTATTGGGCGAGGTGGAGCGCACCATCTATCGCGGTAAAGTCACCTACACAAGGAGCGGAGCATGAGTCGAGAACTTATTGGCGCAGCCCTGATACTGATGGTGCTGATTATCGCTCTAAACATTTATCGCAAAGTTCGATCAAGAAGAGCTGCTCAGGAATCGGAACTACCGCAACCTGCATTGGCAGAAGGTGGCAAAATCATTTTCTCCGGCTTCTACGTTGCCACTGTCTTTGCTGCACGGCCATTGGAACGAGTATGGGCCTTCGGTCTTGGTAGCCGGGGTAAAGCCACTGTCTCTGCTTCAGCGAACGGCATTTCGGTCGAAAGAGTTGGTGAGCAAGGCTTTCAAATACCCCGAGGTGACATAGTGGCAGTTGGTCGCGCTGGAGCCACAATCGACCGAGCGGTCGAAAGGAATGGTCTGATCCAGATTGCCTGGCAGCTAGGCGGCACCGAGTTGCTATCAAGTTTTCGAGTTACTCGTGATCAAGACAAATGCTTTAGACACCTAAAGGAAGCGGCAGGAGTACCCAGTGAGTAGTGCCTATTTAGTACTTGAGGACGGATCTGTATTTGAGGGTGAAAGTTTTGGCGCTGAGGGTGAGACTCTCGGCGAACTGGTATTTGCGACAGGAATGACCGGTTACCAAGAGACAATCACTGACCCTTCTTATGCCGGGCAAATAGTTCTCCAGACAGCGCCGCACATCGGGATTGTCGGAATGAATGAAAGAGACGAGGAATCTTCCAAGATTTGGGTTGCTGGGTATGTAGTGAAGGAACCCAGTCGTATCTCAAGTAACTGGCGGTCTGAAGCCTCATTGGAAGAACAACTAAGAAAATCAGGAATTGTTGGTATTTCCGACTTGGATACTCGCGCTGTAACTCTTCGAATTCGAGATGCTGGAGCAATGCGGGCTGGAATTTTTTCGGGCAGCTCCAAAACTAAGCAGGAGATGTTGAAACAGGTTCAAGCGGCACCAAAAATGACCGGCCAGTTCCTGTCCAGCGCTGTTACTACTGACAAGACCTATCGCATACCAGCTAAGGGTAATCGCGTGGGTTCGGTGGCAATTTTGGATTTGGGTGTCAAGAAGTCAACTCTTGAGCATCTTTCGGAGCGAGGTCTTGAGGTCATTGTTTTCCCAGCTGACGCTACATTTGAAGAGATCATGTCCGAGAAACCAAATGCAGTGTTTTACTCCAATGGTCCAGGAGATCCCCAAGCAAGTGAGAAACAGATTGGACTGCTTAGAGAGTTTCTGAGACAGAAGCTTCCGTTCTTCGGCATTTGCTTCGGGAATCAACTTCTTGGCAGAGCGCTTGGCTTTGAGACTTACAAACTTGCATTTGGGCACCGTGGAATCAATCAACCTGTTTTGAATACCAACTCTGGACGAGTCGAGGTTACAGCTCACAATCACGGCTTCGCCGTGAGGCTCGAAGAAGATGAAGCCGTATCTCCCGAAGGATTTGGAAGGGTGAGTGTTTCTCATCGTGGGCTCAATGACAATGTGGTTGAGGGGCTTGAGTGTTTGGACATTCCTGCGTTTTCTGTGCAGTATCACCCTGAAGCAGCTGCTGGACCGCACGACTCCCACTATCTGTTTGACAAATTCCTAAACGCCATCAAGGAGAGCCGTGCCTAAAAGACAAGACATTAAGTCAGTTTTAGTTATTGGCTCCGGCCCAATTGTCATCGGTCAAGCCTGCGAATTCGATTACTCCGGCACCCAGGCGTGCCGTGTGCTTCAAGAGGAGGGAATCAGGGTAATCCTGATCAATTCAAACCCGGCAACCATCATGACTGACCCTGATTTCGCGGATGCGACCTACGTTGAGCCGATTACGCCAGAGGTCATCGAAACGATCATCGAAAAAGAGAAGCCAGACGCAATCCTTCCAACTCTTGGCGGTCAAACGGCACTCAACGCAGCAATGGCTTTGCATGAAAGAGGTTCGCTCAAGAAGTATGGTGTCGAACTGATAGGCGCAAATGTTGAAGCAATCAGGGCAGGGGAGAACCGACAGGAATTCAAAGAGTTGGTTTTGCGGGCTGGGGCAGATGTAGCCAAGAGCGCTATCGCACACACCATTCCTGAGTGCCTCGAGATTGCAAACAAGCTGGGTTATCCAATGGTTGTTAGACCTTCTTTCACAATGGGTGGACTTGGTTCTGGATTTGCATACAACGAAGAAGACCTAGTGCGAATAGCCGGAGCTGGTTTGCAGGCTTCGCCAACCAGTGAGGTCTTACTCGAAGAGAGCATTCTGGGTTGGAAGGAGTATGAGCTCGAACTCATGCGGGACAAGAACGACAACTGCGTCGTTGTTTGTTCCATCGAGAATTTTGATCCGGTAGGGGTCCACACCGGAGACAGCATCACAGTTGCACCTGCACTAACACTTACAGACCGCGAGTACCAGAACCTTCGCGACATCGGAATTCAAATCATTCGAGATGTGGGGGTAGATACCGGCGGCTGCAACATTCAATTTGCTGTCGATCCGGTCGACGGCCGAGTCATAGTGATTGAGATGAACCCTCGGGTTAGCCGATCATCCGCCCTTGCATCAAAGGCAACTGGGTTTCCTATCGCAAAAATTGCTGCCAAGCTGGCAATCGGATACACCCTTGACGAGATTCCTAATGACATTACGCGAGTTACCCCAGCCAGTTTCGAACCCACGCTTGATTACATAGTGGTCAAGGTTCCAAGGTTTGCCTTCGAGAAATTCCCTGCTGCAGATCCAACCCTCACCACAACAATGAAAAGTGTTGGCGAGGCGATGGCAATTGGACGTAACTTTACGCAGGCTCTTCAGAAGGCGTTGCGTTCTTTGGAGAAGCGCGGAAGCTCTTTTCACTGGAGTGATCAAGTGCAGACCAAAGAGGAGCTTCTCAGCGCAATAAAAATTCCAACGGACAAGCGCATTGTGCAACTCCAGCAAGCTCTCCGGTTAGGTGCAACTCCTGCCGAAGTCTTTGAAGCAACCAAGATTGACCCTTGGTTTATCGATCAGATTGTTCTTATCAATGAGTTAGCAGATTGGTTTTCAAAGCTTCCTGAGGTTGGTGAGCGTGAAATCCGAAAAATGAAGAAGCATGGATTCAGCGATTCCCAATTAGGCCAGCTCAGAGGCCTAGAAGAAAAAGCGGTCCGCAAGATGCGTATTGAGCTTGGCATCCGACCTGTCTATAAAACAGTCGACACCTGTGCTGGTGAGTTTCCAGCTCACACTCCTTACCACTACAGCTCTTATGACCAGGAATCAGAGGTCGCACCAAGCAATCGGAAGAAGATCGTCATTCTGGGAAGTGGGCCCAACAGAATTGGGCAAGGAGTCGAGTTTGATTACTCCTGTGTTCACGCCGCGTTTGCTTTGAGGGACGCAGGCTACGAGACAATCATGATCAACTGCAATCCTGAAACAGTCTCCACGGACTACGACACATCTGACCGATTGTATTTTGAACCGCTTACCGCCGAAGACGTGTTGGAGGTCATTCATGCTGAATCCCAATCGGGAGAGTTGCTTGGAGTCCTCGTTCAACTTGGTGGGCAGACAGCCCTAGGACTTGCGGGAAGCATTCAAGAGGCGGGTATCAAAATTCTTGGAACGTCGCCCGAGTCGATTGACCTAGCCGAAGAGCGCGGCCTCTTCCAATCGATTCTTGATAACGCTGGCCTAAGGGCGCCTGCCAATGGAATAGCCATTAACCAAGCCGAAGCATTGGCTGTTGCCAACCGAATTGGATATCCAGTCTTGGTAAGACCAAGTTTTGTTCTTGGCGGGCGCGGGATGGAAATTGTTTACGATGAGAGCTCACTTAGAGACTATTTTGTCCGAACAGCCGAGCACGCACTCGTTGATGAAAAGCACCCACTGCTAGTAGATAGATTCCTAGACGATGCAATTGAAATTGATGTTGATGCAATCTTTGATGGAGAATCGCTTTATGTCGGCGGTGTTATGGAGCACATTGAGGAGGCTGGTATTCATTCCGGTGACTCCAGTTGCACTCTTCCGCCCATCACACTGAGCCAGACTCAGGTAGGACGTGTCGTAGCAGCGACTCGTAAGATTGCCGAGGGTCTCTCGGTAAGAGGTTTACTGAATGTGCAGTTCGCACTAGCTGCCGACGTACTTTACGTCTTAGAAGCTAATCCAAGAGCGTCGAGAACCGTTCCGTTTGTTTCGAAAGCACTTGGTATCACTCTTGCCAAAGCGGCCGCCCTAGTCATGGCCGGCAAGACTATTGAAGAGCTTGTGCAGGACGGCCAATTGCCAAAACAGGATGGGTCTCTTTTGCCACCATCAACTCCAGTTTCAGTGAAAGAGGCAGTACTTCCATTCAAGCGGTTTGCCACTAAAGAGGGACGATTTGTTGACAGCCTGCTCGGGCCTGAAATGAGATCTACCGGTGAAGTGATGGGAATAGATGTCACATTCCCCGCTGCATTTGCAAAGTCGCAGGCGGCGGCTGGTTCCTCACTGCCAAAATCTGGAACAGTCTTTATTTCTGTTGCCGATAGGGACAAGCCACAAATTGTTTTGCCAGTAAGAAGGCTTTCGCAACTGGGATACCGCATTTTGGCGACCGAAGGCACCTCTCGGCTGCTTAAACTGCACGGCATTGCTTCCGAGTCTGTCGCGAAGTATTCGCAGGCTAAGGGCCAGCGATCCATCGTCGAAATGATCACTGACGGAGAGGTGGATGTTGTTGTCAACACACCTTCCGGAGCCGACGCTCGAAGCGACGGTTATGAGATTCGAGCAGCAACCACAGCTGCAGATAAGCCGATCTTCACCACAGTTGCACAACTCAGTGCAGCGATTGGTTCCTTCGAGATAATTCGTGAGTCCGGATTCTCTGTAAAGTCTTTGCAGGAACATGCAAAATTCAGACAGGAAATCAGTGGATAACTTCAAAGAGAAGTTGGCATCTGTTCGCCAAGCCTACGGCCCGCTCTGCATAGGTATTGATCCTTCTGAGAGCACACTTTCAGATTGGGGAATTCCAGACACTGCGGAAGGCGCTAGAGATTTCGGATACTCGATCATCTCAGCTTGCGAAGGAAGAGTTGGAATAATCAAGCCACAGGTTGCTTTCTTTGAACGATTTGGTTCCGCTGGACTATTTGCACTAGAGGAAGTTCTTATTGCAGCAAGGGACGCTGACCTGCTAATCATTTCTGACGCTAAGCGAGGTGATATTGGTTCAACGATGCTTGGCTATGCACAAGCCTGGTTTGGCGACGATTCGCCGCTGAGATCCGATGCACTGACGCTGTCGCCCTACTTGGGCCCAAGTTCGCTACAAGAAACAATTGAAGCTGCTAGAGATGTTCAGGGTGGAGTATTCATCCTCGCTGCTACCTCAAATCCAGAGGCTGGTGAAATACAAACTCTAAAACGCGGTGCCGCATCGGTAGCAAGCAAAGTAGTTCAGTTTGCAAAGGAAAACTCCAAGGGGGATGTTGGGGTAGTGGTTGGCGCCACCATTTCGCTAGAGGAGTTCGGGCTGTGGCAACTGCATGAGGAGGATGTTGGAATTCCAATTCTTGCGCCTGGTTTTGGAACGCAGGGAGCTGAACTTGGAGATCTCGAAAAAATATTCGGAGCTAGTTCTACGAACGTTATTTGCAGCATCTCCAGAGCTGCGACCCAAGGTGGAGCGCGTGAAATAATCAAGTCAATCGATGAACTTAGGTCGAAACTATGACTTTGTTAGTGCTGGTAGGGCCAGCTGGAGTGGGTAAGGGCACTTTGGTCCAGGAGATTTTGGGCAAAAACTCTGATTTCATGCTCTCTGTCTCAGCGACTACGCGATCGCCGCGGCCCGGGGAACAAGATGGCATTCATTACCACTTCATTGACCAGAGCGATTTTGAAAGGATGATTGAGACTGGTCAATTACTTGAATGGGCCCAGGTCCATGGCACACACTTTTATGGGACACCGGTTGCGGAACTCGAAAAAGCCGAACTGCTTGGCCGGCATCTGGTTTTAGAAATCGACCTCCAGGGAGCTAGGCAAATAAGGGGCCGGGTGGCGAATACCGTGTCTGTCTTTGTCTTACCTCCGTCTATCGAGGAGCTAGAAGCCCGATTGAGGGGCAGGGCGACCGAGACAGAAGAGCAAATTCAAACTAGACTGGAAACAGCGAAAGTCGAACTGGCCGCTGCCAGCGAATTTGATTTTCAAATAATCAATGACGATCTCGGTAAAGCCGCGAAAGAAATTGTCGATTTAGTCAGAAAACATTAGGAAGAGAAGATGGATAACAAGGGAATAACTGCACCTCCTATTGATGAGCTGCTGTCAAAGGTTGAGTCAAACTACGAACTAGTCATCTTTGCTTCAAAGCGTGCCCGACAGATCAACGAGTATTACTCAGCACTCCACGAGGGAAGTCTCTTCAATTACGTGGGACCGCTTGTGGATTCAACAATTGACGACAAGCCACTATCGATTGCTCTGCACGAGATTCACCAGGGCAAGCTCGAAAAGAAATAAATAATCCCACTTTGCGTATCCTGCTGGGTATCACTGGTGGCATAGCTGCCTATAAAGCAGCTGGTCTGGTTCGTGCATTCACTGAGCTAGGCCACTCCGTTGAGGTCGTTCCTACTGAGAATGCACTCCGGTTCATTGGAAAAGCCACACTTGAAGCTCTTTCCGGCAAGAACATTGACATAGACATGTACAGCGATGTGGCAAGCGTGCGCCATGTCGAACTGGGTCAGCAGGCTGATCTAATTGTTGTTGCCCCAGCCACCGCATCCTTCCTAGCTCGCATGGCTAGCGGGTTGGCAGATGATTTATTGATGAATGCGATTCTTGCTAGTTCCGCTCCAGTTGTGGTCTGCCCTGCCATGCATACAGAAATGTGGATGAATGCGGCAACTCAAAACAATGTTGAAACACTAACCAGCCGCGGCATTCGGGTGATGGAGCCTGCGAGCGGCCGTCTGACTGGCACCGACTCAGGAATCGGCAGAATGCCGGAAGTCGCTGACATAGTTTCCTTCTGTCTCTCCGGACCTCTGTCTGGCAAAAGAGTTATCGTTACGGCTGGGGGAACTCGGGAAGCGATTGACGAGGTTCGTTTCATTGGAAATAGCTCATCTGGCCGTATGGGAGTCGAGTTAGCCATTGCCGCCAGAAACATGGGCGCGGCAGTAACACTAGTTGCGGCCAATCTTGATCATGTCCCCACGGGGATGGAAGTCCTAAGGGTAAGTAGCGTAGAGGAGCTTGAGCAAGCGATGGGCGCAGAGGCTGACGCAATAATTATGGCTGCAGCAGTTAGTGACTTTCGTGTAAGTGAGCCATTTCAAGGAAAGCTCTCTAGAGGCGATTCTTTGAAGCTTGAATTAGAGCCCACCAAGGATCTGATTGCTGCGTATTGCGCGAAGAATCCAAAGACATTTGCCGTTGCTTTCACTCTGGCTGGCAGCAACCAGAATGTTTCGGAATTGGCAAAGAAGAAGCTGTGGGATAAGGGTGTCCAACTAATGGTTGGAAACACGACCGAGGCTCTTGGCGCAGCCGATGTTTCAGTGACTTTAGTTGACCGTGAAAAGTCGGAAGACGTCAGGGGTAGCAAAGGCGAGGTTGCAAGACACATCGTTGAAAGAGTCGCTCTTCACTTTGTCAGTTAGCCCGCTAGGCTTAAGGCATGACGCTACGCACATTTACCTCTGAATCTGTCACTGAGGGACACCCTGACAAGATTTGTGACCAACTATCTGACACCATTCTCGATGCACTATTGGAGCAAGATCCAAATTCACGGGTAGCCGTGGAGGCACTAGTTACCACAGGACTTGTCCAAATCGCAGGTGAGGTTACAACCAGTGGTTACGTTGAGATTCCTCAGCTCGTTCGAGACAAAATTATTGAAATTGGCTACAACAGTTCTGAAATTGGCTTTGACGGCAACTCTTGCGGGGTCTCTGTTTCCATAGGCGCACAATCACCCGACATCGCTCAGGGTGTGAATCATGCACTTGAGAAGAGGCGCGGGGGAGCCGACCGAAGAAGCTCACAAGGAGCTGGAGATCAGGGCATGATGTTTGGCTACGCAACTAACGAGTCAAGCTCTTTGATGCCTATGCCAATTCTTTTGGCGCACCAGATAGCTCAGCGTCTTGCAGAGGTCCGCAGAGAACTTGGCGGAAATGTCATTCGACCAGATGGCAAGACTCAAGTATCTGTTGATTACGATGGCAACAAGCCGATAGCTGTAAGCACTGTCGTTCTTTCTAGCCAACATCACCCAGACATTTCACAGGATGAGCTGGCGAGCATTGCCCTCGAGAGGGTAATAAGACCGGTTTTGCAATCCTCTGGTCTGGATTTTTCAAATTCGAATTACATCATCAACCCTTCCGGAAGATTTGTTATCGGAGGCCCACAAGGTGATGCGGGTTTAACTGGCAGAAAGATCATCGTTGACACATATGGAGGAACGGCGAGACACGGTGGAGGCGCCTTCTCAGGCAAGGATCCTTCGAAAGTAGACAGATCTGGCGCTTACGCGATGCGATGGGTCGCTAAGAATGTCGTTGCCGCTGGACTTGCTGATAAGGCAGAGATTCAGGTTGCGTATGCAATTGGGATGGCTCAACCAGTTGCTGTTTTCGTTGAGACATTTGGAACTGAAAAGGTTGGGGTCGCTTCTATCCAAAAAGCAATTAGCGAAGTCTTTGATCTTCGGCCGGCGGCAATAATTGAAGACCTAAACCTACTCAGGCCCATTTATGAGCAAACTGCCGCCTACGGGCACTTCGGTCGTGAGCTTCCAGATTTCACATGGGAGCGAATTGATCGCGCAACTGCTCTAGCTGCTGCGGCTGGCAGGTAACAATGACAGCGGCCGTTCGAGTGGCGGTTGAGTCTTCTCTGCTGCAACTAGATCGAGAGTT
>JACCEA010024048.1_pt1 | contig 12723 bp, 7 predicted proteins | sample 7449851 | NCBI WGS metagenome assembly JACCEA01 (sample SAMN15323453, study PRJNA562643) | freshwater metagenome | isolation source: river surface water | place: USA:Blue River Watershed | collected 2017-08-18 | reverse complement strand
TTTCCATTGCGGGGTCCCGGGGCCGCCGTTGAATCGCGCGTTCCTCCCACATGTATCTCAAGGCGCTCAAGCTGCATGGCTTCAAATCATTCGCCGATCCGACCACGCTCCGCTTCGAGCCGGGCGTCACGGCGATCGTGGGGCCGAACGGCTGCGGCAAATCGAACGTCGCGGACTCGATCCGCTGGGTGCTCGGCGAGCAGAGCGCGAAGGCGCTGCGCGGCGGCAAGATGCAGGACGTCATTTTCGAGGGCGCGGACACGCGCAAACCGGCGCAGCTGTGCGAGGTCTCGCTGCTCCTGACGGACTGCGAAAAGCAGCTCGGCACGGAATTCCACGAGGTGGAGATCATGCGGCGCGTCCATCGCGACGGTCAGAGCGAGTATGCGTTCAACGGGCAGCCGTGCCGGTTGAAGGACATCCAGAAGCTTTTCATGGACACCGGCATCGGCCGGACGAGCTACTCGATCATGGCGCAGGGCCAGATCGACCAGATCCTGTCGTCGAAGCCTGAAGAGCGGCGCGCGGTGTTCGAAGAGGCGGCGGGCATCACGAAATACAAATCGCAGCGCCGCGAGGCCCTGCAAAAGCTGGCGCTGACGGACCAGAACATGGCCCGCGTGGCCGACGTGATCGGCGAGGTCGGGCGCCAGATCGGCAGCTTGCGCCGCCAGGCGTCGAAGGCGATGCGCTACAAGCGGCTCAACCATCGCCTGCGCCACTTGGCGCTCGCGTGGAGCGGGTTCCACTACGCGCAGCTGGCGGCGACGCTCGCCGAGCTCGAATCCAAGGTCGGCATGCTCCGGGCGGCGGCCGAGGAGCGGCGGTCGAATTTCGAGCAGCAGGAATCGGCGCTGGCGGAGAAGCGGGCGGCGCGCGGCCGGCTCAACCAGCGGGTGCAGGACGCGCAGCAGGCCGTGTTCGATCTGCGCTCGCAGCGTGAGGCGGCCGAAAACGCGGCCAATCTCGCCCAGATCAAACGCAGCGGCCTCGAGGATCGTCTCGCGTCGTCGCGCGACAATCTTTCCGAGGTGGAAATGCAGCTGCGCGAAGTGTCGGCGCAGGTCGACACGGGCGCGCAGGACAAGCAGCAGCAGCTCGAATTGCTCGGCGGCAGCGACGCGGTCTTCCAGCAGCGGCACCGTGAACTGGCGATCGTCGAGGGCGAGTTGAGCCGGCTCGAGCAGGAGCTCAACCAGGCCAAGTTCCAGCTGCTGCAGCTCGAGAGCACCGTCGCGCGGTTGCGCACGGACTGCTCGGGCTACGAAGTCGACCAGAAGACCAGCGTGCACAAGCACGAGTCGGTCGCGCAGGAGATCGAGGGCGTCCGCCAGCAGGTTTCCGCGGCCGCGCAGGTGGTCGCCGAAGCCGAGGCGCGGGCCGAGGAGGCGGTGGCCGAAAAGTCGCGCGCCGCGAGCGAGATCGTCACCGCCCAGCAGGCGATCACGGATTTGACGCGGGAATTCCGCGACGCGCAGCGCAAGCTGCAGGAAATCGACCGCACGCTGGCGCAACGCACGGCGCGGCTGCGCTTGCTGCAGCAACTGCAGGAGAAATGGGAAGGCTTCGGCGAAGGCGCCAAGGCGGTGCTGCAGGGCCGGCTCGATGCGGCCCTGGCGGGCGCGAAGGTGACGCCGATCACGCACGGCCTCGCGGTGAAGCCGGAGTTCGGCAAAGCCGTCGAAGCGATTTTGGGTTCGGCGGCGGAAGCGATCAGCGTGAGCGAGCTGTCGACCGCGCAGCGCATTTTGGCGCAGCTCGAGGCCGAGCAGATCGGGTCGGCCGTGCTGCGCGTGACCGAGATCGGGCTGCGCAGCGAAGGCTTCTTCGAATTGCCGCCGGGCCTCGTGCCCGCGGTCGACGCGGTGAGCGACACGGAGCCCGGCCACCCGGCGCTCGGCGTGCTGCGCGAATCGTATGTGGCGGAGGACCTCGGTGCGTTCCTGGATTTCTGGAAGGCCAACCCGGGCTTCGCGTTTTTGGCGGTCGCGACCCGCAAGGGCGATCTCGTGGACCGGCGCGGGCTGGTTTACGGCGGCCATCACAGCAGCAAACGCGCGGCACACAGCATCGTGCAGCGCGAGATCGACCTGCGCGAGACCGCGAAGGCCCTCGCGGACGACCAGAAGGCGCACGACGACCAGAAGCTGGTGATCGACGCGCTGAACCAGCGCCTCGCGGAGGCGGAGCAAACCGTCGAGCAGCGCCGGGCCGACGTGCTCTCGGCGACGCAGACCCTCGCCTCGGTGCAGGCGGAGCAGCGCAACGCCCAGCGCAATCTCGACGACATCTCGAACCGGCTGGCGCGGATGGACAACGAGCTCGGCGCACTCGAGCAGGCCCGCCACGAGGCGCACGCGCGCTGGGAAAAGGCGCAGGCGGGACTCGCCGAAGCCGACGCGACGGCGACCGCGCAGCGCGAACGCATCCAGGGGCTGGAGACGCGCATCGTCGAGGTGCGCACCGACCGCGACGTGAAGCGCGAGACGCTCGCGCAGGCGCGCCTCGAGCTCGCCGAACGCCGCCAGAAGGTCGAAGTGATCGACCGCGGCCTCGGGGAGATGGAGCGCCGCCGGCTGCAGCTGAGCGAATTGCTGGTGCAGCGGCAGACCGAGATCGAGTCGTGGAGCGAGCAGACGGCCGAGCTCGAGCGCACGACCGAAGAGCAGCGGGCCCGCGCGGCGCAGCTGGCCGAGACCTTCGCGGTGGCCCAGGAGCAGGTCGAAAAGGTCCGCCTCGAGCTGACCGACGTGGAACGCGACATCGGCGGCCTCGAATCGGCGCAGCACGCGGTGCGCGACGAGTCGGAGAACGCCCACGAGGAACTCAGCACCCACGAAATCAAGCTGGCGGAGACGCGGCAGCGCGCGCAGTTCCTCGCCGAGGAAGTGCTGCGGGAATTCCAGACCGGCGTCGGCGCCATCGATTGGAAGCGCCAGCTCTGGCAGGCCGACGGCGAGCCGGAAGGCATGAAGCCGCTCGACCTCGACGAAGACGAGGACGAGGGCGGCGCCCCGGCGGAACCGGCCAAGGCCGACGGCGGCGATGCGGCCGCGGGCGGCGAGGCCGGCGCGACCAAGCGCCGGCGCAAAAAGAAGGAGCCCAAGGGCGAACCCACCGAGGCCGATCTGGCCGCGATGGACGCCACCGAGTGGCCCGTCCTCAAGGCCGAGATCGACGCGCTGCGCCAGCGCCTGAACAGCATGGGCGCGGTGAATCTCGTCGCCATCGAGGAATACGCCGAACTCAAGCAGCGGCACGATTTTCTCGCCGGCCAGGTGAACGACCTGACGACCGCGAAGGCGGAGCTGATCAAGGCGATCGACGAGATCAACCAGACCTCGCTGCGCCAATTCCAGGTCACGTTCGAGCAGATCAGGAAGAACTTCGAATACACCTTCCACACGCTGTTCGGCGGCGGGCGCGCGCATCTGGAGTTGATCCAGGCGGAAGACATCCTCGAGAGCGGCATCGAGATCGTCGCGCAGCCCCCGGGCACGAAGCTGAAGGGCATCACGCTGCTCTCCGGCGGCCAAAAGACGCTGACGGCGGTCGCGCTACTCTTCGCCCTCTACATGGTGAAGCCCTCGCCGTTCTGCTTGCTCGACGAACTCGACGCGCCGCTCGACGAATCGAACATAGGGCGATTCACCGACCTGCTGAAGAAATTCGTCCACGAATCGCAGTTCATCATCATCACGCACAACAAGCGCACCGTCTCGGCGGCGCAGGCGATCTACGGCGTGACAATGGAGGAGCGCGGTGTTTCGAAGACCGTCTCGATGCGCTTCAACCAGGAACGCGGCGAGGCGGAGGCGCACGCGCCCAACATCGCGGAGTCGGTCCGCGGCGCGCGGGTGTCGGCACCGGCGGCGGCCAAGCCGCCCGCCGCGGCCGTTCCGGCGGCGGAGAGTGCGGGCGAAGCGAGCTCCGCATGATCCCGACGAGGCGCGTCAAATTCATCTGGGGTGCCTCGAAAGTCGTGCAGGGGCGGTGGTATCTCGGGCTTTTCGGGTTCTATACCCGCGAGGAAGGCGTGCCCGGCGGCGCGATCGCGGTCAGTGTGCGCGGGCTGCTGGGATGGGGCGGGGTGCTGGTCGCCGCGGGCTACGTGGCGGCGGCCACGGCCCTGTTCTACGTCTGGCTGCGCAATCCCTACTCGACGCTCGGCTACGCCGACGCGCTGCTTTATCCCGTGCGCCGGGCCGAGATCGCGGGCAAACAGGGCCAGGCCTACATCGCCGAAGGGCTCGACGCGCTGCGGGAGAAGCGGTGGCAGCACGGCGTGCTGCGGTTGCAGCAGGGGTTGGCGCGGTTTCCCGCCGATCAGCGGGCGCGCGGGGCGTTGGCCCGGATCCACGTCGCGACCCGGCAGGGCGCGCTGGCGGAGAGGGTGCTGCTCGACGGGTTGACCGACGAGTATCCGGGACGCGGTTACATGGTTCACCTGCTGGGCTTGCTGGAGCAGCGGGAGGATTTCGAGGCCGCGGCGGAGACGGCGGCGCGCTACCTGGCGCCGGGCCGACTGGCGGACCAGCCGGCGGAGCGCCGCTGGCTGACCGAGCGCCGGTATGCGGCGTTTGCGGCGGCCGGCCGGCACGCCGAGGCGCTGGCGGTGGCGGAGACGATCCCGGAGGGCGACGCGGGCCTCGAGCGTCGGGTGCTGTCGCTGGTCGGGCTCGGGCGGCACGCGGCGGCGCTGGGTTTGCTGGAGAGGTGGCGGGAGCATCCCGGCGCGACGGAGGTCACCGCGGTCCGGCTCCAGGTGCGGGTGTTGCGCGAGCTCGGCCGGCTCGACGAGATGCGGGGCGCGGTGGCGCGCCTGCGGGCACTGGCCCCGGGCGACCCGGTGCCGCCCGTCTACGGGTTGGTCCAGTTGGCGGCGGCCGGGCGCACGGACGAGGCCGCGGCGGCGCTGGACGATTATTTTTTCCGGTTCGGCGGGTCGCTGCAGAATCTGTTGCTCGCGGCGAACCCGCTGGCCGAGATCGGGCAGGCGGAGCTCCTCGAGCGCTGCCGTGCCGCCGCGACCGAGCGCGGCTATCCGCTCTCGCACCTGCGCACGTTGCAGATCGGGGTCCGGGTTCGCCGGGGCGATTGGGCGGAGGCCGCGCGTCTCGTCGCCGAGGGCGAGCGCGAGGCGGCGGGCGCGAAGCCGGATGCGGCGGCGGCGGCATGGCTGACGTGGGCGCGGCGGTTGGTCGATGCCGCGCAGCGGCCGGGTGACGTCAATCTGGCGGCCTTGCTCGAATGGGTGCGGGCCGCGGACCGGCCGGCGCCGATTTATCGCACCACCGCCGAGGTTCTGCTGCAGGCGGGAGAGCCCGGGGCGGCCGGCGGAGTGCTGGATGCGGCCCGCGATTATTTTCCCCGGAGTCCGTGGCTGGCGCGGCTGACGCAGGAGGCGAATCTGCAACGGATGGCCCGGACGGCGGCGTTGCCGGCGGACGCCGCGAACCGCAGCGCGCCCTCGCTGGGCGAGCGCGCCTTCACGCAACGGCTCGACGATCTGCTCGCCTCGCGGAATTGGGACGACGCGGCCCGCCATATCCAGCAGGCGCTCGGCCTCCGGCCGGTGCCCGGCTGGTTCGACCGGCGGGAACCGGAGATCCGGGTGGCGCAGGTGCGGATCGCGCAGGCGCGGGGCGATGTGCCCGGCCTTTCCGCGGCGGCGCGACTGTATCTGAACGGCGACGAAGCCCGCTCCACCCGGATGCTGGAGCTGGCGGGCGACTATTTCACCGCGGGAGACAGGGCGGCGGCCCTCGTGCTCGTGCGCGAGATCACGCGCCGTTCGCCCGACCATGCGCCCGCGCTGCGTTCGCAACAGGAATGGGCGCCGGCTCCCGGCACGCCCGTGGCGGCGAAACCGGTGCCGGCCGCGGCGCCGGGCGGAGGCGACGATGCGGACCTGCTCGAGCGGATGCGGACCCGGCAGCAGGCCGGGGACGTGCCCGGCTTGGTCAGCGCGACCAAACTATACCTCAACGGCGATCGCATCCGGGCGGAACGCGCGACCGCGGTGGCGCGGGAGTTTCTCGGCCGCGGCGACGTGGATGCGGCGCGGCGCGTGGTGCGGGAGGTGTTGCGGGGGAATCCCGGCTATGTGCCCGCGAGCCGGTTGCTGGCGGAGCTTCCGTAGCACGGAGCGCGGCGGACGACGGGCAAAAGGGCGGGGGCGCGACGGGACTTCCGGCCCGTTTTGGCGGCGGAGACTTGGCATTCTCCTTGCGTCCTACCCGGGCCTAAAATCACCTGACGCACGGCTTTTGCCCTGGCCGCGGCCCCTCCAGTCCGCAGCGAAAGCCGCACCTACACACCTATGAAAAACCGTAATCTACGGATCGCGGCGAGTTGTATCCTCGCCGCCGCGGGCTCGTTGCCCGCCGCGCTCGCGCAGCAACTTGCGCCGGCGCCCGCCGCCCAGACTGCAACGCCTGAGGATTCCGTGAAGCTCGAGCGCTTCATGGTCACGGGCTCGCTGATCAAGCGCGTCGACACCGAGGGCGCGCTGCCGGTCTCGGTCATCACGCCGATCGAACTCGAAGAGCGCGGCATCGTCAGCGCCGAGCAGATGCTGATGGAACTGAACATCAACGGCAACGGCCTCGACAATCTCGCCTCCAACGCCGACGTCGTCGCGGGCCAGCAACGCGGCAACAACGGAGCGACGTCGGCCAATCTGCGCATGCAGGGCGCGGGCGCCACGTTGGTGCTGCTGAACGGCCGCCGCGTCTCGTCGCACGGCCTCAACGGCGGCGTGGTGGACCTGAATTCGATCCCCTTTGCGGCGATCGAGCGCGTCGAGATCCTGAAGGACGGCGCGTCCGCGATCTACGGCGCCGACGCCGTCGGCGGCGTGATCAATTTCATCCTCAAGAACAACTACGAGGGAGCGTCGGCCAGCGCGGCGATGGACGTGACCGAGCGCGGCGGCGGCAACATCTACCGCTACAGCTTCGTCGCGGGTTTCGGCAACGTGCAGCGCGACGGCTTCAACATCATGACGTCGTTCGCGTTTTCGGACCACAAGGTCCTGCGCGGCGATCAGCGCGACTTCGTGAACACCTTCCAGGTCAACCGCGGTCTCTCGCCCGACACCCGCGGCACGCCCGTCGCCACGCTCTTCGCGATCAGCACGCTCTACACCGGGCTGAGCCGCGACAACCTCGACAACACGGGACGCAGCACCGGCCCGGCGGATCCGCAGAACCCGGCGTTGCGCGTCAACGGTATCAACTATGTGGATCTGCCCAACGGGCCCGGATACAACGGCCTCGACGGCATGGGGCCCTACAACGAGGTGCTCTGGGCGTCGCCGGCTTCCAAATACGGCGCGGCCTGGGACACCGGCCGGGCGGCGGTCATCCAGCAGCCGGTCAAGAACACCAACCTCGTGACCCGCGGCACCTTCAAGGTGCTCGACCGGCACCGCCTCATCCTTGAAGGCGTCTTCGGCCGCTCCGAGTCGAACAAGAGCTTCTCGCCCAACCAGTGGTCGAGCGGCACCGGCGCGACCGTCACCGCCCTCGACGGCCGCACCACGGTGCCGAACCCGCTGTTCAACATGGCCTACCCGTCCACGGGCGCCAGCTACAACACGGTCTTCAACACCCTCGTCGGCTACTTCCCGGCGCTGGCGGCCAACCGCGGCGCGCCGCTCGCCTTCCGCTGGCGCTCGCTGCCCCTCGGCAACCGCGCGTTCACGACGACCACGGACACCTTCCGCACGATGGCGGGCCTCGAGGGGCCGCTCGGCGTGCTCTCGCAGTGGGACTACCGCATCGGCGCCTCGCGCGCGCAGAGCAAGGGCAAGTCCGTCCTCAGCAGCGGCTACGTCTACACGGTGCCGTTCGTGAACCTCATCAACACCGGCGTCGTCGACATCTTCTCCTACAACCAGACGCCGGCGGCGATGGAGGCGATCAACCGCACGCGGGCCGACGGCGTGCAGCTCTACGGCGGCACCTACCGCACCGACAACTTCGACGCGGCGGCGACCGGTCCCGTCTTCCGGCTCCCGGCCGGCGCGGTGCAGGCGGCGGTCGGCGTCGACTGGCGCGAGGAGACCTTCCTCTTCAACGGCGACCAGCGCGCGAACCTGAATTCGTCCGATTCCCTGATCTTCAACGCGCCCTTCGACAACAGCCTCGCGACCGCGGGCACGCTCAAGCGCACGATCAAGGCGGCGTTCGTCGAACTCCAGATCCCGCTGCTCCGCGGCCTCGATTTCAACGCCGCCGGCCGCATCGACCAATACACCGGCTTCGGCTCGAGCAAGAACCCGAAGTTCACGCTGCGCTGGGCCCCGAGCGACAAGTTCCTCGTGCGCTCCGCCTACAGCACCGGTTTCCGGGTGCCGACCTTCAAGCAGATGTTCGACCCGGTCACGGAGAGCCCGCTCGCGGCGACGGGGCTCATCGATCCCGGCACCGGCAACCTGATCCAACCCAACAGCGCCACGACGCTGTTCGGCGGCAAGAGCGACCTGCAGCCCGAAGACGCCAAGATGTATTCCGCCGGCTTCGTCACGCAGCCGTTCAAGAATGTCAGCGCCAACGTCGACTGGTGGCAGGTCAACCGCACCGGCACCATCCAGAGCTTCGGCACCACGCAGCTGCTCCAGAATTACGCGATCTTCCAGGATCGCTTCCAGCGCCGTGCCGACGGCACGATCCAGCGCATCGACACCCGCTGGGTGAACGCCGGCGCCACGACCACCAAGGGCGTGGAAGTCGGCGTCAAGGGCGACGCCGCCCTCGGCAAGGGCAAGGTCAGCGCCAGCTTCGACCTGTCGTATCTGCTCAACAAGCGCTCGAAGCTGCTGCCGACCGCCCCGTGGAGCCTGAGCGAAATCAACACGTTCACCCGCTCGAGCGACATCGGCCTGAAGTGGAAGCACACCGCGAGCCTCGGCTACCGGCGCGGCAACTGGTCGTTCCTCGTGAACAACCTTTACCGCAACAGCTACCTGGACGCCGTCCTGCCCGGCGTGGCGAACGGCAGCGTGCGCCCGCCCGACTGGCAGGCGCGGGTGAAGCCCTACAGCACCTACGGCCTCAGCGCGACCTACCGCGGCATCAAGAACATGACGATCGTCGCCGGCGTGAAGAACATCTTCGACGAGGATCCGCCGTTCTCCGCCACCTACGACACCAACACGGGTGCGGGCAGCAGCTGGGAGCCCCGGATCGCGGATCCCCGCGGCCGCAGCTTCAGCCTGCGGGTGGACTACCGTTTCAAGTAAGCGCGGCGCAACCGGCGTTCACGCTCGAGGCATCCGGCTGCGGCCGGATGCCTTTTTTTTGGTCCGACGACAGGCTCAGCCGGATTTGGTCGCGGCGCTGCGCCGGGCCACCCAGTCGACGACCGGGCCGAGCGCGGCCTCGTGGCGCCAGACGAGGGAAAGGAACTCGGCGGGCAGAATGCCGTGCTCGCGGAAGAACCGGCGGTCGCCGCCGCAGCAATACATCAGCGAGGGCGGCAGCTCCCCGCGCAGTTTGGCGAGGGCCTTCGGCACCAAGCGCGGCAGCCAGGCGATGCCGCGCACGGCGTCGGTCTTGGCGGGCATCGTGGTGTCGTCGAGGACGATGGCGGAGCGCTGGCCGCCCTGGGCGTTGAGAAAGTAGTCGCGCCGGACCAGTTCGATCGCGAGCGCCTGCTCCGGGCCGGGCTCGCCGTCGTAGCCGAGGTGATCCTCCGCGTAGTCGTAGAAGTTTTGCGGAGTGAGTCCGTTGGCCGCGATCCAGGCGAGATCGGCGCCTTCGAAATAGGTTTCGGGGCCGCGGCGACCTTCGGCATAAAGCCGGACGGAGCGGTCATACAGCGCGCGGAAGCGGCGGGGAAATTCGTAGTGGGACATACGGGGCGCCAATTCGGCCGGCTTCACGCAAAACGCAAAGCGGAAGTGCGCGAGTCCGCCCCGGAACGGGCGTCCGGCGGCGCGTATGATCCGAAGCCGGCGGTGCGGGTGGGGGCCCGGATCGCGCGGCAGGTCGCGGGCGCAGTGCGCGCGGCGCCGCGCGGGAGCCTCACGAGCAGCGCGAATAAATGCGCTGGAGCATCGCGACCGAGGCGGTGGGCGCGCCGGCGGGGGCGCCGGCGGGCCGCGTGCTGGCCAGGCTGCAGCGCAGCAGCAGTTGCTCGTTTTCTTTGTCGAGCTGCAGAATCTGCAAAATGCGCGCGCGGGTCTTCTCGAGCTGGTCGCGGGCGAGCGGGTCGCGGGCGGAGGCGGACGGCAGGGCGCGCAGCGCGGCGAGGATCTCGTCGAGCCGCTGGAGCAGGGCCCGCTTGCGCTCGAGCAGCGGGGCATCGGGGGCGCGCTGCTGCGTGCGGAGAAACCGGTTCTCCTCGAGCACGCACTGGTGGATCTCGTCGCAGAGCTGCTGGTGCTCCTGGAAGGTTTCGCGCTGGGTCATGGCGTGGCGGCGGCGTGCGGGGCGTTCGAGGGAGGCTTGACGGCGGGTGCGGCGGTGGCGGGGGAAGCGGCGGCGAGCGGGGCAGATTGGCCGAGACCGGGATCGTAGAGCGATGAGATTTTCCGGGCGGTCGAGTCGCGCCAGCCGAGGTGTTCGATGCGCCACGCGGCCATGCGGGCCAGTTCCGAGCCTTCGGCCGCGCCGTCTTTGCCGGCGCCCTCGACCACGGTGCGGTAGGCTTCGCGGGCCTTTTCCGCGTCGCCGAGCCGGTCGTAGCAGAGCGCGAGCTGGTAGGTGAGGGGCAGGCGCCAGGCGGGCTCGGGGGCGAGCTCGAGCAGGTTGGCGTAGAGGGTGCTCGCGTTGAGGGTGTCGCCGGTCTCGAAGAAATCGTTGGCGAGCTGGTTGCCGGTGCGCCGCTGCCAGTAGGCCCAGCGCTTGGGGTCGTTGCCGACGCGGGACTTTTCGGTGCGGAGCAGTTCGAGGGTGGCCGCGAAGGCTTCCTGCGGGCGTTTCAGTTCGCGGAGCGAGATCGCGAGCAGGTAGCGCGCTTCGGGGACGTTTTCGTCGTCGGGCCACTGGTCGATGAAGCCGCGGAGATTGGTGACGGCGCCCTCGAGGTTGCCCTGGAGCCGCATGGCGTAGCCGGCCTTGAAATGGGCGCGGGCACGATCGACCGGCGCGAGGTCGAGGAGGCGGAGGCGCGAATAAAACTTGGTGGCCTCGGCGAAGTCGCCGGCGAGAAAGTAGGTTTCGGCGATCTCGAACTGGGCGGTGCGGGCGAGCATCTGGTAGTGGTCGAAGCCCTCGCCGGGCACCTTGAGCGTCGAGTTGATCACGCTGTAGAAGCGGGCGATCGCGAGTTTGTGGACGCCGAGGGAGCGCAGGGTTCGGCCCAGTTCCAGCAGGGCGTCGGGGGTGCGCGAGTCGCCGGTGTAGTCCTTCAGGAATTTTTCGTAGATCGCGGCGGCCTTGGTCTGGGCGCCCTGCCGGCGATACATCTTGGCGAGCGCGAGCAGCGCGGTCTTGAGGGAGTCGTCCGGAGCGCCGGGGGTATCGAGCACCTGGCGATACGCGATCTCGGCCGAGTCGTAGTCCTTGCGGTCGGTGAGCTTGTTGCCGAGCGCGATCATGCCGGCGAGCTCCTCGGTGTTGACCTTGACCTTGCCTTTGCCCTTGGGGGCGGCGGCCGGGGCGGCCTTGGCGGCCGGCGGGGCGGAATGGCCCGGCTCCGGTGCAGCCGCCGGCGCCGCCTTCTCCGGGTGAGCGGAGACGGCGGCGGCCGGCGGGAGCGACGGGGCCCCGTGGTCGCCGTGGTCCTTCGCGACCGTTTTCCCCGGAGCGGGAGCATGCTCCGGCGCCGGGGCCGTGGCCGCCGCGGTGCGCCCGGCCCCGAGCAGGGCGAGCGCGACCAGGGCGGTGCGGGCGGTTGGGACGAAGGTGCGGCGGCGACGGGATCGGATCATCGGGGCGATTGCGTGTAGGTGGCCGAGCTCGGCGGGATCGCGGGAGCGTTGGGAGCCGGGTTGGCCACGTTGGCGGGCGCGATGACGGAGACCTCGGCGGGCCTACGCGCGGAGCCCGGAATCTGGAAGAACGGCAGAAAGTCTTCCGGTCGCACGGTCGGTCGGACGTCGTCCGGCAAGATCGGCGGCGGGGACTTTGCCGGCAGGGCCGGCGAAGGGGCGGCGGCAGCTCCGGGGGCGTTGGCCGCGGGCTCGCTCGCCGCGACGGGCACGGGGCCCGGCGGGGAAAGAGCGGCTGCGGCCGCGGCGTTCTCGAGTGCCACGGTCGATTCGGTCGGCGTCAGTGCGGGCACGGGGGGCGCTGCTCCGGGGGGCCGCGACGCAAGGTCGGGCGGCGGAGCGGCCTCCTGAAACCGCAGCGGCGGCGCGCCGGTGGCGCGCAGATAAGGGATCGGTTCCGCCGGTTGCCAGTGGGCGGATGCCCTGGGCATCCGTGCACGCGGCAACGCATGGACTCCTTCCGGAGCCAAAGCCGGCAGGAGCACGAGCGAAAGGCAATGGAGTGCCTTTCGGACGCGCGCCGGCATCGGCGGCTGGTCGCATTGATTCATTGAGTTCGAGACGGTCCATGGTGATGGATAGTCGTGATTCTGCCCAAGGATCTATCGGTGCGCCGGCCGTGGTTCTGAAATGAATTTGCACGGGGGAATTACCCAATCGGCGGCCGGGACGTTTGCGCCGGCGGGATGCGGCGTGCGGGCCCGGCCGGTGGGGTTCGGCCGGGCGGAAAAGCCGCCGGCGGCGGTCGGGGCCGCGGCGGACGCGGTGCGGCGGGCCGGCGC
>JACCEA010599888.1_pt1 | contig 12724 bp, 6 predicted proteins | sample 7449851 | NCBI WGS metagenome assembly JACCEA01 (sample SAMN15323453, study PRJNA562643) | freshwater metagenome | isolation source: river surface water | place: USA:Blue River Watershed | collected 2017-08-18 | reverse complement strand
TCATGGAAGAGAGAAAACGAGCGACTCAAAGAAAGTTGTTTTTCGATTTCTTTCGGCCCATGATGACATATTTGGAGCAATATGGACCAAATGATACTATTGGGGCTGCAGTGGCTCATATCTTACCACAATTAGCATCTTCGTCACCATTGCATCCAGCTTCTGTTTAGCATGTATGCATCATAGCTTGTACATTGTCTGTTGAGTTCTAAGTATAATTAGTTGCACTAGGCGCTAGGGATCACTACATCAGTTTTCATTCACCATCTGAAGTCGACTCTATCAAACCCACGTCATTTGGAATTGAAACTTTACTTTAATTAATTTACTTAATAATTCTGTGTGCAGAACAATTAAAAGTACGATAACCCAATGGGGTTAGTTGCTTGTAAAAGATGTGATTGGCGCTCGCACCGTTTGATTAATCAAAATTAATTCCCGCAGTCTGTCTAAACCCTGTTCCTGAAAGAAAATGGGCGATAAAGGAGATGTCACATTGTGCTTACTCAATCCCCCCGCACCAGGATCATCCAAGAATAAAATTCATTTCTTGGATGGATTGAGAGGAATCGCAGCATGTGTAGTAGTATTGGATCACTGGCTGATGATGGGCCGTGATGATGACACAACCAAGGCAACTTCTGTTCTATGGGAACCATGGTTTTTGAGATCTCCATTGCGGCTATTGGTAGATGGTGGGTTTGCAGTGGCAATATTCTTTGTGTTGTCTGGATATGTGCTATTGTTGAAATATTTCCAAACTTGGAAGAAACAACTCAATAAAGAAATAGAGGATAGCAACAGTATTAATATTGAGCAACCAATATCATCACGATATCGCCTAGATATGCTTTATTCAGGAATGGTTAGAAGATATCCACGTCTGATGATTCCTGCTTTTGTCTCGTTATTATTGTACTATGCTTGGCTGCACTTTGGACCATTCAATGGATACAGTGGTTGTCATGCGGTAGGAGAAATGCAAAATGATATCGTCACTGACGATGTTACTGGAGGTAATTATACTGTTACATTTACTATTGGTGATGTGATTGAGAATGGATTTATTGGACAATGGACATTTGAGCCTGCAATCTACACTATTCAATGGACATTACAGATCGAACTTATCGGCTCATTAGTGATCTTTATCTTAGCTATTCTATTGACATATTTCTGTTCTTCTGAAAAGACGATTTCATATCGTCATTACGTTTATGGTGTATTCTTTCTTGTCATTCCAGTATTATGGTGGGTTGGTGGTTTAGATTTGTGCCCACTTCCTTTACAATATTTATTCACTTTCATTCTGGGAATGTATTTTGCTGAATGGGAAGTAAACGGTGTCTTTCAACATGTCCGTGATTGGAGAGAAGAAGATCAAGCAAATGAGACCAAATTTAAGTTTCTTCAATGGATGTTAATTGTCATTGGTCTCTATTTTGGAAGTTGTCCGTACCAACAGACCCTTGGCAAGATATCTGATTCCATGTGGTTACCATTGATATGGTTATCCCCATGGTTATGGCTTAGTCTCGGCGCAGGATGTATTATGTTTTCACTGTTAGTATGGAAAGAATTTCAAGAGTTATTGTCTACACCATTGTGTCAGACATTGGGAAGACTGTCATTCAGTATCTATTTGTTACACTATCAGATTCTGATCTTGATCGATATCTTGATTATGCCATATATTGGACCAGCAATGAGTCCGAAAGGTAAACATGATCGAACTGGAGCAGCAGTCTTTTGTTTATTATTTATTATTCCATTGGTGTATTTGGTAAGTGTTCCATTTCATTCCTATTGCGATGAACTCTCAGTGTCACTGTCCAATGACTTCCGAGGATTCTTTGTCAATAATAAGTGTTTTTCTGCATGTTGTGGATGTCTTGTCGAAAAGAAGTCAGTATCTACTGGATCTAACTTAGAAAATGGTGATTTAAAACAAGACGCTACTCAGGAAACAGAATCTGTTGCACAATCTTGGTCACAATACTTCCATACAATCGATTGGAAATCCAAGAAAATGATTTTATTATATGCTACATTACTATTTATTGGTATTGGAGCGATTCCTGCGAAGCAATATTGTGATTGTTATTCCTCTGAAGCAGATGGAGGCATTATCAATTAATCCCTCATTGCGTTTGTGTCAACCGTTTTTGTATGTAACGCCCTGTACATAGTTGCAATATGGCTGGTTCTCTTACACTTATTTCCCAAAGAAACAATGTTTAACTGTTAGGATGTTATAGTATCATATATTTAGCCCTTCAAATGCTTTTAGTAATTCAAAGTTTTGGTAAAGCCGATAATTGATAAATAGTGAATTAGTGATATTTGTTATTGTGAAGTCAGAGTTTTCCTTATCCCTTCACACAACCAGCCAATTCTGTTTTTCCTTTTTTCGGCGATAAAAATAATTTATATTTCTTTCTTTGTAAACCACATGATTCTGTATAATTCCAGCAATGTCGCGTGTGATTGTGAAGAAGATTGGTAAGAATGTAAATGAAGCTCAGCTTCGTGAGCTTTTTAGTCAAAAGGGTGAAGTAACAGATGTTAAAATTGCACGCAAACCCGATGGCTCATCACGTATGTTTGCTTTCGTTGGTTTCCGTACTGAACTACAAGCTACAGAAGCTCAAAAGTATTTCAACAATACCTTCATTGGATTATCGCGAATTAGTGTTGAAATTGCAAGAAAATTGAATGATAAAGAGTTAGAAGAACGTAAAGAAAAGTTTTCAAAGGAGACCAAGACAAAAATGAAAGAATTGAAAGAAAAAGTCAAGAGATTGGAAGGTAATGGTTCAGAGAATGAGAAAGACGACAGTAAAGACTCTCCTATAAAGGCGCCATTGGCAGCAAAGGTGGGGAAACACAAAGATGAGTTCATGGAACTCGTTGGCAGTCGCAATAAGAACAAAGTCTGGGCAAATGATGATCTTGCAACCAAGAAAGCAACAACAGAAGATGAACAAGTAGAAAGTGATAATGATGAAGATGTCAATGATATCTCTGGTTCTATGGAAATTGCTGGAGATAGTGATGATGAGAGTGGATCTGCTGAAAATGACGACGATGACAGTGATGATGACAGCGCTATCGATCTGGATGAATTGATCAAGAAAAACAATTATCAACAGAATAACAAAGGATCAACAACTGTAGTTCCTGCAGTGAAATCAATGTCAGACTTAGATTATCTTCGTTCCAAGGTGACAAAGGCATTCTCTGATAGTGATGACAGCGATAACAGCGATGATGATAAAGAGGATGACAAGGCAAAGGAATCAGAGGAAGAGGTAGAAGAGGATAATAATGAGAATGATGAGTTAAAGGAAGAACAAGAAGGTGATAAGAAAGAAGGTGAAGGTAAAGAAGAAGAAGAGTTGGAAGAAGATGATGCACGACTCTATGTCAAGAATTTACCATTTACATGCACAGAAGATGAATTACGATCATTATTTGAAGTCTATGGTAAAGTCACTGAAGTACATATACCACTATCATCAGAACGTAAAGGAAAAGGATTTGGATATGTTACCTTTCTCTTTCCTGATAATTGTGAACGTGCATTAGAGGAATTACATGGCAGTTCATTTCAAGGTCGTGTACTCTATATCGCGAAAGCTATGAAACCAGTCAATAAAGCATTGTCAGAAGCCAATCTATTAAAAGATTTACGAAATAAAGGATTATCATCATTTCAAATTAAAAAAGAAGAAGAAAGACGTAAACAAGCAAATCGTAAAGAAGGTTGGAATGCTGCCTTTGTACGTTCTGATGCTGTCGTGGAGAGTCTTGCAGAACAATATGGTGTCGAAAAATCAGCTATTATGGATACCACATTAAAAGGTGGTGATATGGCGATTAGACTTGCTATTGGTGAATCACAAGTGATACAAGAAAATAAAGATTATTTTTTATCACATGGTGTTGATTTGAATGCGTTAGAGTCACTGAATTCAAATGATAAAGTGACAAAGAGAAGTACAACAACCCTCCTAATTAAGAACTTACCACCAGATACTGTACCTGATGAAATTGAATCGATGTTTACTAAATTTGGTAGTTTATCAGCATTCCTAGTACCAAAGAGTAAGACAGTAGCGGTAGTAGACTATTTCGAGCCATCAGAGGCGAGAGCAGCATTCAAAGGATTGGCATATCGTCGTTATAAGAATAGTCCCTTATATCTCGAATGGGCACCATTAGGTGTGATTAACATGGAGAAATTACAAAAGAAACAACAAAGCGATAAAGAAAAGGTTGGATCATCTGCTGCATCGTCATCGTCATCATCAGGTAGTATACAAGAGAAAGAAGCAGCACCAGAAGATAATTTAGATGATTTCTCTACTTTATTTATTAAGAATTTGAACTTCATCACTACAGATGAGACTCTATTAGCACATATACGTCGTTTAGGTGTTGAAGGTTTACGGACAGTAAATATACAAAAGAAAATGAAAGGTACAACAATATTATCACAAGGTTTTGGTTTTGCAGAATTTCAAAATGCACATTATGCTTCTGTTGCGTTACAAAAGATTAATGGTTCTATGTTAGATTCACATAAATTAGAGGTTAAACCATCTGAAAAACGATTGACACAAGCACCAACTAATGCAACAAAGAAAGAGTTGAAGAAGAGTGGTGTTTCACAACAATCAGCGAAATTGATTGTTAGAAACTTGGCATTTCAAGCGACAAAGTCTGAATTAAGACAATTATTTTCTGCATTTGGTTCAGTAAAAACTGTTCGTATTCCAAAGAAAATGGGCGGTAATCATCGTGGTTTTGCATTCGTTGATTTTGCAACGAATCAAGAAGCTGCTAATGCTATGGTTGCGTTGAAGAGTACTCACTTGTATGGTCGTCATTTGGTAATTGAATGGGCTAAGGAAGAGGAAGATGATGGTGTTGATATAGATGAACCAGTAGCCAATGCATTGGGTAATAAAAGTATTGAAGCATCGAGAAAACGTGCTGCAAGAGATTCTAAAGTTATTGCTGCAACAAATCAAAAAGCAAAGAGACAAAAGACTGTTGATGGTGATGGTGAAGATGGCGATGGTGAGATGAATGATTTAGTTTAAGGGGAGGATTATTGTTTGTTGATATAGGATCTATTAACTGGTGTACATAACTTCTATTAGGTGCTTTAGTTAAGTATTTAACTGTTGATTTAACAACCCAAGATTTTATACCACTACACATGAAATCACCTCCGGGTGCAGACCACCCCAGGACCTGCTCCCTCCTCTTTCGTACCGCTGCTAAATCTGTCACAGTCACAGCGAAAAATGTTTCTCTCGCACATCTGACAGATCCCTGCTTGGTACAATAGGGACTTGTTCGTTTTCCATTTTGTTTCTTGTATTATTTTTACATAATGGATTGTTGATCAGAACAACTGCTTTCATCAAGCATCTCATTGTTCTGTCCAGGACACTTTGGCCGCAACCAATCACCAGACATAATCCTACAACTTGTTTTATATTATGGTAATCACATTCTTGGTTTATATTTGTGTAGCCGCTAATTTTGTGGAGGGTGGAAATCCTTGGAGCAACGCATGCGGTGATGGAACTCACTACAACTGTATGAAAAATGTTGCTGGACCTTTTCGATGTAGCGATATGAGTAAATGTACTAGTTATGACGATTGTGACGATGAGGCAGCTGCATATCGCAGTGGAAATTTATGCCATGATTTTCCATGGTACAATGGTGGTTATCCTATGGGCAGCATCAAGTGAGTTGTTACTTTCGTTTTTATACGATCACAACTGAGTGTAATTCTTTGCAGGTTTAATCACAATGCAGTACAATACAATTGCACTCAACCAAGTGTTAATGGTACTTACTGTGAAAATTCTGAATATATCAATGACAGTTTGTCTTCTTTTGCATATGGATCTACATTGTGTTTAAATCAGAGTACGAATGGTAATTATTGTCAAAGTTGGCAAATGGAACAAATTCAATACAAGCGATGCTGGAAATCTGACAATAAGAATGATGCTGATACAACAACCATATGCTGCAATTCACAGAAATCGAATTTATGTTGTCAAGAAATCTGTTCTGTATCTTATTACAATGCTTATCCACCGACCTATGAATATGGTAATTGCAATTGTATTGAAGAATCAACTTCTGGCAAATATTGTCAGCAATGGACATGTGAAGAATATACATCACCTTCGCAAAGTGAATGGGATGGGCGCATCTATGAGTCCTATGAATGCAAGCAAGGAGATAGTAATCAGAATATGTGCATGAATTGGCAGGGTAATAGTCATTCAGTCAAAAAGTTTGAATTGTCGAATAACACATGTGATATTATCGCCAATAATGGCCTCTACTGTCAGATATGGTCATCACAAGGCAAGTCAGTAAATATGTGGTATCCCAATTTACTATGGACTCTATTACCTATATTTCTTGGTATCTGGCCACCATTTGCATATTGTCTTGCAGCTGGAAGCAACAAGGAGATCCATGATATAGTTCTTCATCGTGTTGGTAATTCGATGTGGGATCAACAAGAAAATAAAGATAAGTGGGTTACGTTTGGATTGTTCTATATTTTTCCAACCATTATATTCACATGGGGCTTTTTACTCATTGCGATTTGGCAAGCAGGGTTAGGAGTATTTTTCACCGCTGGTATCATTACTGTATTTCCCTTTCCATTATATCTACTCTGGTTGTATTTATTTCATCCACATAGTCGAAGGCATCCAAAGAAGAGGACTATACAAATGGAAGTCAATGGTGATTTATTAACCAAGGAAGTAACTGATCCAACTTGTACAATGCGATGGTGGAATTGGTTGACAAAGTCGTCGAACGAGAACAGTGTAAGCGGTCCATTGAACGAATCCCAATTATAAGCAATTATAGTCTATTGTTCTAATAGCAGTATACTTATATTGCTAATTCAAATTTAATCAACCATGCCCAAGAGCAATTATGGAAGGATGGAAGGTCTAACATCTCAAAACGATGGTTCATCTATAATGAACGAAGAATAAATGCTCGGTAATTTGAAGATATACTTCGTCATGGGTTTTGTATTTGTTGAAGTATCGTAGTTTGTTTAACTAGTTACACAAACTCGAAACTAGTACAATTGTAATCAATACTGTAATAGAATGTCAACGACTACAGATTTTTCCAGAAATTTCTATTCTCCTAAACATGAAAGGAATATAATTAATATAATATTGATTAATTGTATCCCTTAGGTTTTGCATGTGCGCCGCCTTTGAGAGAGTTTCGTTGAAGATGCGAGGTGCCACATGGCACTTCTGTTTTTTGTGTGCGCACACGTGTGAATTTAGGCTCACTCCATACATCAATTGCCCGACACAACTTCAATTTGACAACTCTTGTTGCTATATTTTAAATACGATCATATATCCTAGTTGGATTGTGACCTGCAGTTTATATTGAGGTTACTGAAATAAATCGTTAGTGTGACTGTGACACCATTATCCTTGACAACAGCCTTTCCTATATTTGATTTCATCCGATATTCTTATCTCATACAATTATGGAGTTCATACTGACTGTGCCAAGAGTGGATCCACAACATCGTCAACGTATGATTGAACAACAACTTCGTCAACGTGGGATTATCTTGAATAAACATCCCAGTGGTAATATTGGAAGCCTCATGGAAGCTATGTTTGATATTCCCAGAGAACTCTTCCTCCCAACACGTTTCTTTCATCAAGCATATGACGATCTCGCTATCCCATTGGGTTATCAACGGTATAGCTATCCACCCTATGTCATCGCCTATATGACAGAGGCAGCAGAGGTAAGTCCAACTGACCGTGTACTTGATATTGGTACAGGATGTGGATATCCTGCTGCTATACTCTCTCGTCTTGTAAAGAATGTCTTCACAGTTGAACCTGTAGAAGAACTTTATGAAGATGCTATGGACCGCTTTCAGGATCTTGGATATCGTAATGTATCCATTGTATATGGTGATTCACGTTATGGATTCCCACAATATGCTCCATATAATGCAATCTTCATACGTGATGCTCATACAGAGATATCTCCTTATCTCTTGCAACAATTAGCAATCAATGGTCGTATGATTGTACCATTACGTAAAGAATCTACAGATGAACCGACTGTAATGGATGAAGAAGGGATGTGTTATCGTGGTGAACCACAAGAAGTATTAGTGAAGTTGACTAAGGTTGGGGATAACATGTTCATTGAAGAGACTCTAATGGAGTGCGGTCATAGTACTCTAGACTATGAGAATAACAACAATCTCCAACATGGTAAGACGAGAAGTGATTATGATACTGCTCAACGAGTGTTCTTTCTCTAAATGAGTGATGATGCGCAGTGGATCACTCAATATCTTTGTAAATACTAGTAAATGTCCGTTTTCAAAGTGTGTTTTCTTATATAAGGTAGTTTATATAGATTATAAGTAGTTGTAGGAGTTTAGGTGATTGTTTATCGCAAATAAAGTTAATTCGATGTAGCTGAAAATAAAAATTGAACAAAGATGTGGACAATATGTAAAATAAAAATCTCGAGTCCACAAACTCATATAATTACTGTCATCACTTTAAAGTTAACCTTATTGCTTCTAAGTATAAACTATGAGAATAGGAGGGAAAGTACAAACACTACAATCACTCTATTCACTCCTCCGCAGTATATACAAGCATCACTGAAGTGATATTGTTCGCACGAACACGATATCACCTACAAGTGTCCTCTAACCACCAATCCATCCGCAAAAATAATACTGTAGAACGATATTTCCCCATTAACAACCCAAACAGACAACTCACTCAAAATTGGTCATTCACTCGTCATAATGATACAAATGAGACATATACATACAACAACTATCTCTATCTATCTTGAAACCTTTGGACTTTATTAACCCACTAGCAAACAACAACATACACGTCACATACAAGTGAACGGATCAACAATAAGTACTTTCTTCCCATAAAACCGCAACAAACACTTACACAACCTAAATCCAACTTACTCTATTTCAACAAACGCCCAAAAGATTTTGATGTGTTGTTGATTTAGTGTGGATAGTATGAAGTGAAGAAATAGCGATAGAACATTGCAATACCTGACAACAAAAAGAATGTACCACCAGCTTGAAACCATCCTGCACCAATCCAAGTAACACCATCATCAGTATCATATTGTGGTAAGAATAAGAAACTACCAACAAAGTAGCAAACACCGCCTAAACCAGCAGTTAAATCGACGATAATGCCAGGTGGATCATGTCTCCAGTTAGAGAATGAGAATGATCTATTGGAAGGAGCATCTTCATTACTACATCCTGCACGATAGAGCTTCCATCCTTGAGCGACATAGATGAAAGCACTACCGATAATGAAGATAATAGTACCAAGCGTTAAAGCATCCAAGGAAGGGATGTAATAGATGGAACCGATAAGATAGAGAGTTGAACCACAAAGAGAAGTAAAGAAATTCAAACCATTCTCAGCACGCTGATATTTTCCTTTGAATGTAGAAGCATCAGCAAAGAATGGACCTTGTGCTTTTTCAAATGATTTACGATAAGCGGAATCCATGAAACATCCAACACGGTTATTTGTCCACCATTCTAAAGCATCAGCTAAGAAGAATCCAGCTGAACCAATTGTAAACAACCAACCACCAGCAACCCATTTCGAGATTGTTGGGAAATAACACATTGAACCAAAAAAGAAACAAATACCACCACAAAGATAACAAGCATTATGAACTAAACGCCATAGCAATGAAAGTGGTTGAGGGAAAGCGAGTCCTTCTTCGTCACTCTGCCCTTCTTCACGACGAAGAATAGATTGTTCTTCTGATCTTAACAACCCGTCGTTCATTTTCTCTTCAATTATCCTTCGGAGACGAACCGTTGGTGAGAAGCTGTGATTTAATTTGTTTGGGTACTTATACTTCTTTGGTCAACAACCAAAAAATGTCAATACCTCAAATAAGGGATTTATAAATTCACTATTTAGAAATTGAAAAATAAGGAGATTTTCAAAACTCCCACTTATTGCGCCAAAGCGACGTTTCGCTTCATTTCATTTTCCATTATTTATTTTATCTTGTTATCATCATTCTCATCGATTGCGCCAGTATAGACTGCATTGAAAGAAAGACATCCTCTCGGTATTATTGCTTGGTCTTCTCAAGAAGTCACTTACAATACAAGAATGAGATCAATAAGAGAGTTCACTCTATCTCTTATGCTCACACTCTACTTGTGCTGTGCCCTATGGATCGCAACTACCACAGCACAACTTGAGATTGACGTTTCATGGGATTTTAGTAATTCTAATGAACGCTATCGTTCAGGTTGGGGTAATGCATCAGCAGAACAAATTGATATGGAAGTGAAAGTTGATGGCGGTGAATTACGCTGTTCAATTACCGGATTAAATCCTGTTTTAGATTCACCTAAATTAGTATTAAACGTCACTAATCGTCATTATGTTGTTATGAGAATGCGTTATGATGGACATGCATCACAAGCGCGTCTATTACTACGAAGTGGAGCACAACGTAGTCCTGACAATCAATGGCTCGCTACACGTGAATATTGGCAAAATCGTCAACCAATGATTGCTATCAATTCATCAACAGTCACGAACTCATCACTCTATGATAAGAGTAAAGTAGTTGATGGTGATAAATATACATACTTCCAATCAGCATCAGATAAACTTGCTTGGATTATATTTGATTTAAAAGATTATCGTCATATCACAGGTATTCGTATCTTACCATATGGTGATAGTACTTCACCGAAACGTATCATACTCTTCAAATCATTGACATCAGGTGTTGGTCCATTTGAAAAGGTAACAACTTTTACAATAGAGAATACATGGAATCGTACAATATTCAATAAAAAACATAATAATTCAGAATATTTAGATCCAGTGATTCAAGAACAATCATTCACTGGATTTTCAGGATATGCGCGTTATTGGAAAGTATTAGTATTAGAAAACTATGGTGCAACAAGTCTATCAAATACAAAAGTTGGTAAAAATGGTGCGGTAGGTGGAATTCGCATACGTGATATCGCATTGGATGGATATGATGAGAGTGTAACCGTTGTACCATTTGATGTGGATAACAGTGGACGATACACAATGTATCATTTACCAATATTCACATATTTAACCGGTACACTTCAACGTATGCGAATACAATTAGTGTATCCAGAATATTCTGAAGCATCAGCAACAGCAAATCGTGGTGTTGTCTATCGTGAAAATCTTGCTTTTGATTATATTCGTATCATGAGAGCACCATTGATATGGAAGACCAGAGGATGTTTAGAGAAGTATTTTGAAACACCAAACTATCAGAATCCTTTGTATAATGTGACATCATATACTCATATGATCAATGATCATTTGCCAATTCACTACTTTGTCAAGAACAACATGTCCTATCAATATGCTACCACCTATGATTGTCCGTTAGAAGGGAATCGCGTCATATCGATTGAAGGAACTAACTTTGGTGATCATCCTTTAGTTACTATTGATTCACGCCCATGTGGTATTAAATCAGTGAGTTATTCCTCTGTTGAAGGACGAGTACAACAAATACTCTGTGTATTACCATCTGGTCTCTCTTCTGGTACGAAACAAGTACGTGTCACAAATAGTCTCCATCCCTCTCTATTCTTTGAATATCCTGGTTTAGCATATCGTACCGCACCACCCGTCTTATCACGTCCTATTGTCACGAATATAGGTGCTACACGTGTTGATCTCATTTGGTCAGCACCCGTTGACAGTGTAGATAATGATTTCTCTCGTATGACTGTAACAGGATATAAAATCATATGGTTTCAACCAATATTCCCTGCATTTATCAGTAATATGACCGTTGGTAATATTACAACAACCTCAGTACGTGGACTTGAACCCGGTACCGAATATGTCTTTGCCATCGCTGCTATGGCAGAGGGTCAAGAGAATGCTAATCTTCCAACGGATCTATACGGACGACGTGATCCTGTACCTGGTGCATTAATAGGTGAATTTTCAACGTTTACAAATGTAACTGGTACATTACCATATGATTTTAATTTTGGTTTTTTTAATGCTAATCAAACCCTAAATAGTAGTACTGATATGTTATTCGTCAATACGAATGGACCAACAGGACAATATGGTTCAGAAGGACATTATGGTCTAGTTATGGTAGGATCAGCAAATGTACAGAATTGTAATGTCTCAAGTACATGTTGTGATGGTTATAATGCCTCTATTGGCATATCATCATGTGGCACGTATAGATCGGTATGTGCTGTCTTATCCGCGTATTCATTAGCATATGACTATGTGATCGGAGGTGTAACACGTAGAGGAGTACCATCGAATCTACCATATAGCAATGGTAGACCTCCCGATATCTCCATATCTACCGTAGATGAACTAATCGCTAATAAAGGTGCTGATCTACCCTCATCAGCATGTGGTCCCGCATTACGTCTTACATCTGCCCAAGCACGTTCTTCTGGTTCAACATGGTATCGACGTAAAATGAATGTACGAGAAGGTTTTGATACTTATATTAAGTTTCAAATATCAAATCCATCACAGAAATGTTATCGTTTAGATGATGTGAATACATTCTGTAGATCACGTGGTGCTGATGGTTTTGCCTT
>JACCEA011731269.1_pt1 | contig 12725 bp, 5 predicted proteins | sample 7449851 | NCBI WGS metagenome assembly JACCEA01 (sample SAMN15323453, study PRJNA562643) | freshwater metagenome | isolation source: river surface water | place: USA:Blue River Watershed | collected 2017-08-18 | reverse complement strand
TTTTGCAATGCCGACATTATCATGACATTTGAAGGATATCTACGCAATGTAATGGCAAAGGCATCAAAGAAATGAACATCGATTAATTGAGTGATCAATTGCTTTCTACTCAATACATTGAATTCATTGTCATTACCTGTTAACGAGGATGATGGTGGACTACCAGTTAACACAGAACTACCAACACTTAGAATTGTCAATGCCAATGAACTCTGTTCAATCGATGTTACTGTTGTTGTTGTGGACTTTGTAGTCATGGCTACGTAACATTGGCGGAAGACTGATGATGAGAGTGTAAGACATCGTTCAGAATCCATCTGATCTTTCATTAATTGAGTAAAGAACGCAATTCCCTCGGAATTCGCAAAGAGTTTGGCAATCGATTGACCGTTCATCATAGAAGCTAACAACACTCCGAGAAAGTCGGACATGAATTCCATATCATCGAAATGGGCTTTGATAACCTTGCCAAACATGGTGAGTACTTCGTTGGAAACTAATGGTGTTTGAGAGGATGATGGAGCTATCTTGACCGTGTTTGCCTGATAACTAAATACGACCAACAAAAGAGCATGACACGATTGCACCAAGCATTGATCAAATAGTTTAAAAGCATCCGTTGTACTAGTTGACTGCTGCTTGTCGATATTATTCGAGAAATAGACAATCCATTGAGTAATGTGCGCCAATACTGACTCATACATCTCTCGATTTCCAATCAACCACGATTCACTTTCAGTACTACTTGTCTTACTTGCACCCTTTGAACTGTGAGATGACGTCAACAGACGAGATATCATACACGAATTAAAGAGTTTGATTGATTCCACCAGCAAGGTTGGTTGAAACTGTGGCGACGATGGTGTACCACTGACTTCCAACAAATTAGTGATCGCTTTCGATGACGAGAGCCAATCTAAGTCACATCGTCGCATCAGCCACAATACTTGATAAAGACGTGGTGGATCCGTTGAGTAATGTCTCAATAGGGAAGATTGCAGAATCAACAATAATTGTTGTGTCTTTGTGGCAGCTATTTCATTCTCGGGAACTTGTGGCACTTGTTGCTTATCATCTTCATCATCAGTATCACCCTCTTCTACATCTTCAACAGTTTGTTCTACTTTATTCTTCAATTCTTTCATGATTTTGACAATATTGTGAAGCACAGCCAAACTGTAGACAGCGATAGACAGCGATGTCTCAGTAGTTGTAGCATAAAACTGTTTGAACAATTTCTCTATCAATGTAACCATTTGAGAGAGTTTTTCTAATGTGAGAAGAGAATTATCCTTTTCGGTAGACTTGTGACGAGGTAAATAATCATGATGATGATATTTTAATGAGGATTGTAATACACAACAAAGTAAGACGAGACAAAGTTCGACATTGTTCGTTTGTTTTTGTTGCGCAGCCAATTCTGCAGCCTCTAACATCGCTTCAATCCATTGAACAACAATAGAAACAACTCCATCAACAGTGATTGATGCGAACAAATCATCAAGCATTATACGAGCATGAAGTCTAGAATCACAACGCATCGATCTGATTACTATGTCTTCAGTGGGATTCAAAGGCTTGAAATGTTGTTCAGCCCTAAGCACGCGTGAACCAACTTCTTTCCACCAAACGTTACTAATGACATTACTTGTAACATCAGAAACTAGATAATCATAGTATACCTGCCAATGGCCTAATAATTGTTCTATTTGACTGACAGATAGTGACTCATTTGTTGACAATGTTCTCACTAAATACAATGGAGATGAAGTATCGAATGAAGTACCTTCTGCATTTGGAGGTAAAACAGGGGTTGTAGAAGTTGATGACGATGGTGCTTGAGTCGTCATCTTTGTTGGGCCGTATTTGTGATTTGATTTGTATTTATTTTAAAAAAATGTGCTGGTGGCGTACCCCCACAGCAGGCGCAGCAGGGCAAGCAATAAACAACGGATCTCAAGATCATCCGATGGCTTCGTATGTAATAAGTCAAGTTTGACAGTTGAATTCAACGGCATCTTGCAATTTCAGTTAAATAAATTGGAAGAGCTTCATTTTTCCCTTTGTATAATAATAAGTGACCACAAAACACGAATGATCTTATTTATATTGAAGTATTTTATTTAAAGATTTTAATTATACAAAATAAAACAAATTATTCAAAAAAATAAACATCTCAAGTCTCACATGACTATCAAGTGCACAAAGTCATTATGCTTTACCATTACGTGTCCAAACAAAGCAAAGTCTTTATTACTTACTTTCACTGTTTATTACTAATAGTCATTGTGCTAAGCAATTGGTAACACATAAATACACAATATATACATACAAAAATGTGCATAAAGCTTTAGTTGCTATCTTGATTCATGGAAACAAACAACAAAATATATATACAAACAACACAACTTCCTCAAAATATTCATATTCACTACTTTTATACAAACAAAAATGTCTTATCACATGAATTTAAGTCTTTCTCACTTTTTTCTGATTCTTTTCTTTTCTTATCTTGAGCTTTATATTCATATTAGCACATTCACAAAACATCACCACATTCCCACAACAACAAACTGACTACACTACATACACTATTAATATACAAATATACATCAATGACGCAAGCACACACAAGCTAGAGACGAAACCTTTAAGGAGTCGTCATCCAAGGATGTGCTAATATTTGCTCGATAGTAGGTCTTGCCAATGGATCAGGATTTAACATTCTCGTCATCAAATCAACAACATGAGGATCTAAATGATAATTCCAAAATTGCAATAATTCACCAAGTCTTCCTTCCGCAACGATACTAAATCGTTCATCTGCCATGGTAGCGGAATCCACCGGAGGGACTCCCGTCAATGCAATGAACAGCATCACACCTAGTGCCCACATATCTGCTAACATTGGATGGGCGGGACGTTGATCAGCATGTACTTCAGGTGCGATGTAATTTCTTTTACCACATCTTGCATGTTGTCTCAACCAACAGTAATATTGAAAAAAACTTCGTGTACTATTAATATCAGGAATATTGGCCTCATTATAGGTGATACCGTGTAACACACAATTCTGACGATGTTGTTTCAATCGTACTACCATACCAAAATCAATGATAACATAAGTATGTTCACCATCAAATAAGACATTTTCTAAGGACATATCGCGATGTGCTAATCCTAATTTTTGTAGATAGGATACTGCAGAGAGTAATTGTCGAAACATACGCTTTGCAGTGGGATTGTCCAACGGACCGTGTTCATCGATATAATCAAACAATTCCCCACCAGCACAATACTTCATAATCACATATAGACGCTCATCATCTGTACATGTTTCAATTTGTCCCATTAGATTAGGATGATTATTGCCTATGTACTGCATAGCAGGTATTTCCGCCAATGGATTCTCATACGTACGTCCTTGTAATTCACGTAAACGTTTGCGTAAATAGATCTTGATGGCACATGGTGTACCAGTACGACGAAATTCTAATGGATCAATCGACGTTTTTTCAATTAACATACCACGCACAACTTCCCCATAGATAGCAGTCTTTAAGAGTGTGCTGATTTCAAAAGAACGTCCGGATGAACTTAACAACGCATCAATCTCTTGAGTATGTGAATCGCTAATGCGTAGAGTTACACGGGCTCTTTGAGCTTTGACAATAACAGGATTTGGTAAAGATTCTGGTGTGGTCGAAACCCAGATTTGATCGTTACCAGGAAGAGGATAGGGATCCATGACTGACAGTCAACAAAAAGAGAGAACGAGATGAAGGAGAATGAGAGATGGAGAGAGATTTCAAACCACTGGTATACAAGGTTTGTTGAGATTTGAAAAGATAGGGATGAACAGACAAGAGAAGACAATCACACAATCAAGGAAGGCTTTCTACTCATCAAACACTAAAACACATTCAAAAATTTCAATTTAGATATTCTGTTTTCACTACTTTGGACACAGTTTCGTTTGTCTCACCCTCACTAGTGAGCCAAGCTGATTTCTTGTCCAACGGTTTAAAAAAAAATATCTTCTTGATTGAAGGAAGGATTTGATTTGTGTGAGATGAGGTGTGGGAGTGAGGTTCTCGAGACAAAGTTTGACTGACACGAATAGAACTTATATGGGTCATTTATATCGGTTTATATAAACGGCTAAGTTAATAAATATTCAATATGGCAGAGATCAGCAGATAAAATGAAAAGCACAGCGCAGCAGTCTGTGGGACCAGAGGCACAGCAGGCTCATTGCGGTGCTCTCGTCTCTTCTAAAAATTTTTCGATCAGAAAACAAATTAGCTATGTCAATTTTCCATGTCAATCAAATTCGCATCCAAACAATCCATGCATGATGAGGGCAAGTGGCTACTAACTAACTGGTAGTCGTGTGTTTAGTTTCCTTATTAGTGTGATTGGAACCAGCTACGTGATTCGCTGATAATAGAGATGTAGAATTGCAATTAATTGCTTCTTCTATCCCCGAAATTTCAAACTTGTTGAATAGTCATCGAGAATGAAAGATAAGTATGTTTTGCGTTTTGATCAGTGCTGCCGAGCACTGCCTGCCTGCACTCCAACGACAAAGGAACAACATGGTATGGCATGATTACATATGTTTGTCTACCTACAATATTGACTTCATATCCCAATACCCACTACCCCATAATAACTTTATGGTTTATTTCCTAATTTATTTTATTTTATTTTCATAATGTTTTTTAAAAAATACCATTCATAACCGGTTGGTAAGAGTCTCTAGTGCAAGCGTTATAACTGCCGCGCGCGATAAACATGATGGACGCTATATACGACGTAGGCGGTCATCAACTATATAAGGGCAATGTCGCCTGTGAGAATAGCAAGTTCAATGTCATCTTTCTCACTGTGCATTTTGATTGAAAACATTATTGATTGATCACTATTTCAACTACAAAGATGATTGAAAAATACTGGATATCATTTCTCATTTTGTGTTTTGTTGCAGTGAATTTGTGTCATGGTCAGACAACATTCCATTACACAGGATCTGTACAGACGTACAAAGTACCTGTAAATATCTCATCGCTGACCATTACTGCTTGTGGTGCTTCTGGATATGCGTCCAGCTCCAGTTACAGAGGATATGGGATGTGCATTACAAGCCAGAACATTCCTGCAATATCTGGTGAAATCCTCTACGTGTATGTTGGAGGAGTTGGGAAACTTGGCAGCTCTGGGGGTGGATACAATGGTGGCGGTAATGCGTATCCTTCGGATGCAAGCGTGTCTGGAGGAGGTGGTGGGGGCGGTGCATCTGATGTTCGCAATGGCACGTCATTGGGTGACCGGATGATTGTTGGTGGCGGTGGTGGTGGCTTTGGTATTACGACTTCCACTTCTGGATCCACATATTCTTACGATGGTGGGAATGCGGGTTGTGTAATTGGAAATGACGGTTATGGTTCCGGTGGTGGCAATGGTGGAGCACAAACTTATGGAGGAGCTGGCGGATATTACAGTACTTCTTATTACAGTGGAGGTGCTGGATCATATGGACAAGGTGGTGCTGCAGGGGACTTCACAGGTGGAGGAGGAGGTGGTGGTGGTTGGTACGGTGGGGGAGGAGGTTCCTACAATGGAGGAGGTGGGGGCGGATCATCGCATTCTCTTTGGCCAACGACATGTACTACCAACTCCGACAGTAACAATGGTTATGTCACCATCACTGCGATTGTCGAATATTCGAAAGAGTTCTCGTATACTGGTTCTCCTCAATATTTTAATGTTCCAACTGGGACTACTTCTCTAACAATTCAAGCAATTGGTGCACAAGGAGGATCAACCAGTGTTGGAAGAGGTGGATATGGTGCGAATATTCAATCTGTCACAACTTCAAGTTACTCAATTACGTCGATACAAAATTTACAAATCATTATTGGTGGAGTTTCAGGTTATCCAGATGGAGGCAAACCATATTCTACATCATGTGCTACGGGTGGAAATGGTGGAGGTTCAACAACTATTCTTTACAAGAGTACATATAGTAGTTCTTACTATTCATTTCTTATCGCTGCAGGAGGTGGTGGTGCGGGCTATGATCCAGCATGTACCTTTTGTAACTCTACTGCTATCAATGGTGGCAATGCTGGCTATTTGACAACTTTAGCAGGAGCAGGTTTGGGAAGTCCTGCTCAAGCAGGGTCCTATGGTGGCAAAGGAGCAACTAGTTCTGGAGGGAAAGGTGGATATTACAGTAGTAGTTATTTGACTGGTGGTTATGGTGGTTCGGATATAGGTGGTGCTCCGGCTACCGGGACTTGTGGTGGTGGAGGAGGGGGTGGTAACTATGGTGGAGGCGGAGGAGCATTTACTGGCGGTGGTGGTGGATCGTCTTACACAACAACCAGTTATGGAACAGTTTCAGCTCTTCCAAATACCAACACTGGAAATGGTAAAGTAATTATCACATACTTGGCACCTTTGTCATCGTCATCATCTTCTTCGGTCAGTACTTTGGGTGCTGGTGCCATCACAGGTATATTTTTCTCGATTTGTTGTTTTTGTGTTTGTTGTTGTTACTGTTGCTATGCAATTAATAACGAAAATAGCACTCCATCTCCTTCCAAACCCGCTGCTGCTCCTCAAACAGTAGTGTACATGAATCCAGTTGTTGCGAATCGATCACCAACAAAGATTCAATCTGCCGTGAGTGTGATGAGAATGTTTTTACAAAGTATGATGTCGAGAAATGATCGTTGTTCCATTGTTTCTTTTTCTACTACTTATAAGATTCGCACTAATCTTGGTACAGAAAGTCAAGCACTCTCTGAATTGAATAGTTGTCTGCGAGGTGTTGGTGGTGGTACGGCCTTGTATGATGCTGCGGTAGTATCAGTGTTACAATTCGTTGCAACGGCTGATAAATCGAGACCATGGATACTATTGATCTTAACCGATGGTGAAGACACTGACAGCAAGACGTCTTCTTCTCAAATGCAAGAGGCATTGACCGCGTTTAATAAAGCAGCATCAAACTTTGTGTTTGTTATTGGATTGGGTAAAACTATCAAGGATCAAGCATTGAGATCAATTTGCTCTTCCAGTGGTTCACTCTATTTCCGTGCCGAAGACCTGGAAACCATGCAACTGTTATTTGCAATTATCGCTATTCAAGTTGTTGAAAGAACACAAACACAAATTGCTGCTATTCGAGCAGAAGGTGTGGAAGCCGTTCTTGCAAGAGTTCAAAAACAACGTGCATTGGTTCAAACTCCTATGGATATGCTGATCTTATTAGACACATCGGGATCAATGGATGAACAAGCCTAATTAGTATGGAATATTTTTTTTAAATGCTATAATGAGTTTAAATGTTTACCTTTTTGATTGTGTAATTAATTGCAAATTGATGTTATTTATTGTTCAATGACAAACTTATCATTCTCCATCAACTTTGAATGTTCAAATAGTGATGATTGTAGTTAATAACTCTTACTAAAACTAACACGAAGTATAATGTCCAAATACCTACCACAATATTCCTGTAGTCTCCCGCCCTAAGATTCTTCTGAAAGTATTTTGAATCCTAAATTATTTGCTGATGAAAAAGAAAAAATAATCGATCAATCTTAATACCACATGGAATTGTTGCGACTTAATGAAGGTTTAATCTACGGGCAAGTGGAATTTCAGTTGCATCCCCTATCTATTCACCGTGGAAACTCAAAGATATTGCATACATTGTTAATTGAAGGTTATGGGGGAAATCCCATGGGAAATGTTGCGGGAGTATCAGTATTTGGGTGGCCTGTCTCTGATACTGACATATACAGCACCCAAATATCGAGCGGACCATATCATATCATTCTTCCACTGCGAGTAATCATTCCTGTACGAAGGAGGAATCTCATAGAGTCCCTTGATTGTGGACTAATGAATTATGTAAATGCTGCAAATAATGCGCGTAACAATAACTCTTCTTGATCAATCTTTTCCAATAGCATAGCATGACAAACTAGCAATTCACCATCAACTTGAATATGAATTTGTTCACCAACTTGTAATAAAACTAATATTTGATATCGTCGTTACCAATTGATTTCTAAAGTATGAATAAATTACTAACCTCGTCCGATTTTACCACCATATTCTGCCAATTTTTCAGCAGCTCCAGATTCCAATAAATGTAATAATAGTAACTCTTGAATTCCAAGTTTTTTAATTCGTACATAGTCACCAGTGGAAAATGATGGACCGGATGATGAAGAACCTGAACCATGTGGCGGAGAAGCGGGTGCAGGAGAAGGACGAGTGGGTGGTGGTGCTTGTGCTTGTTGTTGGCGTCGAGGTGGCTCGGGGGCAGGATTCGTCTCTAATCGACGTAACCTAGCAGTACGTTCATTGGAATCAGCTGGAGATATCCATTCAATCATTTCTTTAGTCCATACACACGCTTTATCATAACCATCAATTTTTACTCGATAATTTCCACCCGGCGTTACAGCGATAACTTTTCCAGTCTATAGACCAATAATTACAATTCAATCATATCAGGAGTATAAGTCGACAGTACCCACCTTTCCAATCATTGACCTCATTTCATCAAGTAAGCCGCCCAAAGGACCCTGTAAGGTGTTAGCAGTGGCGATAGAAACTTGTTTTATACGAACAGTAACATCAGTTGAATTATTATTATTGTTTAATGGAGTTGCAACTGTCGCTTGAGGAGGTAACACTTGCAATAGTAATGGATTCCATAAAAATATTTTATTATTAATATTAACTTTAACTAGTTTTGTATTACAACGATTACCATCAATTTCCACAATACTACCTTCTTTATTAACACAATTCAACATATCAGACGTAATAGTTATGTTCATATGTTGTTGATATTGTCTTATTACTGATTCTTCAGCTTGAATGACTTTTACACGCATATTAGATGTTAAATCAGATGTACCGGTTGCAGTATATGTTAATACCTTTGGATTCCAAGTAAAATCATAATCACCACAAATAATACGTGGTAAACCAATAATATTTAATTCTTTAACAATACCAAGTCTACCCATACAATTATACATATCATCTTTAAAACCATCAGGAACATTTGATTGTAATTGTTTAAAATCATTTTTATTCATATCATAACGTATTCTAACAAAACAACCTATTTTATATGGATGTAAACGAGTCGAATCTAAATGAAGTAAGTTAGGATTAATTAAGAATACATGTTCTTCACCTCCATTATTACCAGCTAAACGACTATTTAAATCAGGATTTTTTATTAAACTACCAGTAGAAGTATCAGCTATAATACAATGTATCCAACCATCTTCAATACGTATAACATAACCTATTTTACCTATAACTTGTTTTAATGATTGTACGGTTGTACCTCGTTTACTACCACCAAGTATTTGTTGTTGTGCTTTGGTCAATTCAGTATCAGATATATTCGCACGTAGTTTTATTGGTGAACCATCAACACATTGTGAACAACGTATACATAAATCATATTGACAATCACTACAATTATACATAAAACGATCATCTTCTAAACTAGGACGACGACAACAATCACATAGAACTGTACCATTATACGATATCGGTGTTGTACTGTAATGCGTCATTACATGTCCTCTCTGACATATTGGTACGATACAATGATTAGTTACATCTTCCACTAATACCGGATTCCAACATAATGATCTTCCATTAATTGCAACATGTACATCACCATCTTTGTCAATACTCACAATACGACCAACTTTACCAATATGTTCTCTCATTTCATCAACTGTACGACCATGTCCACGTTGATGTGTTTCAACTTCAGACCATGATACTGATCGAATACGAACTAATGAATTGACAGAACATGGTGGTAAAGGATGTAATTGTTGACATCCTGATGCTGATTTCGTTGTTTTACCACAACATGACCAATGGCTTTCATTCTTTACACCACCAGAATGTTCACATAAAAATTGACAATCAACACATGATTCCATCGTTTTAGCACAACGATATTTGACAATTGAATGATCACGCCATTCTCCACTGTGTACTTCATCTTGTGGAGATGTGAATGGTGGAAGTACTTCCACTAAACTTGGATTCCAACACCAAATTTGACCATCAATCAAAACGTGTACATTCCCATTATCATCAACTTGTACAACTCTACCTAATCGTGACATTAATCGTATCATCCACGGATGTAATCCTCCACTACGAGCTTGAGCTGATTGTGCTTGAGAAATTGTCATGGTTTTGATTCGCACACCTTTACCGCGTGATGGCCGATCGGGAGTTATAGTAGGTTCTGCAACAACTGGAGATGGTGGCGGCGTTGGTTTAGCAACAGGAGGAGCGACGACAGGTGGATTTGGTAACTTGACATTATCTTGTAGTGGATGGGTTGTGGATTCATCAGGATGAGAAAGCAAACTCCGAGGCCACCAAAATTCAGTTCCACCTTTATCAAGTTTCACTTTAAACACTAAATCATTTTCATCGGAAGGTTTTGCATCAACCACTCTACCAACAGAACCTAATTGTGCAACATTGGCATCACCAAATGCTAATTTAAGTTTGCTATGAGCAGCAGAGGCAGTTGATCGGTTATTACTTAAACGCACTGGGGATCCAACTGTAATGGAATTGACAGAAGTATCAATCATAACCAACCATGGATGATAAAAGAATCCAACCGAAGATAAACCCTGCGACTTATCAAAAATCACAGCAATATCACCATCATCATCAATTTTGGCTATAAGACCACGTTTTCCACGAGATTCTAACATGTTATCACGAAACCCACCATGACCTCGTTGCTTCTCTTTCATTTCACTTTCTGTAGCTTCAGATCTGATGATGACAGAGGATCCAACCTTGGCGGTGGTACAGTTATCACATACACACAAGCTGTCACCACTAGGAGTGCAACACATGGTACAACCATAATAGTAGTCAGCCGAGCGGGATAATTGAGATCGTTTACACAATGCACAACGGGCGCCGGGAAAGGCTGTTTGTACACCAGTCAATCTCTTCATAGTGTGGTGATTGATACAATAGGGTGTGCAGCTTGAACTGGAAGCAGTAGGATTTGTTTTGCGATTCTTAGTGACCAAACTGCGACACCATGTCAAGATGACAGTGGGATCGCTCAACATTTTTAGACGAACATCTCCATTTGGATAAACATATTGTATGACTCCTTCAGATCCAGCAAATCGTTCCATTTGAGATGAATACCCACCATCTACGTTTCCTTGCAGATCATGCGCCGTTTGGTTATTCAATTGCATTACTGTTACTACACTCTCAACTGGGAGTAACGGGCGCTTGCCTTCAATAGTTTGTAGAGCAGCAACGGACATCAACGGTTTAGTTCCATTTTGTTGGAGAACTAGTACCAATTCAGGGCTCCAACATTTAGTAACTCCGTTAATCTCTACTCTACAATCACCATCAGCATCAAAGGAAATAAGTTTCCCCTTTCCGCCTCCCATATCAAGCATATCAGAAGTCATACCACCATGTCCATTTTGATAGAGTTCGCCATGGTCACGAGCAAATGGTGCGATTTGCACAATATTGCTGAGCAACGAATCAGTTGATGGCATCCAAGCTGTCATGGGAACTGGATTATTGACTGAGTTAGCAGCTGAGCCTGGAGCAGAATTAGGAGCAGAGTTTGAAGCAGAGCTTGGAGGAGATAAACTTGATACAGAAGATATCAAATGACTAGGAACTCCTTTTTCTTTGAATGATTTGAGCTTTTTAACAAGACCTCTTGCATGCAATGCCGTCATAACTTTCGAATCAAGTCCACATTCAGGCAAATCATCCACTGTCTCCACCATATCTAAAATGTAACCACTCACTTTATTCTCTTTTGCTAAAGCACAACACGCCTCAGACATATCGAGCTTTCCCAACATCGCGACGACTTCTTCCACGGAAAGATCTTCCAACTTTTTATCACAAACTTGAGAACTTGATGAAGCAGACTTACTGCTACTATTCTCCGATGAAGCCTTCGCACTGGGACTTGGACTAGGATTCAAAGGGATATTCAATACCGATGCCAATGGGATCGGCGCAGCAACATACACTGACGTCTTTCCGACTTTTGCCGTATCTAACACAATAGAAGAAATTCGTTGAAGATCTTCCACAACTTTCGAAAACTTTGCACGATTAGTCGGATTACCATGCAAGCAAGCTTTAACGATCAATTCTAATGCTTTTCCAGCAGCAAAATGACGACGTTCTGCAGAATACAATTTTGGCCTTACTCCACGACAAACATCCAAGGCCAATCGATCAATACCACCAACAAATTCATGGTAAGGCCGGGCCTCGGTAAGTAATTCGTTTAATAAAATTCCAAAGGCATAAACATCAGATTCAAAGCTAAAAGGAACAGCACCATTTGGGGCTGCAGAAAACAACTCAGGAGCCATGTAAGGAATTGTGCCTTTAATACCACCAGTTGTGCAATCAGTAGACATTTTTGCCAAACCAAAATCTGTCAATTTGGCAACTACTCTACGAGAGGTGCCAACGAAGAATATTAAAACGTTCAATGGTTTTGCATCACGAAAGAACATTCCCAACTTAGCAATCGCTTCCATTGCACGAGCAATATCCAAGGCAAATCCAACTTTGGTGAAAAGAGTTAAAGCGACTGGTAATTTATCGGAATAGATACAATCGTC
>JACCEA011404773.1_pt1 | contig 12726 bp, 5 predicted proteins | sample 7449851 | NCBI WGS metagenome assembly JACCEA01 (sample SAMN15323453, study PRJNA562643) | freshwater metagenome | isolation source: river surface water | place: USA:Blue River Watershed | collected 2017-08-18 | reverse complement strand
GCCGAGCGCGAGCAGGGCATCACGATCGACGTCGCCTACCGGTATTTCGCGACGCCGCGCCGCAAGTTCATCATCGCGGACACCCCGGGCCACGTCCAATACACGCGCAACATGGTGACGGGGGCCTCCACGGCCAACCTGTCCATCGTGCTCGTGGACGCGCGCCTCGGCGTGATCGAGCAGAGCCGCCGCCACACCGCGATCGCGTCGCTGCTGCGCATCCCGCACCTCGTCGTCGCGGTCAACAAGATGGACCTCGTCGACTGGAGCGAGCAGCGCTTTCTCGAGATCCGCACGCAGTTCGAGCAATTCCTGCCGCGCCTCGACATCAAGGACGTGAAGTTCATCCCGATGAGCGCGCTCAACGGCGACAACGTCGTCGAGCTCTCGGCGAAGGCGCCGTGGTATTCGGGCCCGACGCTGCTCGGCCACCTCGAGACGGTGCACATCGCGAGCGACTGGAATCTCCAGGGTTTCCGCCTGCCCGTGCAGTGGGTGAACCGCCCGAACAATCCCACCGACAAGGCGCTCCACGATTTCCGCGGCTTCAGCGGCCAGATCGCGGGCGGCATCGTGCGCAAGGGCCAGAAGATCCTCGCGCTGCCCGCCGGCATCGTGTCCTCGGTGAAACAGATCTGGACCTACGACGGCCCGGTGGACCAGGCGTTCTGTCCGCAGTCGGTGACGATCGAACTCGAGCACGACGTCGATGTGAGCCGCGGCAGCATGCTGATCGGCCCCGACCACCTGCCCGGCTCGAGCAGCGAACTGCAGGCCGACGTCTGCTGGATGCACACCCGCGGGCTGGTGCCCGGCAAGAAATACTTCCTCAAGCACACGACGCACACCGTGCAGGCCGTCGTGACCGAGATCGTGCACAAGCTCAGCGTGGAGACCCTGGAAAAGGAAGCCGCGCCGGCCGAACTGAAGGTGAACGACATCGGCCAGATCCGGCTGCGCACCGCGAAGCCGCTGGTGTTCGACGGCTACCGGGTGAACCGGCTGACCGGCTCGTTCATTCTGATCGAGCAGGGCACCAACGCCACGGTCGCCGCCGGCATGCTGCATCCGCCGCAGGAAGTCGTGAAGTCCGAGAACGGCGACTACGTGATTTGAGCGCCCCGCCGGCCGCCGCGTGAAGATCTCGCTCAAAGTCGATTACGCGTGCCGCGTGATGACGGAGCTCGCGCGGCTGCACGGATCGGGGGAGCTCGCGCAGATCGAGCACCTCGCGCGCACGGAGGCAGTGCCGGCCAATTTCCTCGCGCAGATTTTGATCAAGCTGCGCGACGCGGGACTGATCGCGAGCCGCCGCGGCAACCACGGCGGCTACGCGCTGGCGAAGGCGCCGGACGAGATTTCCCTCCACGACATCATGCTCGCGGTCGAGGGGCACTGCCTGCACCTGAGCGGCAACTACGAGGGCCGCAGCGGGCGCCGGCTGAAGCAGGTATGGGACGAGATCGGCAAGGCGCTCGTGGCGAAAACCAAGAGCTACACGCTCGACCAGTTCGTCACCAAGAACCCGAGCGAAATGTATTATATTTGAGGTGACGGGCCGGAGGGAGGGCGGTCGATTGCAAGCGTCGGAGAGCGGCCGAAACGGCTCTTTCCCCGGGTGAATCAGACCTCCGGCATCGCGGCCACGGCGACGGCGCAGGCCTTGTAGCTGGGTTGGCGCGAATGCGGATCGAAGGCGGGAAAGGTGAGGCGGTTCACCGACTCGAAATGCATGGGCAGGAAAACCTGCCCGGGCTGAACTGTCCCGGTGAGAACGGCGACGGCCTCGGTTTGCCCGCGGCGCGAACGCACGGCGACGCGGGCGCCGGCGGCGATGCCCTGGCGGGCGGCATCGTCGGGGTGGATCTCCACGGTGAGGACGGTCGGGGCGAGTTTGCGCAGGACGGCGCTCTTGTCCGTGCGCGAACCGGTGTGCCATTGGGCGGAGGTGCCGCGGCCGGTGAGCAAGATGAAGGGATAGGCGGCGTCGGGCGGCTCCGGCATCGGGCGCGGCGCGTCGAAGAGGAAGCGGGCGCGGCCGTCCGCGTGGAAGAATCGGCCGTCGGCAAACAGGCGGCGTTCGCGATCCGCCGGCGGAACCCCGGCTGTTTCCGTCCCGCCGGACGAAGCACCGGCGGGGCAGGGCCACTGGATACCGCCGCTTTGCTCGATGTGGTCGTAGTCCCGGATGCCGCTGAAGTCGCAGGGCTGGCCGGCGGAGAGTTTCTTCAGGAGCTGGAAGGTGGCCGCGGGCGACGACCACGCGCGGAACAGTTCGCCGCAACCCCAGGCTTCGGCGACGAGTTTGAAAATCGCGAAATCGGCGAGGGCCTGGCCGGGCGCGCGGGCGACCTTGCGCATGACGCCGAGCCGGCGCTCGCTGTTGATGATGACGCCCTCCTTTTCGCCCCAGCCGGCGGCGGGCAGCACGAGGTGCGCGGCGCGCGCGGTCTCGGTCGTGGCATACATGTCCTGCACGACGAGAAAATCGAGTTTGGCGAGCAGGTCGCGGGCGCGGCTCTGGTGGATCCAGGAGTGGGCGGTGTTGGTGGCGACGACCCAGAGGCCGCGGATCTCGCCGCGCTCGATGGCATCGAGGATCTGGTCGTAGGCGTAACCGGTGCGGTCGGGGATCTGCGCGGGAAAGAGCCCGAGGAGGTTCGCGACGTGGTCGCGGTGCGCGGGATTGGCGAAATCGTAGCCGCCGAGGAGGGAGGTGGCGTTGCCAAACAGGCGCGATCCCATCGCGTTGCACTGGCCGGTGATGGAGTTGGCGCCGGTGCCGGGGCGCCCGATGTTGCCGGTCATCAGCGCGAGGTTGACGATGGCCTGGGCCGTGCGCGTCGCTTCGTGGCTCTGGTTGACGCCCATCGTCCACCAGAACGAGACGCGTTCGCGGGTGGCCACGATCTCGGCCAGGCGGTGCAGGGTGGCGGCGGGCAGTCCGGTCTCCGCGGCGACCCGTTCCGGCGGAAAGTCGGCGAGGAAGACGCGGAACGTCTCGAACCCGGCGGTGTGGGCGGCGATGTAGTCGGGTTCCACGGCGCCGCGCGCCAGCAGCAGGTGGGCGAGGCCGTAGAGGAGGACGAGATCGGACTTGGGCCGAAGCGGCACGTGCAGCGTGGCGGCCTGGGCGGTTTCGGTGCGGCGGGGATCGATGACGACGATCTCGGGCGAACGGCGGTTCATCATCACGCGCTGCCACATGATGGGGTGCGCGATGCAGGGATTGGCACCGATGAAGATCAGTGCGTCGCTCTCCTCGAAGTCGGCGTAGGTGAACGGCGGGGCGTCGAAGCCGAACGACTGTTTGTAGGCGACGTGGGAGGTCGCCATGCACTGGCGGGTGTTGGAGTCGCAGTGCAGGCCGCCGAGGCCGAATTTGAAGAGCGCGCCCAGCAACGCCATCTCCTCGGTGGCGATCTGGCCGGTGCTGAGAAACGCGACCGACTGCGGGCCGTGGGCGCGCTGGATGCGTTTGAAGTTTTCGGCGAAGACGGCGAGGGCGCGCTCCCAGGTGACGGGGGCGAGCGGCGCGGCGGGATCTGCGGGATCGCGGAACAGCGGGGTGGTGGCGCGATCGGGGGCGGCGAGCGGCGTGAGGGCCTCCCAGCCCTTCGGGCAGGCCATGCCGAGGTTGACGGGGTAGGCGGGATCGGGACTGAGATTGATGGCCTGGCCGTCGGGCCCGAGATGGATCTTGAGCGAACACCCGGTGCTGCAGAAGCCGCAGATCGACGTCGCGGTGCCCGCGGGGTGGAGGCGCGCGGGGAGGCGGCCGAGTCCGAAGTCGGCGGGGCGCTGCACGAGGTCGGCCGTCATCGGGCCGGTGCGGGCGCGGAGCAGATCGTCGAGTCGGGCGCTCATGCGGGGACGCGGCCGGACGGCGCGGAATCGGCCGCGAGGCCGGGCATTTTGGGCGCGGAGACGGCGCGGAAGAAGAGGTAGCGCTCGGCGAGTTCGCCGAGCGCGGTGCACAGCAGCGCCGGCCAGGCGAGCCACGCGGGGGCGAGGCCGGCGGCCAGGAAAAGCGGCAACGCGATCGCCCCCGCCAGGGCGGCGCCGACGCGCAGCTGGAGCGCGAGGCGGAGCGGGCCGGTGAGCAGCCGCGCGGTGTGTCGCGCGGGATCGAAGGGCGCGCCGGATTCGTGCCGGGCGGCCAGGGCGCGGCTCTCCAGCACGAGCTTGGCAAGGGTCGCGGCCACCAGCAGCGCGGCGAGCATGGGCCTCCGCGCGGGGTCGCCGGCGGCGGCGAGGGCGCCGGCCAAGCCGAGAATCAGGGCGGTGCCGAAGAAACGCGGGGCGGTGTGGCGCAGGCGCCAAAATTCGCGGCGCGTATCGACGTAGACCATCACGGAGCAGGCCAGTCCGACCACGCCGGCGGCGGTCGCGGCGAAGGCGAGGGCGGTGCGGGCGGCCACCGCGTCGAAGGGCAGCCAGCCGAGCCGGTGGGCGGTCCAGGCGGTCGCTAGCGGGAGCCATGCGCCGAAGACGACGGCCTCGCGGCTGAGCCAGCTGCGGCGCAGGCCGAGGAAGATGCGCCAGGCGCGGAGCGGTTGACCGAGGTGCAGAGCGCTCGCGGCGAGGCCGCCGACGCCGGCGAGCCAGCCGGTGACGGCGAGCGCGGGCGACGCGGCGTGGAAGAGTTGGTCGGCCAGGCCGCAGCCGACGGCCATCGGCATCAACGTCAGCAGGACGACCAGCGGCCAGTGCGGCGGCTGAGGTTGGATCACGTGGGCGTCGCCGGCGACGAGTCCGGGCGGGAGGGGGCGTTGGCCGACGTAACGGGTCGTGGGCTGGGTGTAGTCCGGCGCCGGGCAGGCGGGGAGAAACGTGCTGGCGGAGCCGGCCGGCGCCGCCGGGATGCGAGCGGCGATCGGGACCGTGACGATCCTGATCGCGTGCGTGGGGCAGGATTGGGCGCAGGCGGGGGCTTCGCCGGCGGCGAGGCGGCCGTGGCACAGGTCGCACTTGCGCACGATGCCGAGGCGCGTGCTGTATTTGGGGACGTCATACGGGCACTTCAGGATGCAGTAGCTGCAGCCGATGCACTGGTCGTCGAGGTGGCGGACGATGCCGGTGACGGGATCCTTGTCGTAGGCGAGGACGGGGCAGCCGTTGAGGCAGGCCGGGTCGCTGCAATGGTGGCAGGCGGTGGTGACCGTTTGGGTGAAGGGCTGCGCCGCATCGGGACTGACCAGCAGGCCGACGTCGCGCCAGGTCTCGGTGTCGTCGAGGCCGTTGAGGGCGTGGCAGGCGGCGACGCACGATTTGCAGCCGGTGCACGAATCGAGATCGACCTCGAAGGCATACTGTTCGCCGGGGCGCGGCTGCGTCAGCGGGATGAGTTGCGGGGCGAGGGCGGCGGCGCCCGGCTGGTCGTGGGCCGCGGCGAAGCGCGCGACCGGGGTGTCGAGTCGCTGCTGCTCGGCGAGGAGTTCGGCGAGCAGCGGAAACGTTTCGCGCGAGGCGACCATGGGCGGGCGGGGGCGGGCGGCGCGTCAGCCGGTCAATACACGTCGCGGGCGTAGCGTTTCGCGGCCTTGAGGGCCTGGACGTAGGCGACGGCCTCTTCGGCGGATTTCTTTCCGGCGCGCTCGATCACCGTGTGGAGGGCGGCATCAACGTCCTTGGCCATCCGGCTGGCGTCGCCGCAGACGTAGAAATGGGCGCCGGCTTCGAGCCAGGCGTAGAGCTCGGCGGCGGCCTCGAGCATGCGCTGCTGGACGTAGATCTTTTCCGGCTGGTCGCGGGAGAAGGCGAGGTCGAGGCGGGTGAGCACGCCCTCGCGCTGCAGGGCGGCGAGTTCGTCGCGGTAGAGGAAATCGGTGGCGCCCCGCTGGTCGCCGAAGAAAAGCCAGTTCTTCCCCTTGGCGCCGGTGGCGCGCCGCTCGTGGAGAAAGGCGCGGAACGGCGCGATGCCGGTGCCCGGGCCGACCATGATCATCGGGGTGTCGCCGGCGGCGGGCGGGCGGAAGGCCTTGTTGGCATGCACAAACACGCCGACGCGCGAGGTGCCGGGCTGGGCGCGGTCGGCAAGGAAGGTGGAGCAGACGCCGACGCGCGGGCGGCCGTCTTTCTCGTAGCGGACGGCGCCGACGGTGAGGTGGACCTGACCGGCGTGGGCGCGAGGCGACGAGGAAATGGAGTAGAGGCGGGGTTGCAGTTTTTTCAGCGCGCCGACGAAGGCGGACGGCGCGGTCGGCTTGGAGTTGGGCGACAGGGCGCGGGCCTGGAGGACGACGTCGATGACGTGGTGCGGCGGAACGGCGGACGGGGCGGAGGTCGCGCCGCCGGCGAGGACGGGAGCGAGGAGCGAGAGCAGGGCGGACGACGGTTTGCCGAGGTCGTAGAACTCGGTGAGCGCACGGCGCAGCGGGACGGTCGAGCCGTCGGGGGCGGGGACGCCTTCCTCGCCGTCGCAGCCGAGCGCAATCAAGATTTCGGATACAAGCGCGGGGCAGTTGTGGGGAATCACGCCGAGGGCGTCGCCGGCCTCATAGGCGAGTCCCGAGCCGGTGAGGTCGAACTCCACGTGGTGGACCTGCTTGCCGGAGCCGGGGGCGTTGAGATTGCGCGAGGTGAGAAGCAGGGCGGAATACGGGTTGGCGCGGCTGTAGCCTTCCGCGGCGGCGGGTTTCGGTGTCGCAGGGCCGGCGGCCGGCGCCGAGGGCGCGGACGGAGCGGGAGCGGAGGCGGAGAGGGCCGAGAGCGCGGCGGTGAGCCAGGCGGAGAATTTCTCCTCGTAGTCGAGGTCGCAGTCGGTGCGCGGGGCGGCGCGCGTGGCGCCGAGTTTATCGAGCCACGTGTCGAAGTCCGCGCCGCACTTGCAGAATTGCGTGTAGTTGGTGTCGCCCAGAGCGCAGACGGAGAAGCGGAGGCCGGCGAGCGGGCGGGCGGCGTCGCCGGCGGCAGCGGCGGCGCCGAGGGCGGCGTGAAAGGTCTTGGCGTTGTCGGGCGGTTCGCCGTCGCCGTAGGTGCTGGTGAGGAGCAGGACGTTTTTCTCGGCGGCGAGTTTGGCGAGGTCGATCTGGGCGAGGTCGACGACGGTGGCGGCGAAGTGCCGCTTGCCGGCTTCCTTGGCGACGCGCTTGGCGAGGCCTTCGGCGGTGCCGGTCTGCGACCCGAAGAGGATCGTCAGCGGCACGAGCGCCGGCGCGGCCGGAGCGGAGACAGCGGCGGGAGCGCCGGCGGGGCCGCGCGAAAAGAGTCCGGCGAAGAACCCGTTGAGCCAGGCGCGTTGCTCGGCGCTGAACGGGGCGGTCTCGGGGATGAACGGGGCGGTGGTCACGTGATGGAAAAGGCGCGGGTGACGGGTAGGGACGGGTAGCGGGACGACCGGGGCGGAAGGTCAGCGGCTGAAGAATTCTTGGAGCTCCTTGACGGAGTGGCGGCGGGTCCACTGGACGAAGGTTTCTCCCGCGGATTTTTTCGCCTCGAAGGCGCGGAGGACGGTTTCGAGCAGGGCGTTGACCTCGGTGGCGCGCACGCCGCGGAAGATTTCGCGGGCAATGCCTTGTTCGTGGTCCATGCCGCCGCCGAGCACGATGTGGTAGCCCTCGGTGCCGTCGGCGAGTTTGGCGCCGACGAGACCGACGTCGCCGCAGTAGTGCTGGGCGCAACTGTGGGGGCAGCCGGTGAAGTGGACGTTGACGGGCGCCGAGAGCGACACGCGGCCCTCGAGGTGTTTCATGAGCGCGACCGCGTGGGCCTTCGTGTCGGCGGCGGCGTATTTGCAGCCGCGGTTGCCGGTGCAGGCGACGATGCCGCCGGTGGCGAAGGAGGCCGCGGTGAAAAGGCCGGCGCGTTTCGCGCCGCGGCAGACGGTGTCGACGTAGGCGTCGGCGACGTGGGGGATGAGGACGTTTTGCCAGACGGTGAGCCGGAGTTCGCCGCGGCCGTAGTGGGTGGCGAGGTCGGCGAGGGCGTGCATTTGGCGCACGGAGAGGCGACCGACCGGGACGCCGACTCCGACGGAGTTGAGGCCGCGCTGCGCCTGGCGACGGACGCCGATCCAGGCGTGCTTCTCGACGGGCCGGTGCGGCTCGCAGGCGGCGAGCGGCAGGCGGACGAGCGGGAAGGCGAGCTTGCGGGCGGTTTCCGCGAGGAATTTTTCGTGGCCCCACGAATCGAGCAGGTATTTGAGGCGCGCCTTTTTCCGGTCGGTGCGGCAGCCGTGTTCGGCGAAGACGCGGATCATCGCGACGGCGAGGGCGACGGCTTCGGAGGGTTTGACGAGGAGGCCGGTGTCGCGGGCGAAATCCTTGTGGCCGCTGATGCCGCCGAGCTGGACGCGGAAATAGACGCCCGCGGCGGGCACGGGAGCGGGAACGCCGGCCGCGGCGAGGGTGGCCTCGGTCACGCGGACGGCGAAGAAGCCGATGTCGTTGGTATCGGCGGCGACGGAAAGGCTGCCGCCGTTATCGAAGGCGACGTTGAACTTGCGCGGGAGGCCGTAGAGGTCGCGGTGGTTGACGATGTAGTGGTGGAGGGCCTTGGCGTGGGGCCGGACGTCGAGCAACTCGTCGGGGGCGAATCCGGAATCCGGAGACGCGGTGATGTTGCGGATATTGTCGGCGCCGGCGCCGCGCGAGGTGAGGCCCAGCTCCTGGACGCGGGTGAGGGCGGAGACGATGTCCTTGGGCTTGAACTCGCGGATCTGGAGATTGCCGCGGGTCGTGACGTGGGCGTAGCCGCCGCCGTAGTCGGCGGCGAGGTCCGCCAGCCCGTGGAGCTGGGCGGCGGTGAGCTCGCAGGCCGGCACGCGCAGGCGGATCATGAAGCTGTCCTGCGCCGGGGCGACGTAGAAGAGGCCGAAGGTCTTGAAGCGGTAGGCGTGCTCGGCGTCGGGCGTCTTGTTCTCGTCGGCGTGGCGGAGGAGGCGGTCCCAGGCGTCGAGGGGGTTCTCGTCGTATTTCCAACGCTCCTCTTTGCAGAGGTCGGAGAGCGGCGTGCCGTGGACGGTCGGCTCGGCGGCGGGCGGGGGGGCGGCGAGATTGGGCGTGGCGGCGGCGACCGGATTGGCCGTCAGCTGGCCGCCGGAGGTCTGGCCGACGAAAGGCGTGATCCCGGCAGCGCCGAGGCCGGCCATGAAGCCGGCGAGGTATTCCTTTTGTTCAGCCGAGAACGGCTGCGGAGGCGGCGGAAGGGAAGGAGTCGCGTCGGGCACGGCACCGGCTGAGCAGGGCAGGTGCCACGGGGCGGAACGGTGCGATCAACGGGTTGAATTGTTTTACGGCCAGAAATGAGGGAAATTCATTCCGGCCACGGGTGCGGAGCGAACCGTGCAAGTCCCGGGAGGCCGGAGGCCGGCCGGCCAGGCCGGGCCCCGGCTACGGCACCTCGTAGATTTCGACCAAGGCGGCGCCGGTGGTGTTGTTCACGCCGCTGACCTGGGCGGTGTAGGAACCCGGCGGGAGGGTGGCGAGGAGGACGGCGTCCTTGCTTTCGAGGGCGAGGGCGAAGGCGCCGACGGCGGCGGCGGAGGCGGCGACCTGCGGGGCGTTGGCGGCGGTGCCCCAGTTGTCGTTGGACGAGATCGCGGCGGTGGACCCGCTCGCGAACAGTTCCAGCTTCGGGTCGGCGAGGGCGCCGCCGACGCCGAACAGGCCCAGGGTGGGGCCGACGGCGCGGATCATGATTTGCTTCGCACTGGTGCCGCCGATCACGAAACCGGCGATGAGGATGTCGCCGCCGGTGCCGACGAGGGTGCGGGCGGAGACATTGATCAGGCGGGGCGTGGCGGCGGTGACGGCGCCGCTCGGCGTGCCGTCGTAGAGTTCGGCGAGGACGGTGCCGGGAGCGGTGCCGGCACCGCTGACCTGCGCGGTGTAGCTGCCGGCGGGGCGCGTGGCGATGAGCGCGGCGTCTTTGCTCGCGGGGGAGGCGAGGCCGAAGGCGCCGACCTGCGGGGTAAGCGCGACCACCGCGGGGGCGCCGGCCCAGTCGTCGTTTTCGACGAGGAGCGCGGTGCCGGAATAGATCTGGAGTTTCGGATCCTCGAGGGCGCCGGTGACGCCGAAGGCGGCGAGGGTGGGGCCGACGGCGCGGATGAGGAGCGGCTGCGAGCCGGTCGTGCCGGTGCCCCCGACGGCGAAGCCCATGAAGAGGACGCGGTCGCCGGCGCCGGCGGCGGTGCGGACGGCGAGGTTGACGAGGCGCGCGTTGGCGGTGGCGGCGGCGTTGACCCGCAGGATCGCGGCGCGGCTGATGACGGAGCCGCCGGAGCCGGTCACAACCACGCGATAGGTGCCGGCATCGGAGCCCTGGGTGAAGGGCAGCGCGTAGGTGGCCGCGGTGGCGCCGGCGAGGGCGTTGTCGTTGAAATACCACTGGTAGGCGAGCGCGCCGGTGCCGCCGACGGTGGCGGCGACGGAAAGCGCGGCGGGCCGGCCGGCGTCGGCGGTGGTCGCGGCGACGGGCTGGGTGCCGATCGCGGGAATGCCCGGGAGGTCGACGGCGCGGTTGAGGCGGCGGGGGTTCTGGCCGAGCATCGGCCAGGGCGTGCGGGCGAGATTGTTGCCGGTGTCGAACGCGTAGAGCTTCGCGTCGGTGGAGGAGACGTAGAGGCGACCGGCGGCGATGAGCGGGGACGAATAGATCGGGGCGGCGGTGGCGAAGGTGCGGACGAGCTTGCCGGCGGCGTCGACCGCGTGGACGAGGCCGTCGTCGCTGCCGATGTAAACCGTGCCGTCGTCGGCGACGACCGGGGCGGTGGAGCGGATGATATCGCCGGTGGCGTAGTCCCATTTCTTCACGCCGGTGGCGCCGTCGAGCGCGTAGAGCTTTTTGTCGTAGGAGCCGAAGTAGACGGTGCCGTCGGCGCCGAGGGCGGCGGACCCGGACAGGGGGTCGCGGGTGTCGAAACGCCAGCGTTCGGAGCCGTCGGGGCGGAGCGCGAAGAAGCGGCCGTCGTAGTTGCCGACATAGAGGGTGCCGTCGGCGCCGATGGCGGGCGTGGCGTAGACGGAGGCGCCGAGGTCGGCGCGCCATTTGCGGGTGCCGTCGGCGGGGTCGAGCGCGTAGAGGGCCTCGTCGCCGCCGGAGGCGATGTAGACCGTGCCGTCGGCGCCGACGACGGGGGCGCTGTAGGTGTCGCCCGGGACGGGGGATTTCCATTTCAGCGTGCCGTCGGGATTGAGGGCGTAGAGCTGGCCGTCGTCGGACTTGATGTAGATCATGCCGTCGGCGCCGAGGGCCGGGGCGGCCCAGATGAAGTCGCCGGTCTCGAATTCCCACCGGGTGCGACCGGTGGCGGGATCGAGGGCATAGACGTAGCCGAAGTCGTCCGCGGCGTAGACGGTGCCGTCGGGGCCGACGGCGAGGGCGCCGCCGAGGAAATAGCCGGCGATGTCCAGGATCGACGAGCGCCACTTGCGCGTGCCGTCGGGACGGACGGCGTGGACGTAGCCGAAGCTGTCGGGGAAATAGAGGGTGCCGTCGGGAGCGAGGGCGGGGGTGGCGTATCCGGGGTCGTCGGACACATATTGCCAGGCGGCGTCGGCGATCGTGAGGGTGATGCGGCCGCCGGGGTTGACCGCGACGTCGAGCTTGACGGTGTAGGTGACGCCGGCGGTGGCGTTGAGCCGGACCAGGCTGTCGACGAAGGGGCCGGTGTCGTCGTCGAAGGCGACCTCGGCGAGGGTGGCGAGGGCGTTGCCGGTGTAGACGGCGAGGACGGGATCGGCGGTCTCGCCGTAGGCGGAGATCTGATACGCGCGGGAGGCGGGAGCGGTCCACTTGAACCAGAGGGAGCGGCCGCGGCCGAGGACGGTGCCGCGGGCGTTGCGGGGGGATGGTTCGCCGGGCTCGGCGGTGGCGTTGGTGTTGGAGGTGGTGACGACGACGGAGGAGCCGCTGAGGACGCGGGCGGCGGCGTAGGTGTCGTTGGCGGGGACGGACGCGAGGTCGAAGGTGACGAGGCCCTCGGCGGTGCCCTTGCCGGCGACGGCGATGGCGTAGGTGGCGCCGGGGCGGGCGGCGAACGTGACGAGGCTGGAGGTCGCGGTGCCGGAGGCGTCGTCGTTGAAGGCGACGCGGGTCAGGCCGGCGGGGGAGGCCGGGGCGGGACCGGCGGGGAGCGCGTAGACGGCGATGACGGTGTCGATCCCGGATCCGGCGGTGTCGAGGGTGACGTTGCCGGCGTCATCGGGGGCGGTCCAAGTCCACCAGAGGGACCCGCCGGTGCCGGGAACGCCGTGATCGGGTTCGCCGGGTTCGCGGGTGGCGAACTGGGTGGAGCTGCGGGCGGTGTTGTCGGCGCCGGTGAGGGTGGCGCGGCGGGCGAAGTCGTCGTTGAACGGGCGGGTGTCGGTCGAGGCGAGGGCGCGGGCGAGATTGAGGCGACCGTTGGTATGGACGCGGTTTTCGAGGGCGGGCAGCAGGTCGACGGAGGAGAGAAGGCGGTTGATGAGGGCGCGGTAATTGTCGGCGGGGAACTTCTGTTTCAGCAGGGCGAGGGCGCCGGCGACGTGGGGCGCGGCCATCGACGTGCCGCTGTAGCTGATGTAGGGGGCCTGGATCGAGATGCCGAGGGAGAGAATGGAGGAGCCGGGGGCGGCGAGTTCGACGAGGCCGGAGCCGTAGGTGGAGTAGTTGGCGAGTTTGTCCTGCCGGGTGGTCGACGCGACGGCGACGATGTTGTCGAGCGGGTAGGCGGCGGGGTATTCGGGGACGGCGGAGATCTCCTGGTTGTCGTTGCCGGCGGCGGCGACGAAGATGATGCCG
>JACCEA011860093.1_pt1 | contig 12733 bp, 3 predicted proteins | sample 7449851 | NCBI WGS metagenome assembly JACCEA01 (sample SAMN15323453, study PRJNA562643) | freshwater metagenome | isolation source: river surface water | place: USA:Blue River Watershed | collected 2017-08-18 | reverse complement strand
TATTTAAACATGTTAATGTCACATATAGATGATGAACATTCTACTACAACTACTTCTACAGCTAATCGGTTAAATGTAAAAGTAGATAAAATGTTTTTATTGTGGGTAAGAATATATGAAACATTTGTAGCACGTATTTTAATAGTAATATCATTATTCAATAGTGTTATTGCACCATGTCTTGCTGTGTTATTAGTAAGTACAGAATGTTTTTATTATGTTATTACAACACCATCAACTGTTGATGCATCATATAAATTTATTGAGTGTGAAGGATTTTATGATACATTGCTGGGTGGATTTGTATGTATAGGATATAGTATTGTAACACATACTACTTCCTATTTACCTGCATTTTCCTATTCCTATCAATGTTCATCGTCATTATTAGGATATTTTATTGATGTTTATTTATTACGTTATTTATTTACTGGTGTATTGATACCTATAACGATGCTTTTATTTAAACAATGGCAAATAAAAGCTGCTCAAAATATTCTGAAAGAAAAAAGTGAAGTAAAGACAGACAGTTTTATACAAAAATATCTATTTATCTTCTTTACTATGTTTTTGACACCATCAGGACGTATTTTAGATCCCAATGCGGTTATGACTTCTAACAGTGATGTAGCAGAAACTGCATCTATTGCCAATCCATTTGTTAATAATCCCTCTCTATCGAGTAGTGGTGAGACTACTATATTAGCACATGACAACAAAGTGCTGCGTGAACTATTGAGAAAGTCATTACCATCTGATCCACAGCAATCGTTTATTGCGAGACGATTTTCCACTCTATTAGTTGGTGATTTGGCAATACTTATCACATTTGGTAGTATTTATCCACCATTAGCAATAGCCATTTGTATTAGTGTAGTATTACATATGTTAACAACACAGATTGGTTTAGGTAGGTTCTTATCAATTTCCAATGCATCGTATTTGCGTGAACATTGTAATGTGACATCGTATGTTGAGACGATTAAGAGAGAGACTGCTGCTGTAGGTTCATTAATTGCTCTCTCATTAGCTCCAACGTCTGGTCTAGCTGCATTGTTTTGGTCCTTCTTTTTATTTGATATCTATGGGGATGAAGCAGGAACCAGACAATCATGGTGGATTTTGTTTATATTACCTCTTTGTTTAGGATTTATAAGGATTTGTGCTGTGGGAAAGGATTGTTTAATGCCAATGTTACAAAAACGGTTTAATAAAAACGATCAGCATTCAGTTTATTCAGAACGACCTAAAAATAGTGAAAACAAAGGTTTTGCTGATGGTATTGAATTACGACAAAGTTCTGCTATTTCATAGCCAATATACTGTATGTCCATCCATATAAGATTCTGTGTATAATGTATATACTATTGTTATAGTTTAGAGTAGCACTGTAGTAAGGTTGTAAGGTCCATAGTAAATTATTAACTTAACAAATGACATTTTTCAATGTAATATATCTTTCATAGAAATGAAAGCACATCGTGGTACGAACAAATAGATTGGTAATTCATATGTTATCATTTATTCATGGACTTTGAACAATATATAGTATATGAAGTAAACAATAATGTCATCAATGTACGTATCCTAACATATCCTTAGACAACTCTCAACTGATCTTTTCAGATTTCGTGTACAATAAACAACTATACCATATAGAAGTATATTTTTGCAGTGAAATGTCGCCCTGGGGGCCCTTTCTCTTTCCCAACACGCGGCCGCTCCCCGCCGCCGCCCTTTGTTTGTTTGCTCAATCAAGCACACTTCTTTTGCAACGCGCTAAACAGAGTTTAATCCTTAGAAGTAATCATGTCATCACTACCAAATGCAAAGAAGGCAAAGCTTGACGATGAATCGTCATCTTCTCAATTTGAAGCTGCTTCTTCACCAGTACTTCCAGCGAAAGACGATGTTCATCCTTTACTTCAAACATTTGGATTTGGCAAAAAGATCCCAATTGGATTTGATGATGATTTGGGAAAAGCTTTGTATGAGTTGGGTGCAGAGGCAATCTGTAATGGTACAATCCCTCTCGACCTTGCCCGCATCGCTAACATGGTTCACACTACGAGTTCTGACGTGACTTTTGGTACCGTGCTTGCTCCCAATATACCCGCCCTCCTCTCTGTCACAAAGCCCTCTCCTTTCGGTAAAGGTGATCAGACTGTATTTGATGACAGTGTGCGCAAAGGACTAGAACTCACTGCTGATATATTCTCTATCGACCATGAAGATACACTGCTCGAACCAATCAAACAACAAGTGCATGAAAAATTGTTCCCAGGTATGGCACAGATATCCTTCAAACGATACAAGATGGCGATCTATCAAGAAGGCGGACACTTTGAGTTCCATCGAGATACGATGCATGCAACGAACCATCAGGCGACATTGTTGATAGAAGTACGCAGTGCACATGAAGGAGGTAGTTTTGTGATCGATCACGATGGTAAATTGTTTGAGAAGTCATTTGCATGTAGTGCAGAGGACGCAGGGAAGGTTGATGGGAAGGAGTTGACTTGGATAGCATTCTACACTGATGCGAAACACAAGGTAGAGTCAGTGACATCAGGTGTACGTATCGTCATTCAATATGACGTCTATGTCGAAGTGTTAAAGAATGAGAAGGATGATAAGAAGGATGACAAGAGTGATGATAAAAAGGATGCTTATGGAGAATTGAAAGATGAACAACCATTGCAATTGAGTACAACGACCTTAGATAAGAAATTCTCATTCCCTACTATATCACCAGTTGGGTTAGAGAACGTACTCTATCATCTCAAAGATTGTGTACGCGGATTGGGTGGATGCATTGTATTGCCATTATATCATTTTTATACATCAACATCCATTAAAGCACAATATTTGAAGAACGCTGATAGGCAACTATTGATAGGGATACTGTCTACAGGTGAGTATGAAGTAGGTTTATCTCCTGTTATTGTAGATGCATGTGGCAGTATGCGGACAGGATTCTTTAAAGATATGGAATACTGTATGATATCTGCTCAATTGACTGATCCTATGACTATCGCATATGTCAAGTATGATCCTGTTATGAAGGCATTTCAAACGACACCCATTGAGCCTACTAGTCCATTGAATCAAATGACTAAGAAGACAGCGATGATAATCACAAGTCGTGAATCGGCACGTGTATTATCATGTGAGAGTTTCATTGAATATACGGGAAATGAAGCACAACCTGCATCTTATAAGTATTATCATGGTGTTATGGTGATCCGTAAAAAGTAGATCATAAGATAGTGATAATAAGTCAGTTTTATTCCTGTTGCTGTGAAAGTTAGGTGTTGCTTATTATATTTATTGTAGACTTTTATGATAATGATAATGAATAATTATTGGAGTTAATAATAGAATTCCCAATGCGTGATCTATTTTTCTACGAATAATCATAACTCTGTCAAAAATATTGGACATGCATAATTATCTGTATAACGATCACATCCACTTCAATAAGAAAATATTTTGCTGCTTCACGATTTGTTACAATCATTATATGATATAGAGATGGAGTTTTAGTTGTAATTATTGACCCGTTCGATTCATAATTGATTTTAGTAATTATAGTATCGATAATAAAGATGAGAAAGCATTTATTGATATGAATGGTTTTTCTTAAATCTCTTATGATCACTTAATCAAACTATATTTTAACTGCACAATAATCTTATTAAATTCCTAAATCCATGAATACTTTTTCATCTTGTCAAATATCTTGCAAATTACAACAACACAATACTGACAACATCAACTCCACCACAATCACACGAAGAATCACAAATACACAAGTATTACGAGAGCAACATTCAGACACTTGAGAATTAACGACACAATAATGATAAAGACTTACCTGAATAAAAGACCTTACAAAGCAATATGAAGACCCCAATATTTTGAGAATCCTCCTGCGGGATATGTTACCTAGTAGTAACGAGGTGTCTCAGCAATGATTACTGACAGACTAATCAAAAGATGTTTCATCCAATATCCTTCTTTCTTTCGCTCTACCTCATATCATTCTTAAGTGAAATGACAATGAAGGTCGTTGTGATTGAACAGAGAGAAAAGACAAGGATAAGAAACAAACCAATGTCTCATGCGACCCACAAATATTGACAAAGGGAATTGGTAATGGTTAGGAGAAGATTGTAAGGAGATTGAAACACAGGACGGAACAGATTTGGTAAGGAATAGATTACAGCCTGGAGATAAGGAGATTTCCAGCTTGAACAGATTATATATGTGAAATATGTGCATATCGCACATACCGATATACCAAACGGGAACAAACCAGTCAAGGTGTGTGCCGTTGGTGATAGAAGATAATGTGTGTATACACACAATGCATATGGCTGGCTATGTGTATCATGTTCACTGTGCCATGCATAGTGCATCTGACCAGATATTTGGAGATTATGGAGATAGGAAGGAACAAGATTAGATAAGAATGTAAGGAGATGCTCGGTGAGGAGTGGTTGCCGAGAGAGATGTGATACAAATAGAATGACAACAAGGGAAACAATTGCAAAAGAAACAATTGAACAAATGACAACTTATCCTGTCACATACAAGTAAGGTTGATCTCGCAACCACAATCATGTATAGACACAACAAGACATATAGCGCTTAGAATGAGTTGACAAGAAATGATTCGAAGTGATTCGAAATGCTTTGGAAGAGAGGTGGTGAGAGTGATGACGGTGGAGATGGTGAGGAGGGGGGAAACTCTGGACATGACAAGACAGGGAGAATTGGTTAAGGTCGAACATGACACACAAAGCATATTGGAGACAACTACAACTAAAATATATAAACAAACAAGAATGATCACTTACTGGTGAGGAAAGAATGTCTCAGGGGCGATTGCTAACACAAGAAGGAATGCAAGCATCCCATAGACATATCCGATACTTCGCCATGTCACCTGTTGTGTGGTGATCAAAGCAAGATTAGTTGAGTAATGAAGATTACCGAAATCTCCAGTAACCATTACCACTCGAACATCATCTGTTTGATAATCAGTCAACTGATGATTCATGGTCGCATCCCCTTGTTGAGACAGAAAAGGGGCCATCATTCACTGCCGGTATTCACACACAAGAATGATATTTTGATATCAATCCATTCAATCTTTATCTATACTCAACCCACAAGAAGGTTGGTGATTGATTGAGGATTAAAATATGATTGGTTTGTTGTTGCAATTCGAAGGTAACCAGGCGCACCCCACCCAACAAACCAAGAAATGGTTTGACGGTAACAAAAATTTGTTGACCTGACTGGGCGACTGACCAAAGTTGGGGTTATACCAAAATTTGCCTCAACCAAAGTTTGGTAAAAATTTGGAATTCGGGAGTTTCGATGAATTCTGTGCGTACGTTAGTTTGTGCGTGCACATTTTACATTAATTGGTCGATCTACAAAGGCCTAAAAACTACAATTGGTGATATGACAACACTTTCTTAAATCCCACCAATAAATAACAACACCTTGCTATTGGTCTGGCTGCCTATCACGTTATCACATACACAATATAATATAAATATATCACCTCCACACTATTAGGAGGTTAGTCATATTTCTACTAACTACACCATAAACTATCAGCCATCTAAGCAGGTAGTCAAATAACGTCCATATTGTAACATGCTATCAGAATGACAACAACAAAGATCATACAATATCAGGATAAATAAAGAGCCTTTTGTATAATAAAAGAGAATATTTACAAAATACTATGAAAATAAAAGACTAGCTTTCACTACAATATTATTAAACACACACATCGACAGCAGCTCAATTCCTTCACGAGAAATGATAAACCTAATATAATAGAATTATCGATAGTTTAACGTAAATTTCGTAATTAGTAGAACTATGAAAAGCATTAAAATATAACTGAGTTACAGAAATGTTACAGAGAGAGAGAGAGAGAGAGAGAGAGAGAGAGAGAGAGAGAGAGAGAGAGAGAGAGAGAAAGAGAGGGAGAAAATATTACACCAAATCTTCAAATTCCCAATCATTTTCATCATCAAAATCGGAATCTGAAGACATTGATGAATGAGATGATATAGAATAGTCAATGATAGATACATCATCCTCATCATTATTATTGACTTCTATAGTAACCTGTTGATTCACTGACTCTGAGTCAGTGGTAGATACTTTAGATTTCCTTTGATGTCTCGTATGATAATTATCATGGTGACTATGCCCTTCAGAGTGTTCATTTGATTTTTCTTCCCATCGATCATTATTGACGGTTATGGCATGTGATGCTGGCACTATTACTGTGTGCTCAGCATTCTCTACAGCTGTGGGTAAAGATTCAGAAGAGTCGTTCTCTAGAGCTGGATCATGTGACACTAATGAGGGATCTGCATCATGTTGAAACTCTCTGACATTACGAATTCTTTCAGCTAATAGCGATTCAATCCGCTTTGTCTGACGATCGATCACACCATATTCACTAGTTTGTCTGTTAATATCGCTGTCATCACTAATTCGTAGAGATCGGCGGTACCAAACAAACAACACACATGGTATTATCACCATAACCCCAGCAAATACCACCGTACCAATTACAGTCATAGAGATATAACGCCATATAAATGCCATGGCACCTAATATACCAGGTTCAATAAATCTTAAAATAATTCTTTGAAATTCTAATGGAATTGAAGAAACAAGTTGTACGATTACAAATGACAAGAACGTTGTAATAAGGGATAGAATAGAAGGTGGAGAACGTTCTTCTTGTTCTTCTTTTACTGGTAACATGGTAGTGGGACTATTGGTATGAATATTCCACTTATATCCAATCTCACCAGGTAACGCAGTATGATAGGTCAATACAATCATACTTTCCATTAACTTTGGATAACATTTAGCAATATTTGTTGATATAAAGAAATAATTTGGAACATCAATGATCCTACCTTTCTCTATCTCAACACTATCACTAATAGTATAAGTAGGTTGTTGACTACTACTACTACTACCACTGTCATGTACTAGTGTAGTATGCCATGTAGTCGATTCACATAATTTATCAATACATACATGTAATATATTACTAACTTTATTCAATTCATAGGATGATATCATATGTGGTATAAAATAATGAATATATAAACATTCTAATGTTTCAAAAAATATTATATCCGCAACACTTTGTATCATACATGCAAAGACATAGGAATACTGCCATTTTACAGCTTTTTGATATCCACGTAATATTGAATAATAAATAAAAAATAAATTTAATATAAATAATATTATTATACTAGCAATTTTTTGTTTTTTATTTACAATTGACATGGTTGTATAATCTTCTTCAGCTTTAGCATGAAATATTTTTGCTGCTGGTGTATTATGTCCAAGTAAATCTTGTATGAATAATTGTAGTATTTCTACCCCTATACGATCATCTGTTGCATTGGATAGTAATTCACTCCAATGTAATGATTCTTCTTTCACATAATCAAGTTCATCTTTCATTATTGTTGTTACTGATATCTCTTGTTCTACAGGTTGTATCTTCTGACTCTTGATGAGTAAAGTAGATAATCTTCTTTGTAATGTAGAGAATACGTCATAGTGGTCATTACTATCCTCTGATGATACTTCTTCCACTGATGCGATTGAATCATCTTTTTCCAACTCTATAGTCTTTGATTTATTCGTATTGCTATATCGCTGAATGTTGGACATCAAGTTATTGTCATGTTTTAAACCCCAAACATCGTCAAAGAAGTCGATCATTTCAGAGTCATTGTTATCAGGGACTTCCCTAATATCAATTTGCTTCACAATGGCAGTAGTATCATTATCCACTGATGATATCAAACAATCTCTTGTATAAGCCAAATCCTTGCATAATCGTGTAAATTCTTGATTGATTGTGGTTGAATTCCTTCTTGTATCTGTCTTTAGAGTGTCTAGATTGAGTGAATTCATAGGAATCATGATAGACATGCGAGCTTGTCGATATGCCACTTTCGTTTCTTCTGGAATAAACCGTGCAGTTAAGTTTTTAGCTCGTTGATTCAATATCCCCCATATAGAAGTTGGTTGAGAACCTTGTGTACTCTTGGAAATCATCATTGATCGTCTACTAGGTAGTGACTTGTTAACCAATGAGTTGGATGTACTGTCAGGTCGTATTGCACTGGAAGATCTAGTCGGAGCAGCGAGTACTGCAAAGAGAAACTCTACCGGACGTAATAACAATGCCGTTATAATCGAAGCAACAATAGCGCAATATACACCAACTTCAAATGAGACATCAATCACATGATATGAACATGTTCCACTATCATTTGATTCACTAGTCCATGTACAAAATGTTTCTGTTGAATCAAAAAGTGACTTTCTAGATAAACAAGTAGTTTTAGTATAATATCGCGAACAACTACCATCATCATCAGGTCCTTGTAAATCATATAATACAGCTAATAAAAACATCATAATCGTTTGTATTGTTAATAATTGACATACTATTAATACAGGTAATCGATTTGTATTCGCGGAATACAAAAACAGTCTTAAATAAGCATGATGCCTAATTAATTCATTTTTCATACCAACGAATATAGAGGAAGTATTAAATACATTAGGTATTACTGATTTCACATAATTTGATAATTTCTCTTTTATATGATTAGTAGATACTACATGTTGTTGTGGTAGTTGAATCATAGACGAAGCATCCCCTGTAGTCAAATTGATGACATCTTTGACAACAGGTTGACTGCCAATATTGACATTGAGAGGAATATGACCACGACTCCTACCTTTATGACCAACACCATCCATTTGTACAATATCATTAGAAAAGGATTCAATAGCTTTACGTTTCTTTTTATTATAATGATATTGTTGAAATCCAAAGTATCCAATACATAATAAACCTAATGACCATAATACACTATACATGACAATGACTATTAATACTCTTTCAACATCATTCGTAGTTGATAATGCATTTGGTGCAGCTTTAAATGTATTCTTAAAATCATTTGCAACATAGTATACCAATAAACCCATTGTTAATGCTCCTGTTTCATATAGAATTTCATCCGTAATGCCATCTCCGGTACTACTGTCTGTCCCACTCAATCGACGTCGTTCAACTATTGCTTGAGTTGGAACTTGACATTCACACAATATATCGATTGAAGTACTATTGACCACTGTACACAAGCTATTCGAATCAATCGATTGATCAATCATGGATAGAGTACTACATGACATTGTTATAGGTGGACATATTGTCTCATGTATTCCTGCTTGACCAGTACAAGCATTTGTCAATGTAATTCCTGAATCGGGACATGTAAAAGTATAATTGTAATATTCATTTTCTAAACATGTCGTAGTAAAGTTATAATGCAATATCTCTGTATCTGAATAATCAGATAGACGACCAATTGTAACAGTAACTTTATCTACATTGTATGTCTTCACAGTCAAGAGATTCGATTGTAGTTCACCACTTGTATGTGAGTCATCACTAACAATCGCTAAACTACTATTACGTCGCCATAACTTTCGTTGAAGTTCTATCGCTTGCAATTGTCGAACGATATCAGTTGATGTTGATATGGATGAATTGACCATAGCAGCGATTGTAGCAGTAGAATTAGATTGCATTGTTTCTTCTAATTGAGACAATGGTGTAGACAATATAGTGAATACATGACTACCAAGACGAAAGTTATCATAAATAAAATCTGTTGAATTTTCACCTTCTACTTGTTCAGAAAATATTAAATCACCAAATGAACTTACTGTTGATATTGCCATAGCAATTGTATCAATCGAATTGGTTGTGCTTACACTTGTGGATTGTTTCGTTGATAAAGAAAATGTGGTATCGACTGCACTTAATAATGGTAGTAAATCCCAGAATGATATTGTGCGCAAAGACTTCGCTTGTTCTACAACTTGATTGGCAACTTGGACAGCATTAGCTGCGATTGATGTTGAGATTTCATCACGAGCGCTTACTATTGATTGCAGGGTTGAAGCAACATTCACGACGGATTGACTATCGATTGAATCTGATGTGACAACATGAGCCAAACTCTCCACTAAAGCAACTCTCAGCTCTTGTTTTTCTTTTAACTCTGTCGTAGTTAAAGAGCAATCAGATGTATCATATCCAGAATCGCATTCACAAATAGCCTCGCAATTAGTCATGAATATAGTGCATCGGGTTTCATCAGTTGATAAATATTGGCCTGTATTACGTGACATGTATCGACATGTTCCATGACCTGAACAATCACGCAAACATGATTTTAATTTGTCGGTGCATTGTTGATTTTGTATTGATGTGACAGGATCGATAGAAGTTTCACACATTTGCCAAACTTCACAATCTACATCCGATGTGCAACTTGTGGCATCTCCAGACGACATGACTATTGATGTCGGAGAAACACAATAGCCATTACTATCACCATCATCACCAATAAAACCATCTTTACAGCTCCCGCATGTATGTGAAGTCCCAGCACATTGAAATCTGTTTCTTGTAGCGCAATCAGGTGCATCCTCACAATCAACACGATTCATAGCCGTGCTTGAAACAGTAATCAGTTGTTTCAATTCATCGACAGTCAATGAAGATGTCGCATTTGCAAGATTAGCTTTGAGAGTTGATTGCAAGGCATCCGTTTGTAGTTGGGAAACCTTAATCCAGTCCATTGATATTGTCATGGCATCATATGCATCGAACACTGTCATTGTCGTGTTTAAGATGTATCCTTTTGACTTCAATCCTGCAGGTAATGTGCTAGAGGCATAGCTAGTTTCCATTCGACTTCGTATGATCATCTCTGCAGATGAAGACAAACCAGACGTATAACCATATTGATACGATAAAGGTAGATCACTATCTATCCACTGCATGGAAGTCATGGTGAAGACAGTACTCAACTCTGTCCCTTGTTTTGGAACAATCGTATAACTACCTCCCGAAGGGGCAGCATTAGTAGTGACAATGATAGACGCAGAACTACTTCCACAAGTGAGAAGGAACATGTAGGATGCTTGGAGTGCTGGTAGACCACTGCTCATCAAGACTAAATTAATTGCGGTTTGTATTGATGCAGAAACAAATCTACTAATCCCAGCTACGGATACTGCTTGCAAATCGATCGTTGCACTATTTTTGATGGACCATGCTGCTATACAAGATGTCTTTGAGTAAACAGATCCTGTTAGAGTTATGCGATTCTTAACATTCACTTTGCTTACAGATGCCGGAGTCGTTGTAATTAACACCAACGGAGCATCTCCAGGTATTACTTTGACCGTTAATTGCGATGTGCTATTCCGATAATTGCCATATCGATCGGGTACTCTATCCTTTATCGTCAGCATGATGGTAGAGATCGTATCTATGGACTCTGAATCACTTGATGTTAGTAGTACCTTGGTATCGTTGCTACCGGGTATCGTTGTTATCTGAACATGACAACTATCAAGGCATTGCCAATTTACCTCCAATTTATCTGCAAATTCTGTTTGCGAATATTTTACTGCGACATTGGGATCATAACTGGAGAGGCAACTAAGTGTCAACATATCTCCTGATCGCAAAGGCTGGATGCCACCATTATTTGGAGTGATTGCAGCAACTAATGAACTTGAGATAACATCAATTCGAATGGTTTGAGTCCCACTCAGTTTAGACGATGGATCGGTGACGATAATCCGGATTTCATAATTATTATCTACCTCAAAACTATACGCAGGGAGAGAAAATTTTAGTTTATCCTTTGCAATGGATTTGATATCTGTTCGCAACATCATGCCATTTAGTGTTGAGTTTTCCCATACTTCCCAATTCACTTCTAACAAAGCTGCAGATATTTTACGACTTCCGGCACCATTTGAACATTGCGTTAAATATGCATTCGCCACTAAAGATAATGTCGATGCTCTGGTGATTCTACGAGTAGCTGAACCTGCAATAAACACTGTGGGAGGAATTTCACCACTGTCTGTCACATTCACTTTCATACTCCCAATACCACACTTATCAAAGATATTACAAAACGTAAAGACTATTTCGTAAGGATAATGTGAAGTGACTAATGCTTGACGATCTATTATTATTGGTTTAATAGTTGTAAATGATTCAGACAACGACTTGGCAAAACTAGTTGCATTCGCATGGGGAACATCAGGTCCAGTCGAAAGAGAGATATTTGTCACTTTCCAATCTTTTCCAACATTACCAGTACTTGAGGTCAAATCAATTTGAAGATTTTCACATCGTCCAATCGTTGAAGAGGCTTTAATAACAACTTGTGGAGTAACGGGATTGTTTCCAACACGTAATCTCACTGGTTTTTCAATCACAATTGTATTTGTGCACGGAATATTATTGGTGGAACAAGTTGTTCGAACCGATGAAGTTGATGACATACTGATTAGCATATTCACTTCAAAATACTGTATATCATAAGATATGACGGTAAATGCATCCAAGAGAGAACATCTAGGATACTGTCCAACATTGTCGGTTAAAATAAATATGCTTCCACAAGCAAATACTGGCGATAATTCGGAAACTATTAATGAAGCATTTGTTGTCATCATCACGCAACTCCCATCATCACAATACCGTGCCATCGATAAACGAATAAATCCCCAAGTAATAACAGTTGGTGCAAAGGTCGGCACTCGTGTT
>JACCEA010101481.1_pt1 | contig 12734 bp, 8 predicted proteins | sample 7449851 | NCBI WGS metagenome assembly JACCEA01 (sample SAMN15323453, study PRJNA562643) | freshwater metagenome | isolation source: river surface water | place: USA:Blue River Watershed | collected 2017-08-18 | reverse complement strand
TAATACATTCTTCAATTGCGTGGGCTAGGTAAGGGCGGCAAGTGCAAATATCTGAGCCAAACACGTCTGAGCCATTACATTCGTCGTGCACTCTGACTGTGAGTGGAATATTCTCATCCTGAATTGTCGATGGATCACCCCACATATAGATGGTCTGACCACCAATTGGAGGTAAGAAGAGCTTGATGTCATTTCGAGTGAGCAACTCAGGATACATCATATTCGTTTCTCTGAACAAAGCTTGGCGAAGTTTTTGTTCAGTACAACCAAATCGCACAGCGATTTCAGGCAAATACCACACTTGCTCGATAGCGGCCTTAGTAACCAAAGTTTGGCCATCGGGTTTAACAACAACACCATCAGCTTTAATGCGACCCAAACGAAGTGCATCCTTAACTTCAGGGAAATCAATATGGGCTTTTGTAACAGCGATCGTTGGCCGAATATCATAGCCCTTCTTCAAGTATGGAGCAAAAACCTCCGTAATTTTGTGTCCCCATGGATCAATAGTTGCAAGTTTCTTGGGATCAAACCATGTTGGGAATGGTCCGAAATCAAAGGTGGGATCCGTGTTGCTTAGATTGGGAATGTGGTTTGGATTAAGTTCCCCACAAGCAACGGCCAAAGCTGTGTATATGCTGTATCCACCGCCGTGCGCTCCAATCGCATTTCTCTGACCACCATGCTTCACTGTAGCAATCACCGGACCCCTCTTCAGCGGATCTGATTCTCCCCAATGCATATGGACAGGATTAGCTCCAAATTGACCATCATGAGTGGTCAAATTGAAGTAGTCTGCTGAAACTCGCTCTGGTTCTTCAATCTCATCTGTAGACAATCGTTAAAAGAGATATAGATTGATTCGTGAAGTGAAAAAGCCTACCTGTTACCGAGTGTGATCTCTTTCTGTTGTTGGACATTGCGGAAAAACTAAAGGTTGGATTAAACGGAAATTCCACAAAAAAAAAAAAGATGCAAAAGCAGATATAAATTCAGTGATAAGTAATAATATCAACACAAGATATAGATGACTTTTGGCTAAAAGTAAAAATATGTCGTGGGCTTCAACTCTAAATTTAGAATAAAAATATCATTCATCTACTTCAAGTGACCTTGGATACCCATACAGAACTTTCTGCAAGAGCAACGGCTGAAAATCCAAGTCAGGGTTGGAAAAATGGGTGGTTTCGCTTCAAGTTGAGGCACGATGTATGGGATATAAGATCAATAATGAGGTTATGCAAAAATCAAGAATAACGTTTTTCAATAAAAAGGCTTCTTTATAAGATCTAGATATTTCAAAATATCACAGTTTGCTGTTTCCAAGATTCAGATACGATGTGAGTGAGATATTTGTTCGTTCTCTCGTTTTTCGTTCGCAAATCATCAACACCAAGTCTAAGTGGAATGGTTTCTGTTGCTTGGTTACTTAAACGGATTTTGAATTTCTTCAGTGACCCTCCTACTGAGTTGTGACGAACTTCCTCCCAGTATCAATAACAGACGCAATTAAAGACCCTCAATTTGGGTTGTTGTTGGTCGAAATTAGTAAACATGTCCCAACTTTTGCAATTTTACAAGTGAGAACTCTTCATCAAAGGGTGCTGGATGTATTCAAAATTTGATGTTGTCACCACCAGATCTTTCCAGCAAGCTCGGCTACCAACAGTCAAATCTGCTCCAACTTTTGAAGATCTAACTATTGATGACAAGCTAACCGAGCATCAGCGGTTAATTAGATATGCTAAAAGTACCATTGGTTTGCAGAGGTGCTTCTATTTTACGTTGGTCATGGAATTTCTCTCACACTCAATGGTCTTGAATAGATTGGTGCATGTAAAAATGATAGCAGATGTGGCCCAGAACATTGGGTAAGGGGGAAATCTTCTATGTAACTAATCTAAATCCTATGCTAAATCTAACAGATTTGCGGACACAGTTGCCACAATTGTTCCACTATTAGAACCTCTTTCTAAAGATTCTGAACCTGTAGTGAAGCAGCATCTTGTTGAACAACTAAAGCATTTAGCGAAGGTGATAGTTCTATGTCATTTTGGTTTTAATGGTTACTAACCTTGTCCTAGTTTTGCTCTAACCACGGATCTGAGGAAGGATATCGAGTTGTATTAGAAAAACTACTCCCAATAGCTGCACATTTATTGGAAGATGAGAAGCAAGAGGTTTGTGTATATTTTATTTGTCTACATTATTAATTGTCGCTATTTCCGTAAAGGTTCGTCAGTCCGCCAGTATGACTCTAGTTGAAATTGCCCAACTAGTCAGAATTGAAGACATTGGGCAGCATATTTTAACCATCATTTTGGTATTTTCACCTAATCAGCTTTTGTAATTGTTCTCTTCTTATTTTTATTTTATCCAGCGTCTTGCTCATGAAGATGATAAGGAAGAGATGCGAATGACAGCCGCACAATTGCTTAATTTGTTGGCTGAATCTTTGGGTCAAGATTTGTGTAAGCAGTTTGTAATACCAGAAGTTGTATCTTTGGCCGAAGATCCAGTTTTTCGGGTTCGGAAATCAACAGCTTTGAACTTTCACACCATTTGTAAAGTTGGTGGAGAGCACGAGCTTCTTGAACGTTTGATGCCAGCATTTGTTCGACTCAGCAAAGATGATATGTATAGAGTTCGTCGAGCTTGCGCGGAGAGCTTATCAGAAATATCCAAGAATGTGAGCGAAGATATAAGGCTTGGAGTCCTGGTGGAAATATTTTTGCGGCTTGCTCATGATCCTTCGAAATTAGTGAAACAGAGTATTTTGCAGCAATCGGGAATGTTCATTGCAACATTACCAAGACGAGCAGTTAACGAAACTATTTTATCGCAATATTGTAGCATGGCTTCTAATCCAACCGGTGATGTAACCATCGATGCGGAACTTCGTCACATCTGTGCCTATAGCTTTCCGGCTGTGCTTTCAATTGTAGGAAAAGATCGATGGGGAGAAATAAGGGATATCTATCACAACTTGGCTCAAAGTAGAAGTGCCAATATCAAGCAAACTCTTGCACATTCTTTGCATGAAGTTGCAAAGATTCTAAATGATGAACAAATGGTGGAAGAAGAACTCATTCCGATATTTGAAGAAATGATTCAGGTAGGTTTAACAATTTCACTTCTCCACCCAAATTAATTTTTGATTTCCATAAACGAAGGATGTTGAAATAGTTCAGGTCGGTGTCATCAAATATCTTGCTGCGTTTCTACGAACATTGTCAGACCTCTGTAGGGTTTCTTATTTGCCTATTTTGCACGAAATCTTGCACTCAACCAATCCGTTTAATTGGAGATTGCGACAGTATCTCGCCATTCAATTACCGGAATTGGTTGCACTACCTCCTAAACCGGATGTTTATCGTACTCTGTTCCCGACTGTTATGACTTTATTGCAAGATCCCGTTGTTAGTGTCCGAACAGTAACTTTCAAGGGCGTTTCTGCAATGCTCCAAGCAATTTTTGAAGTGACGAAGAATGTTGAATCAAAATATTCAGCTGAAGAAGTGGAAGCTAACGTTCAAAATTTGGATGAGGTTACACGAGCGATTAACAATTTGATAACATCGGAAAAGTGTCAAATGCGTCAGCTGTGGATGGAACTTTGTACTCAACTACTGAAAGATCTCCCACTTCAGTTATTTGAAGAATATTTCTTGCCAGGTGCACTCATTTTGACTTGTGATAAGGTTTTGAATGTTCGACTGGCTGTGGCAATGTTTTTGGCTGGGTGGGAGCCTGAGTTTCCATCTCCGTGGGATAGTAATCCGTTCAACGAGGAGGGGAAGGAATCTCCGTGGAAGTGGTTGTTAGCGAGGGCAGATATACGAACTTGTGTTGAAAGACTTAAATGTGAAGATCGAGATATTTTCCTAAATGTATCAAAGTTGAAACATGTTTATCCTGATATTGACTTCCAATCAATATCTGTGCGAGGTAGGAAGATTCCACCTGGAGGAAATACGCCTGTTGAAATCAACGCCTCCCCTGCAGTCATTGGAGTACTAACGATCCTCGCGCCAACAGTCGAGGCGATACAGGCTCGTTGTGCAGCTGGACCTGAGCATGCAAATGCTACTTCAGGTCGCGTTCGGAGTAATAGTAGCAGTTCATACATTGGAAGTAGAGCCGGTAGTGTGGATGGTGACAACATAAATAGACTACAACGGCTGTCCTTAACATCGAAAGATGATGATGAAGATGACCGTATACCATCAAATGGAAACGATCATATTGATGATGAAATGGCGCAGAATGAAGACGATGGTTTGGAAAGAGAGTTCGTGTCGTCGATGGTTCACAATGCAGAAGTAGAAGAGGAGCTAGACATTATTGATGGTATTCTGAAAACTCCGCTTCATCATAAAGATCACACGGAATTTTTAGAGAGTAGTGGTAATTTGTCTACTATAGATTGCGAAATAGACGAAGCAGAAAAACAGGTGTCTCTGGAATCATAGAAGTCACGAGCATTGTCTATTGGTGCAACAGATTGATAGATAGTCTGATTTATTCGTGTTTGTATGGTGCCCAAGATACACCATGGTTTATCATATACGACATTAGCGTTGAAGGGGTGAGAATATTTTTTTCTCCAAGCACTTCGTTGTTTGTTATCATACTTATTACATGTAAATAACATTACTTTAACCTTTTTTTTATTCACTATGAATTATTATTTTTTTAACCGTAGAACGGGCCATCTGATCGTTGGCTGTTGAGATTCAGAATGCTAGAATGAATGTACGAGACCTGGTGGCTGATTGGAAACCTATCATTTCGAACAACTCTTTTTTTTTTTCGTTGTCAATGGAGCGATGGATTAGTTAAATCCCGTCACGATCTACCGAGTCGGCCTTTCATTTTCTTGGCCTTCATCTGAGCTTCATATTGCTCTGGTCCAGTCCACCGTATCAATTCGTCTTCTTTCCACTCTCCAGGTCTCACTTTTCCGGAAATAAATTTCCACCAACCTGGACCATGCTTCTTATTTCTCAAAAAATAACCATCTGTAAAAGGAAGAAATAACGGATGTGACAAAAATAAAGGTACCGTACCCATACCATATTTTTCACCATTAGGAAAAGTTAAGATACCTTCCCCAGTTCTCTCCCCATGTTCCCACTGACCTTCATATCGATTTCCATCGGGCCAAACATAGAATCCCTTCCCATGAAATCTCCCTTTAGACCATTCTCCTTCATATCGAGCACCAGTTTTGAAAAGTATGTTTCCGAGCCCGTGGCGAAGTCCATCTTGAAAATCACCTGTATATTTCGCAATTGCGGTGATCAATTCTCCTTTTCCATGAGGAACATCATGTCCGAACTCCCCAACGTAAACATCACCATTGGCAAAACTTTGAATCCCTTTGCCTTCTCTTTGAGATAGAGCCCAGCCACCTTCGTACTTTTTCTTGCCGCCTTGCTCTACCATTATTCCTTGACCGTGACGCAACCCGTTCCTAAATGATCCTTCAAAGAAGTCACCGTTGGACCAATCTAATCGACCAGAACCATCTCGAACCCCTTGTTTAACACTTCCAGTGTATACCCCTCCAATCATGATGAGAAAGTGCTTTTTGTGAATATATTATTGTAGGCGCTGCGGCGTGCGGCCGTTACAGTTTCGAAGTTACTGCTTATGCTTACAGTATCCAATCTAGTTAGGCCGTTTGTTAGTTTGTGGTAGTGTATGTAGAAGTATTCGTTATTGCCCTGTTATTATTGAGATAGTAGTCTATTATAATATATATGTGACATTTAATTAATTTTTTAAAATAGTGCTTATAACTGGAAACCATTAAATTATTGTACTTTGGACTTCTAAAAAAGTTTTATTCAATTTTTAAGTGTATAAGGCCCCATTTAATTTTACTGGATCCCACAAATGGCTGCAAATGGCGAGTTGACCGATGAACAGTATAGAGAAATTTATAGTTGGATCGATGCGGTTCCCCTTTCTAGGCCAAAACGGAATATTGCCAGAGACTTCAGCGATGGTGTTCTTTTGGCAGAAGTGGTTGCCGCATACTTCCCTCACTTAGTTGAAATCCACAATTATCCTGCAGCAAATTCACAGAAACAGAAAATTTATAACTTTGAGACCCTTAACAACCGGGTGCTAAAAAAGTTGGGTTTCACCATACCGCGGCCGGTTATTGAAGATATTGTGAATTGCAAACCTGGATCGGTGGAACATGTGTTGAATACTTTGCAATATAAAATGGCAAAGTATAGAGAAAGAAAGCAAAGCGATGTGTCTCCAAGCAGCAGAGAAGACGATCAGCCTCGGGTATCTGAGGTCATTAACAACGCAAATGTTAGATCTAATAATCCTAGAGTCCAAAGTAATGTTAAAAGTGCTATTGATCAAGATATTTTAATGGAGAAGGAACAGCAAGTGCGGGAACTTCAAGAGACGGTAGAGATATTGGAACTTAAAGTAGCAAAATTGGAGCAACTTGTACGACTTAAAGACAATAAAATTCAAAAATTGATGGGGAAGAATCAATCATAGTCTAGAATCAATTTCTCATTATACTTGCTTGCAACACAATTTTGTACCCATACTTAGATAGTTACAGAGGTCTGTAGTATGGTATTGTGAAGACGAATTGAAGTAATGTAAAGTATGTAAATAATTAAGTGCCTTATTGTAACTGCGTGGTCGATATAACCAATCAAGGTTTCTCTCTTTGTCCCGGTTGAACAATGAAAAGAAAAATTCCCGATCAGCAAAAGACTTCTACTTAATAATTATACATCCTGGCTAACACAGGTTCAAAGTCCGATGAAGCCTCTCCAATTGATAGATCAATTATAAAAAAATCCAATTAATAATTATACTAAATATAATAAGATGGTAATAACTATTATTTGAAACTTCTACATAACATGATTATTACAATACTTCTGCCACATTCGTAATAATTAGCCCGATTGGTCTTTTACCCTGTGCGAGATCTTTATTCGTTATGCTTGTATGCTTGTCAACCCCGTTGTGGCAAGAAATAGAAGTATACAATACAATATAAAGCGAAGAATACTTTTTTTATTCAATCAACAGAAAAAAGGAATTTAACTTATCATTGGGTCCGTATGTGTACAGGCCATCTTCATCTTGCTTGACTATAATTGGTGGTGGTCCTGATGAGCACCGTTCAAAACAATGGCAGATAAGGACACAACAGTCAAAGTCGCCGTTCGCATTCGTCCACTAAATGACTATGAAGCCGTGCAAGATTCTTCTTTATGCATTGATGTAGTATCTGGCGAAACACAGGTCAGTCTCGAGTATTACATTTGTATAAGGAGGGAATTTTATTTGCTGCTGCAGATACGGGCTGGGGCAAACACATTTTACACGTTTGACAACGTATTCGGAATTGAGACTACCCAAGAAACCATCTATGAAAGCTGCGTGGCCGACTTATTACTTGCTGCCTTTGAAGGTTTCAATGCCACTATCCTTGCATATGGTCAAACTGGCAGTGGAAAAACTTTCACTATGGGGTCAGCTGCGGAAGAAGTAATATCGGATGAAAATTTGGGTATTATTCCTCGAGTCATAAAAAATTTATTCCAAATGATCCACGATAAGGAAGAGATTAATTCGCGAAGCACTTACAAAGTATATGTTCAGTTTCTCGAAATTTATGGCGAGGATATCAAAGATCTTCTTGATCAAACCAAGACTTCCAAAGTGAACATAAGAGAAACCAGAGGTGGGGAGGTATTTGTGACTGGAGCGAAGGAAGAGCTGGTAAGTTCTTACGAGCAGATGATGAAGGCTTTAGAAGATGGCACTAAAAATCGCACCACGGCTTCAACCAAAATGAATCAAACTTCTTCACGCTCACATGGTAGGGCTGGTTCATGTTTTCACTTTTTATGCGCGATAATCGTATCTTTATCCAAACAGCCATATTTACCGTTAATTTAGAGCATATTATTCACTCTGAAGTCGTTCGGGAGCAGGGCGATTGCGATCATCAAAATGATAATGAGTCAAAAGAATCTGAAAAGATTGCAGTGGTATCGCAAGAAGTCCAAAAATGTAAATTTCATTTCGTAGACTTAGCCGGAAGCGAGAGAGCTAAACGAACTGGTGCTCAAGGACAACAGTTAAAGGAGGGTATAGACATCAATAAAGGTCTGCTTGCGCTTGGTAATGTCATTAGTGCTCTGGGTGATGATCAAAAGAAAGGAAAAGTGTTCGTTCCATATCGAGATTCAAAATTGACTCGAATGTTACAAGTATGTATCTATGTAAGAGTCATGATGGTTGTGATTGATTCAATTTTATTGCAGGACTCTCTTGGTGGGAACTCGAAGACATTGATGATATGTTGTGTTTCCCCTGCTGCTGTAAATTACAACGAGTCACTCAATGCACTGCGATACGCGAATAGAGCGAGGAACATTAAGAATAAACCAGTAGTTAATCGTGATCCGACTGTGGTCATGATTGATGAATTGAGATCTTCCTTAATGGTGAGTCGTGGTGTGGAAAATTTATAAATGCATTGGCGTAATTCCTTCCTTCCGTAGATGTTGGCTTCTGAGTTGGTTGAAATGAAGAAGAAAAAGCTATACGTGGAAACAAACCAATTGATTACTATGAAACTGCTGGAAGATATCCTTACAGGAAGCAGTACTGGTGCTTCCGCGGCTCAGAACTCTCAAAAATTACTGGAAATGCCTTCACCACGCGTTAGCAGTGGGGGTTCCCTCGCTGGATCAAATAAGTCATCACCTGCAGATAAAAAGTTAAAAGAAGCTTATGAACGTTTAGAACAGCAGTTTTTTGAGTCGAAAACTCGATTGAATGATGCGGAATTTGAGATGCAACGCTTGACAGAACAACTTAAGATTGCGAGACAAAGTAATTCCGAAATAGCTGAGCAAGTATATTTTGCGCAAAGCGAACGAGATTTTTTTAAGCTCAAATGGTCGGAGGCGTGCCCTCACGAAGCAAATTTGCTTGATAAATTATCTGAATCGTTGAATGGTTCACAGCCACTAGAGGCTGATGTTGCAGTGTCATCCAGTGGTAACGTGAATAATGAAATTGCACAAAATCCAATCATGGAGAAAAAGGAATATACACAAATGGTGATAAATTATTTAAGGGAAATAGATGACTTGAAAAAACAACTCGCCAGTGAGAGGTGTGGAAATATATCCCAATTAGAGAATATGCAGAGTACAGATCTTACTTTGCCAACGGAAATTGACACTGAGTTTACTTCGGCAATTACATCACTGATTGCACAGACCAGAAGTCAGCTCATGGAAGAGTCCAGAAAACTTCACTCTGCTATTAATGATTCGATTGATGAAGAGGATGATTTGGGCGATGAAAAGTCTACCTCTGCTCATTTACACATTGACGATGTTGAGGAGGACGAGAGAGCCTTCAATAAACGGCAACGTATGTTGAATGCGGAAGTAGCAGAGCTGGGACAATCCATCCAACTGAAAGAACAGTTAATGGCCCAATTGATAAAGAGCCAACAACAATACTCCGTGATGAAGTCATTCTACGAGCAGAAGTTATCAGTGTTGAGCATTGCCATGCAAGAAAAACAGGCGGAACGTGAAAAGTTACTTGCAGAGTTATCAGAAATTGCTGAAAAATCTAATTCGAATCAAACATCTGTAGTCCAAGCGCGAGAAAGTAAGCTTCGAGAAGATTTAAAGTTGAAGGATGAAGAGTTGTCGAAAATGAAGAAAAAACAGGATGAGTTGAAGAATTTGACTCAGCTCCAATCGCAATATTCACGCCAAATGGCGAAACTTGAAAACGATATTGTGTCAATGAAGCGCCAGCGTGTTGATTTAACAAAGACTTTACAACAGGAGAAAAAGAACTACATGGTGAACTTAAGTGAAAAAGCAAAAGAAATTGAAAGATTGAAGAAAGATTTGGCCAAAGCTTCGACGGAAGTTAAAAAATTGGGGCGTTCCAAAGAACTTGCTGAATCAAAAGCAAAAGATGCCCTACGAGAGGGCGCCGCTCTAAAGAAGAAAACCCAAGAGTTAATGAAATTTCATGTTGATGTTACGAGCACGGCGGCTGCACGAGCCGCTATTCGGGCAATTTCCAAAGCTTCGTCTAAATTTGCTGGGAGCAAGTATCTAACGGAAGAAGAGCTTCGAGTAAAGCGATGGATTGATCACCGAATTTCTGAAATATCTGCGCGCGAGGCTGCGGCAGAAGCATTGAAACGCCAGTGTGAGCAACAACTGGAATTATTGCAACGAAAAGAGGCATTAGAGAAGGAACGTAATATAGCCATTAGTAAAGTAGCAAATCAAGAAGCGATTGAATTGGCAAATAGTGAAAATGAATTACCATCCACTCCAAATGAAAAGCAATCTTTGCCCGGCGAGATGTCTTTACCTACAACTCCAATATTTACATCCAGCGAGGAAGAAAAACTGCTAGAGTTGATAGAAGATCGATTGTCCTCGATTGACGGCCAATTGAATGCCCGAAACCAGAAAATTAGTGATATTCGCCGACAAATTAGTGAGGCTGGTGACATTCCTGGAAGTGAAAAGGCAGTTGATGTTTTGAAGAAAACATCGGCAGGTTCTCTTCCTGCTGCACATGAACTTATTCGCTTGTTGTTCGATATGCTAATTCATGTCAGCAAAGACTTTAAAATTCAACATGATCAAATTAGCGAATTGGTGGAGAAAGAACGATCACACATGCAGCGAATCGATGATTTGCAGAGCAAGCTTGCAGCGGAGAAGAGGGCGCATGATATTGAGTTGACAACTATGAACAATGAGTTTGAACAAAAACTGCAAGGATTTTTCCATCATATAGCTCCAGATAATGTGCACAATACCAGTATTGATACAGATTCAGAGGAAGAGGATGAGTATGGCTTTCCTAAAGTTGGGACATCCTCAAGGCCACCTTCTCAGTCATTAACTGGATTTGTTTCTCCCTCAGGAAAACTGAGGCGAACGGTGTCTTTCGATGCCTCTGCCGTTCAATTGGCCATTTCCACCGAGGAATGCAAATTGTTGAAATCCCAATTGGATAGAGAAAAAGCAAAGTCGTCACATCATGAAATGAAGATATCAGAGCTGGAGAAAATTAAGTTTACTCTCATGATGGATATTGAAGATAAAAACTCGCAGATCAAGTTTTTAGAAGAAGATCGAGAGCTTTTCAAAAAGATGGCTGAAGAGTTAAAGACTGGACTTAATAGCTTGGGAAAAGATGGTAAAACTTTGGTACTGAATGCAACGGATCGTGTTTCTGGTCGTTCAGGAAAAGGGTTGTTTGCGGAATATTTGCATTTGAGTGATGATGAAGATGATACAGAGAGTGTTTTAGGTGAATATGATAATCTTGTGGAAGAAATTAATCGCACTGGTGGTGTTTCGAATGCGAAAGCAACAACAAACACAGATGGGAGCGGAAAGACTCAAGATGATATTTTCCATCGTTTGAATAATCCTTCGAACTATACGGGACATATGCGTAGCATATTTAAAGATACTGATCTCGCAACCCGGCGGAGAAGAATTCAAGAAAGTCGTAATAGTCATGGTGACTCCACAAAGAGGCATTCTCATACCTCTTCATCAACCACGTCAATGGCACATACTTCCCACCACAAGAAGGATAAAGAGCACACTGCCCCCGCACCAGTAGTATCCAACAATCACCATTACTACAGCTTCTCGACTACGCTGGCTCCTTGGAAGAAGTCTGCTACAGGCTCTGATATTGGAGAGGATGGGAATGATCAACAGTCTTCCCTTTCTATTGATATTTTGGAGACTGAAAATTGCGAAACTGCTTCTCCTGAACCTGCTTTGCCGAATGTTTTCAGTCGCTTAACTAAAAGCATGACTGGCATACACAAACATCGAGATATAACTCCCAGAACTACTAGTCCATCTTCAGCAGGAACGTCGATCTCATCGATGCGATCTACAGAGCATGATACATCCAAGTTGCCTCGGTCTGCAAGTGCAGCCACTTTGGCAACCAAGTCGTTCCCTGGAACACCAAATGCTAATAGTTCCTCCACATCAACCAGGCAGTCATTGGGCGGAATCCAACAATCGTCTTCGCATTCTTCGTCTCCAGATTCTTAGTTTAACTGCGTTTCTTGTACGACGTAGTTTCTGCTCTAGACCAAATCAACGGTGTTAATTAGTGTTATCCATACATACTAATGACAGCACTGGTCCGTAATTTTTAGCCTTGTATAATTTTGTATAAATAATATTTCGTATCTGTGGTATGAAACAAAAGAATTTAGACGGATTAGTTAGTGTTTTGTTAACCGAGTTCAGTAATTAGATTTCACAGGGATTTTCCGATAATAATGTGAATACTGGATTTTGAGTGAACTATTTGTAGTTTTGCTTGTCTCTGTATGGTTCACGAGCTGGAAAGGCTTTAGATGTAAATGTGTCCACTTAACTTTGAGGTGATTATGTACATATCGTATAATATATTAATATTTTTATTTTTGGATACACTGTTTGCCGACCAGTACAGGTTAGGGTACAGCTTTTGTGGCGAACATTTGATTATAATTCTTCATATGAAAAGTGTGTTCTCTTTTGTCTCAAAACTTTATCAGCGACATTTATGTTGGTCTGATGACTTTTTGTACACGTATGCAATATCTTGATGTCGTGTAGAGAAAGTAAGTAATGCAGTGGAGGTAATGACTATAT
>JACCEA010667802.1_pt1 | contig 12738 bp, 7 predicted proteins | sample 7449851 | NCBI WGS metagenome assembly JACCEA01 (sample SAMN15323453, study PRJNA562643) | freshwater metagenome | isolation source: river surface water | place: USA:Blue River Watershed | collected 2017-08-18 | reverse complement strand
GTGCCCACGTAGCCCAGGTGGGCCAGGGTCTTGAGGTAGCGGCGCGCGGCGGTGCGCGTCATGCCGCAGCGCTCGCCCGCCTCGGTCGCCGTCAGGCGCGGGTGGGCGGCATCGAAGGCTTCGATCACGGCCAGGCCTTTTTCGAGGCCGGCGATCCAGTCTTGGGGGGCGAGGGTCATGTCCTTCTGGTCAACCTGCCGATGGTACCCATCGCAAGCCCCGTTCAACGGGCGGGTTCGCCCCTCAGGCGTGGAACCCGTCCCGCCGCACCAGTCCCGGGAACAGCCGCCACCACGCGGCCACCACGAGCAGCGTGCCCACGCCACCCGCGACCACCGAGCCCACCGGCCCGATCCAGGCGGCCACCGCGCCGGACTCGAACTCCCCCAGCTGGTTGCTGGCGCCGATGAAGATGGAGTTGACCGCGCCCACGCGGCCGCGGATGGCATCCGGCGTGTCCAGCTGCATCAGGGTCTGGCGCACCACCACGCTGACCATGTCCACCGCGCCCGAGGCGGCCAGCACCGCCATCGACAGCCAGAAGCTGGTGGACAGGCCGAACACGAGCATGCACACCCCGTAGGCGGCCACGCTGGCCATGAGCGTGTGGCCCACCCGCCGGCGCAGGGGCCAGTGCGCCAGCGCCATGGAACAGGCCAGCGCGCCCACCGCGGGCGCGGCGCGCAGCGCGCCCAGGCCGGCCGGCCCCACGTGCAGGATGTCCTTGGCGTAGATGGGCAGCAGCGCCGTCGCGCCCCCGAGCAGCACGGCCATCAGGTCCAGCGAGATCGCGCCCAGCAGGGTCTTGCTGCGCCAGACGAAATGCACCCCCGCCAGCAGGGACCGCAGCGTCACCGGCTCCTTCGAGGGCGGCACCCTGGGCGCGTGCATCCTCATCGCCAGCACCAGTCCCACCAGCAGCAGCACCAGGCAGGTGGCGTACACCGTGGCGCCGGTGCCCACGAACAGCAGGCCCGCCAGCGCCGGCCCGCCGATCACGGCGATCTGGTTGCCGGACGACCCCAGCGCCGCCCCGCGGGGCAGCAGCGGCGGCGGCAGCAGCGCGCCCAGCAGCGATTGCTGCGCCGGCATCTGGAAGGCCCGCGCCGCGCCCAGCGCCACGGACACGCCCAGGATCAACTCGCGCGAGAGCTGCCCGGCCAGCGTCGCCGCCAGCAGCAGGGCCCCCGCCAGCCATTGCACTGCCATGCAGGCCGCGAGGATGCGGCTGCGAGGCAGGCGGTCGGCGGCATGGCCGGCGGGCAGGGTGAACACCAGCACCGGGGCGAACTGGTACAGGCCCACCAGGCCCAGGTCCCAGGCGCTGCCGGTCAGCTCGTACATCTGCCAGGCCAGGGCCACCATCATCATCTGCGTGGCCGAGCCGCCGAGGATGCGCGCGCCCAGCAGGCGCAGGAAGTCGGGATGCCCGGCGAACGGGCGCAGGCTGGAAGGAAGGTTCACGCGGGGAGGTGGAGCGGGTCGCAGGGCAGGGGACGAAAAGGCAAAGGGGGCGCAGGTCCTGGACCTGCGCCCCCCCGGGCTCCGATGTTACTGCGCGCGCCCCTCCCGGCGCGCGCCCTCGGCTTCGCGGGCCCGTGCGGCCCGCGAGTGCCGTCAGGCCTGCTGGATGCCGGCCACCACCCAGCCCTGGCTGCCTGCCACGGGCTTGACCAGGTGCCAGACCTCGTTCAGGTCCTCGATCGCCTCGCCGTGGGCGTGGCGGATGCTGCCGGTGAAGCGCACGCTCACCACGTACTGCGCGGGCTCCTGCGCCACGTCCAGCACCTGGGCTTCCAGGCCGAAGACCTCGGTCTTCTGCGGCTCGTTGCCGCGGGTGGCGATGTCCTCGCGCACGACCTCGTACATCTCGGGCGTGAGGTACTGGCGCAGCTGGCCCAGGTCGCCGGCGTCGTTGGCCGATTGCAGGGCCAGGAAGTTGGACTTGGCGCCGCGCACGAAGCCGGCCACGTCGAAGTCGGCCGGGATCGAGCCCGTGGCGGCCGCCGCCGGGGCCATGCCACCCGCCAGGCCGGAGCCGATGCGCGAGCCGATGATGGAGCCGCGCGCCGCGGGCGCCTGCGCGTCATCCTGCGAGGTGCGCAGCGTCTGCTGGCCCAGGCCACCGGCCGCCGCGTCCTGCGGGGCGCGGTTCATGCCGCCGGCACCGGCCCAGGCGGGCTGCTGGCCCTGGCCGGCCGCGCGCTTGCGCATGATGAAGCCCACCAGCAGCAGCACCGCCATCACCACCAGGGCGATGGTCAGCATGTTGGCCAGCGCCTCACCGAAGCCGAAGTGCGAGGCCAGGGCCGCGATGCCCAGGCCCGCCGCCAGGCCGGCGACCGGGCCCATCCAGCTGCGCTTTTGCGTGGCGGCGGCCGTGGCCGCGGCCGGAGCGGCAGCCGCTGCGGGCGCGTTGGCGGTGGTCGGCGCCTGCGCCGGCGTGCCAGGCTGCTGCGCCGGTTGCGTGGTGGTCTGGCGCTGCATGCCCGAGGTCTTGCCGCCCCCCAGGCGGCGCGCGGCCTCGGCGTCGAGCGCCGCGGTCATGCCCAGGGACAGGACGACCGCAAAGACGGCCAATGCTTTTTTCATGGTGTGTCTCCTTCAGAAAATGGACCCAACCAAGATACCCGCTTTTTCCCATCGAAAAAAGAAGAATTAGAGAGTTGGTTGGTTCCGAAAAACAGAAGAGTTTGGCCCCGGGCCCGAGGCGAGCCGCCGGGCTGCGGGTTGCGTGTCCTCTGCTGTGAAGAAACTGCTGCGCACAGGGCGGGCGCAAACGCGCATTTCTTCACGCGCAAGGGATGCGGATGCGGGCTGCGCGGGGCCCATCGCGCCCAGACTGTGCCTGAGCCCGGCCCGGGCGGCCCGCGCAAGCGCAGGCACGGCCCGTGCCCCGGTCCCCAGCACGAAGCCCCAGGGAGTCCCGCCATGCCCCAGCCGACCTTTGCGCGCGTGTCCGTCGAGCAGTTTGCCGACCTGCTGGACACCTTCCCCTTCACCCGCCGTATCAATGCGGTCCACATGCACCACACCTGGCGCCCGCGGCGGTCGGACTTCCGCGGCCATGACACCGTGGTGGGCATGTGGCGCCACCACACGCAGGTCAACGGCTGGAGCGACATCGCGCAGCACGTGACCATCGATCCCCAGGGCTTCATCTGGCTGGGCCGCAACTGGAACCTGCCGCCCGCCAGTGCGAGCGGCAACAACGGCAACCGGGGGATCGGTCCCTTCATGTTCGAGATGGTGGGCGACTTCGACCGTGGGCGCGAGCCCTTCGACGGGCCGCAACGCGAGGCGGCCCTGCGCGTCGTGGCGCTGGTGCAGCGGCGCTTCGGCCTGCCGGCCACGTCCCTGCGGTTCCACAACATGATGTCCGCCAAGTCCTGTCCCGGCGGCGCGCTGGACTATGACGAGACGCTGGAGGCAGTCAGCCGCATCCGCGAGGCGCTGGAGGCCGAGCGCGGCGCACCGGGCGCGCCACGCGCGCTGCCCTTTCCCGACGAGGCGCGCGACGCCCTGCAGCACCTGGTGCGCGGACTCACCCGCGTCACCGACAACACGGGCGAGCCCGGGGATGCGGAGCCCGGCGAGGGGCGGGAGGCCTATCCCGCGTATCCTGCGTCGCCCGTGGGCGAGGGCGGCGCTGGTATAGGCATCGAAGGTGGCGTGGAGGGCGGCAGGGACGGCGCCGGCCCCGGCGGGCCCCGCGCGGCGGACGGCCTGGCGCGCGGCGAGGCCCTGGACCCCGCCACCCTCGCCGCGCTGCGTCCCCACCTCGTCAACCTGCGCGCCGGCCGCTTCTCGGCCGAGGGCGAGTTCAGCTCCACCCCGCAGGACGTGGACGCGATCTTCGAGCAGCACCTGGAGGCCGAGGTCGCCGCCCTGCCGCCCGGCGGCCGGCTGCGCCTGCTGTTCTTCGCCCACGGCGGCCTGGTGTCCGAGCGCAGCGGGCTGGCGATCGCGCGCAAGCATGTCGACTGGTGGAAGCGCAACGGCGTGTACCCCGTGTACTTCCTGTGGGAGACCGGCTTCTTCGAGACGCTGGGGCAGTTGCTCGATCGGGCCCGGCAAGGCACCCGCGCCGTCACGCGCGACCTGGCGGACTTCACCACCGACCCGCTGATCGAGATCACCGCCCGGGCGTTGCAGGGGCCGCGCATCTGGGGCGGCATGAAGTGGAGCGCGCAGCGCGCCGCCGACAAGGGCGCCAGCCCGCCCGAGGAGGGCGGGGCGCACTACGTGGCGCGCCGCCTCAAGGCCTTCTGCGACAAGCATGGCGAGCGCGTGGAGCTGCACGCGGCGGGCCACAGCGCGGGCAGCATCTTCCACTCGCATTTCCTGCCCGTGGCCCAGTCGCTGGGCGTGCCCGCCCTGCGCACGCTGCATTTCCTGGCGCCGGCCCTGCGGGTGGACGCGTTCAGGCAGCGGCTGCTGCCTGGCCTGCGCAATGGCAGCCTGGCCGCGCACCTGACGGTCTACACCATGCAGCGGGACTTCGAGCGCGCCGACCACTGCGCCCACGTGTACCGCAAGTCGCTGCTGTACCTGGTGCACCACGCGCTGGAGGACGCGGCGCGCACGCCCATCCTCGGCCTGGAGGAGAGCCTGCGCCGCGATGCGGAGGCCAAGGCCTTCTTCGGTCTGGACGGCTCGCCCGCGCCGCGCGGCGAGGTGGTCTGGTCCGTGTCGGCGGCGGACGGCGGCAGATCGGCCAGCGCGGCCACCGAGCACGGCGGCTTCGACGACGACCCGCTGACCCTGGACAGCATGGCGCGGCGCGTGCTGGACAAGCAGGATGCGGACCCCATCGTCCCCTATGCCCCCCTGGGTAGCAGCACCCGAGGGTGGCTCGACGAGGTCGACTGGCCGTTCCCCTTCGCCTTCGGCGGCTGGCCGCCGCGGCCACCGGCCGTGCCGCCGCTCGCCCCGCCGGTGCCGGCGGCGGGGCAGGTGCCCATTCCGGTACCGGCGCCTGCCCCCGCCCTTGCACCGGCCCCCGTGACCGTGCCGCCCGCCGTGCCGACCACCTCCATGCCCGGCCGCCGGTTGGCCCTGTGCATCGGCATCGACGCCTACCCGGACCCGCAGCACCGGCTGTCCGGCTGCGTCAACGACGCCCGGGCCTGGCAGGGCGCGCTCGGCGGCCTGGGTTTCGAGGTGCAGGTGCTGGCCGACCGCCAGGCCACGCGCGCGGCGATCGAGGCGCAGCTGCGCGCGCTGGTGGCCGGCAGCCGCCCGGGCGACGTGCTGGTGCTGCAGTACTCGGGCCATGGCACGCGCGTGACCGACCTGGACGCCGACGAGACCGACGGCTCCGACGAGGCGCTGTGCCCGGTGGACTTCGCCAGCGGCGCGCTGTTCATCGACGATGACCTCGCCCAGGTCCTCGCCCTGTTGCCCGATGCGGTGAACCTCACCGTCTTCATGGACTGCTGCCATTCCGGCACCAACACCCGCTTCGCCGTCGGCCTGGACCCGGGGGCCACCGCCTTGCCCCCGGACAGCAAGGCCCGCTTCGTGCACGCCAGCGCGGACATCCTGGAGGCGCACCGCCAGTTCCGGCTGCGGCAGGTGGGGGGCGCGCGCAGTGCCGCGCCCCCCGGCGGCTCGGGTGGACCGCAGCACATGCGGCACGTCAAGTTCTCGGCCTGCCTGGATGAGCAGGTGGCGCTGGAGAGCGGCGGCAACGGCGAGTTCACCCGGCGCGCCACACGCGTGCTGGGGCGCGGCATCGGCGGCGTGACGCACGAGGGTTTCCTGCGCGCCGTGCTCGGCGAGTTCGGTACCGGCGCGCGACAGCAGCCGATGCTGGATTGCGCGCCCGCCGCGCGCGCGCACTACCTTCTGCAACCGCTGCCCCAGCCACTACACCCACCGTTGCTGCAGCCATGAGCGCCCGCCCGCCCGTGGCCACCGCCGAGGCCGTCGCGGCGGATGCGGCCAGCCGGGGGGAGGAGGCGGCCGGTCCCGCGGGGGGCGCTGCGGCCCCGCCGGCAGAGGCGGGCGAGGGACGTGACTACACCATCGGCCCGGGCATCCGCCGGCCGGCGATGGTGCCGCACGAGCACCGCGCGGGCGAGCCGCTGTACCGGCCGCTGCGCATCTTCACCGTGGACCCCAACCTGGACCGCCTGGAGGGCGCCATCACCACGGTGAACGTGGCCTACGAGCCGCTGCAGCCGGGACCGGTGGGCGCGGTCTTCGAGGTGGCGGGCCGAGAGGACGCGGGGGCGGTCGTGCACCCCGCGGACCTTGACGACTACCGCGTGCTCATTGCCGACGGCTACGAGCCTTCGCCCTCGGACCCGCGCTTCCACCACCAGATGGTGTACGCCGTGTGCAGCAACGTGTACTCCGCCTTCCGCACGGCGCTGGGGCGGGTGCCGGGGTGGAGCTTCGGCGGCCCGCAGGCGCCGGCGCGGCTGGTGCTGCGGCCGCACCACGGGTTGGCGCGCAATGCGTACTACGAGAAGGATGCGGACCGCGGGGAGCTGCGCTTCGGCTACTTTCCGGCCAGCGACCGGCCGACCGACCGCTCGTTGCCGGGCGGCTTCGTCTTCACCTGCCTGTCGCACGACATCATCGTGCACGAGGTGACGCACGCGCTGCTCGATGGCATGCGGGCGCAGCTGACGGTGCCCACCGGCGCGGACATCCTGGCCTTCCACGAGGCCTTCGCCGACCTGGTGGCGATCTTCCAGCGTTTCAGCTATCCCGAGGTCGTGCTCGCCGCCATCCGTCGCTCGCGCGGCGCCCTGCAGCAGTCGGAGCTGCTGGCCCAGGTGGCCAGCCAGTTCGGGCACACCACGGGCTGCAACGGCCCGCTGCGCACGGCGCTGGAGCATGGGGAGCTGCGCCAGTACCGGGCGGACCTGGCGCCGCACGCGCTGGGCAGCGTGCTGGTGAGTGCGATCTTCGAGGCCTTTGCCACCGTGTTCCGCCGCAAGACCGAGCGCCTGGTGCGCCTGGCGACGGGCGGCACGGGCGTGCTGCCGCCCGGCGAGCTGCCGCACGACCTGCAGGTGCTGCTGGCGGGCAAGGCCAGCCGGCTGGCCAGCCAGTTCCTGTCGCTGTGCATCCGCGCCATCGACTACTGCCCGCCGACGGGACTGACCTTCGGCGAGTACCTGCGGGCGATGATCACCGGCGATTACGACCTCGTGCCCGACGATCCCTGGGACTACCGCGGCGCGCTGATCGACGCCTTCTGGCGCCGGCGCATCTACCCGCCCGCAGCCCAGCACATGAGCCAGGATGCCTTGCTGTGGAAATGCCCGCGCATGGCGCTGCCGCCGTTGCCGGGGCTGGAGTTCGCGGCGCTGCGTTTCCGGGGCGACCCCGCGCATGCGGCAGACACGCAGGAGCTGCGGCGGCAGGCGGGCGAGCTGGGGCGCTATGTGACGCACCCGTCACGGATGGCGGAGTTCGGGCTGGTGAGGCCGGGCGACCCGCGGCTGGCGCCGGGCGACCGGGTGGACCTGCCGCAGGTGGAGTCGGTGCGCTCGGCGCGCCGGGCCGGGCCCAATGGGCAGATCGTGTTCGACCTGGTGGCCGAGGTCACGCAGGCCATGCACGTGGCGCCCAGCGCCGAGGGGCCGGGCTTCACGCACCACGGGGGCTGCACGGTCATCCTCTCGCCGGTGGGGGCGGTGCGCTACGTGATCGTGAAGAACGTGCTGGGGGAGGGGCGCATGGCGCGGCGCCGGGAGTTCCTGGGCAGCGGCATGGCGCAGCGGTACTGGGTGCAGGAAGGGGACAGGATGGTGCCCCGGGCGGGGCTGTTCCGCCTGCTGCACGACCCGGGCCTCACCGCCCGCGATTGAGCATCTCCAGCTCCCGGCAGTTGGCCATGCAGCTGGCAGCCGTGCGCTCGCAGGTGGTGGCTGTGGCCTTGCAGCTGGCTTTTTCCTGGCCGCAGGTCGCGGTGCACTGGGTCGCCACCTGCGTCCTTGGCGTGAAGCCCGGGCCGGTGGACGTGGCACAGGCTGTCAGTAGCAGGCTGGTGAGTGTGATGCCGAGCGCGCGGAGCATGCCGTTTCTTCCCCTTGAGTTCAGCGGGCGTTATAGCCGTGCGGGGGCGGGAGAGGTGTAAGCAAGGGCTACGGGCGGGTGAACTTCTGGTGCAGGAGGGGGATGCCGACAGGAGGTCTGCAAGCTCGGTAGATCGGTATTTTTTAAGGTACCTTTAGGGGGTTGCTGATTTTTTCAGAAACAGAGATCCGGAAGGCGATTGCCTATCTGAATGACTGGAAGGAAAGGGGCAAGCCATGAGTGCGCCGAGAGACAAGAGCTATGCCGATTCGATCGGCCAGGCGTTGACCGACCCGGTCGAGGCCGCGGCTTACCTGGATGCGGTGATGGCGCTTGAGGATCCCGCCGCTTTGCTGGTGGCCTTGCGCCAGGTGGCCAAGGCGCATGGAATGGCCGAAGTGGCCCGCCGTGCCGAGGTTGGCGACAAGACCTTGTTCAAGGCCTTGAGTGACAGTGGCAATCCCACCCTGGCAACGGTCACGAAAGTCCTGCAGGCGGTGGGTCTGCGCCTGAGTGTCACGACCGTGGCGTGAGGCGCGTTCGTGGCGGCTCTCCAAGATCCGCGATCTGCTGTCTCACCGCTGGTTGAGACTGGCCGCCTCCTACCGGGGAATGGGGGGCGAGTCACCCGCGATCCCGGCGCGCGAACGCTCGGCAGCGTGGCGCATGCGCCTCAGCCTGACTCGTGGAGGGCGTGAAATCCTGACGCTGGCTGGCGAGTCCAGCGTTTTGCAAATGCCGTCGGAGGGCGGAGGGTCGTGCACATCGAGTGATGCGCCTGCAACCCCGCCAAAAGAAAAAGGCCTGTCGCCACTTCCATGGCAACAGGCCCTTGATTTTTTGGTGCCGGAGAGATGAATCGAACACCCGACCTTCTCATTACGAATGAGCTGCTCTACCGACTGAGCTACACCGGCAACCGAAGCTCGCATTATAGCGATCTTCGGTTGCCGCTCCTGCGGCCGGGCTGACTGACGGTTGGCCGGGCAGCCGGATTGCCCCGCAGGGACACGTGGCGCGCCCTCCGCGCCCCTGGGAGTCCGACATGCAGCACCCGTCCGAACCCATGCGCCGGCAGCCCGCCGCGCCCCCCCGGGCCTCGCAGATGCTTGAATTCGCACAGGCCCTGTCCCTGCGCGCCGGCACGGACCTGACCGACCCCGCCGCGCTCCAGGCCTGGTCGGTGGCCCATGACCGCGCGTTCTGGGCCTTCCTCGTCGAGCGCTGGCGCCAGCCGCTGGGGCTGTCCGGCCACGCCGAGCCGGTGCGCGTGGGCGACGACGCCGAACACGCCGTGTTCTTCCCCGGCCTGCGCCTGAACTACGCCCAGGCGCTCCTGGGCCCCGAGGTCGCGCCGCCTGCTGCACCCGCGCTCACCGAATGCCACGACCAGGGCCCGGGCCAGGGCATTCGGCGACGCTGGACCCGCGCGCAACTGCGTACCGAAGTGGAGCGCGTGGCGGCCGGCCTCGCCCGCCTGGGCGTGGCGCCGGGCGATCGCGTGGTCGCCCTGGCGCGCAACGACGCGAAGGCCGTGGTCGCGGCCCTGGCCGTCACCGCCCTGGGCGCCACGCTGTCCACCGCCGCGCCCGACATGGGCGTGGAGGCCGTGCTCGACCGGTTCGCCCCGCTGCAACCGCGCTGGTTGCTGGCGCATGCGCAAGCCCGCGCGTTCGACGTGGGCGAGCCGCTGCCCGAGCGGGTGGCCGCCCTGCAGCGCGGCCTGCCCACGCTGCGCGCCGTGGTGCGGCTCGATGGCACGGCCCTGTCCGTGCCGCTGTCCCAGCCCACGCTGTCCGACCTGGCACGCGCCGGCAGTGCGGGCCGCGCCAGCCGCTTCGCCTGGCGTCCGTTCCCTTTCAACCACCCGCTGTTCATCCTCTTTTCCTCGGGCACCACCGGCCGGCCCAAGTGCATCGTCCACGGCGCCGGCGGCAGCCTGCTGGAGCACCTGAAGGAACACCGCCTGCACACCGACCTGCGCCCCGGGGACAGGCTGTACTTCCACACCAGCTGCGGCTGGATGATGTGGAACTGGCAGCTCTCGGCCCTGGCCAGCGGGGTGGAGATCGTCACCTACGACGGCCCCATCACCGAGGTGGACCGCCTGTGGCGCCTCGTGGCCGACGAGCGCGTGACAGTGTTCGGCACCAGCCCGGCCTACCTGCGCCTGTGCGAGGACGCGGGCCTCGAACCCGGCCGAGCCTTCGACCTGCGCCCGCTGCGCGCCATCCTGTCCACCGGCGCGATCCTGCATGACCGCCAGTACGACTGGGTGGCCCGCGCCGTCGGCCCGCAGCCCCTGCAGTCGATCTGCGGCGGCACCGACATCCTGGGTTGCTTCGTGCTGGGGCACCCCGACCTGCCGGTCCGCCCGGGCGAGGCGCAGTGCCGCAGCCTGGGGATGGACGTGCAGGCCTGGCAGGGGGGCGGCCCCGCGCCGGGCGTGGGCCAACTGGTGTGCGCCAACCCCTTCCCCTCGCGGCCGCTGGGCTTTTACGGTGATGCGGACGGATCGCGTTTCCACGCGGCCTATTACCGCGAGAACCCCGGCGTGTGGACGCACGGCGACCTGGTCGAGTTCTCGCAGGAAGGCGGCGCGCGCATGCACGGGCGCTGCGACGGCGTGCTGAACGTGCGCGGCATCAAGTTCGCGCCCGCCGAGATCGACCGCGTGCTGGCCGGCATCCCCGGCATTCGCGCCAGCCTGGTCGTGCCGCAATGGCCCGCAGGCACCCAGGGCCGGGCCGGGCCGTCCTCGGCGGGCGCGGCCAGCCCCCCCGAGGCCCAGCGGCTGGTGGCCCTGCTGGTGCTGCGCGAAGGGACCCGGCTGGATGGCGCGCTGGTAGGCCAGGTGCGCCGCGAGGTGGCGCGGCGGCTCACCTCCGCCCATGTGCCCGACATCGTGATCGCCGTGCCCGAGCTGCCCACCACGCACAGCGGCAAGCCGTCGGAGGCGGCAGCGCGTTGCGCCGTCAACGGGCTGCCGGTGGACAACGTGGGCGCCCTGCGCAACCCGGGCGTGCTGGCCGTGATCCGCGAGCATCCGGCCCTGCACCGGCGGCCCGCCCGGCCAGCCGCCACGGCACCGGTCGGGGCGTCACTGGAGCGGCAGCTGCAGGACCTGTGGCAGGAGCTCCTGGGCCTGGAGGACATCGGGCCGGACGAGCATTTCTTCGAGCTGGGCGGCAACTCCTTGCTGGCCGCGTCCGTCGTGTCCCGTGTCCATGCGCTCACCGGCTGCCAGCTCCCGCTGTGCGTGCTGCTGCAGGCGCCCACCCTCCGCGCGCTGGCGCAGCGGGTGACACAGGCCCTGCGGGCTTCTGACGCGCCTGGCGATGCCGGTCCGGGCACGCCCACGGCCGATACCCTGGTGGCCATGCGCCCCGGCACGGGCCTCGGGTTGTTCCTGGTGCACGGCCTGAGCGGCACGGTGATGGAGTGCTGGCCGCTGGTGCGGGCGCTGCGCACCGCGCGGCCCGTCTTTGGCCTGCAGGCCGACGGGCTGGACGGCGAGGCGCCGCCGCAGGACCGCGTGGAGGCCATGGCGGCGCGCTACGTGCGCGCGATCCGCGCACAGCAACCCCGGGGGCCGTATGCCGTGTGCGGCTTCTCCTTTGGCGGGCTGGTGGCCCTGGAGGTGGCGCGGCAGCTGGCGCAGGAGGGGCAGGCCCTGGCGCTGGTGGCGCTGCTGGATACCTACGCCCACCGCGTGCCCCCCTGGGGCCTGGGCTGGGCCTGGCGTGCCCGCCGGGCGGTGCGCAAACTGGCGGCCCTGTCGCCCGCCGCGCGGCGCGAAGCCCTGCGGGAGTGGACCCGGCGCTGCCTGCGCGCGAGGCGAGGCGATGGCGGGCTGGCGCCGCAGGCCGAGGCGCCCGAGCCCGCGCGCAGCCTGCTCGCCGGCGATCGCTGGACGGCGATGACGCCGGCGCAGCAGCGGGTCTACCTGGCGATGTGCGAGGCCTTCCGCCAGTACGTGCCTCAGCCTTTCAGCAGCGCGCCGCTGCTGTGGCTGCGGGCCAGGCAGCCGCAGGATGGCTTCCACGACGCGACGCCGGTGTGGCGTCGCGTGGCCCGCGCGGGCCTGCGGGTGGTGACGCTGCCAGGCACGCACCTGGCGCTGGTCGCCGCCCATGCGGCCGACACGGCGGCGGCCCTCGACGCCGCGCTGGAGGCGGCGACCCCGTCCGTGCCCCAGGACCCGGCCGGCGGCGCGCCACGCCAGGACACGTCCAGCGGCGGGACCGCCCGCTTCAGGCCTGCAGGTGGTACGACGTGACGCGCTCGACCTCGTTCTTCGAGCCGAGGATCACGCTCACGCGTTCGTGCAACTGCGTGGGCTGGATGTCCAGGATGCGCTGCTTGCCGTTGGTGGCGGCCCCGCCGGCCTGTTCCACCAGCCAGCCCATGGGGTTGGCCTCGTACATCAGGCGCAGCTTGCCGGGCTTGTTCGGCTCGCGCTTGTCCCAGGGATACATGAAGATGCCGCCGCGCGTGAGGATGCGGTGCACGTCCGCCACCATGGAGGCGATCCAGCGCATGTTGAAGTCCTTGCCGCGCGGGCCTTCCTTGCCGGCCAGGCACTCGTCGATGTAGCGCTTGACCGGGGCATCCCAGTGGCGCATGTTCGACATGTTGATGGCGAACTCCTTGGTGTCCTCGGGAAAGCGCACGTTCTCCAGCACCAGCACGAAGGAGCCC
>JACCEA010791036.1_pt1 | contig 12739 bp, 12 predicted proteins | sample 7449851 | NCBI WGS metagenome assembly JACCEA01 (sample SAMN15323453, study PRJNA562643) | freshwater metagenome | isolation source: river surface water | place: USA:Blue River Watershed | collected 2017-08-18 | reverse complement strand
TGAGTACAGCTTTTGGCCTTGCTAAGGACAATGCTTGATTTAAGTGAAATGCTTGGTTTAAACGCCATATTGGGTTGTCACTGTGGATGGCGGTCGGCGACCAAACGATCGCTTGGTTCAAATGCGGGAGTAGAAAACGCAGAAATTGATTCGTTGTCGTCGTTTGCGGAAATGACAGCAACTTTGCGGCTGCAGGGTTGAACTGTGCTAACCAAGTTGCGCGTGGGGGAGTCATGAGGATCCATAAACCGCCTGCGGTGATTGCGCCACTACTTGCCGCGACCATTTCCCAGTCAACCCCAGAAAAGCCATTAATGATCAGAACATCTGCTTCATGGCCAAGTATCGCTTGGCGCGCAGGGCCCTTTAATGGCTTCAGCTGTATTGGTAGGCTTGTGAACTCCGCAAGCGGTTCGCCCAGCAACAAGCCGCGGTTCTGAAAAGACTCGATGCTTTGCTCAGCGGATACATCTAGCTTCAAGTCACTCAGTAACTGCTGAAGCGCTGACATCACGAAATCGTGCTCACCTTCGATCCATAGTGGCAAACGCCAGCCTTGATCTTGGCAATGGCGTAACGCATGGACTATCGGCTGCGGCAGCGGCATCAAAACATTAGACCGGCGTTAAGCGCGCATAGGCCGTTACCAGCCACTTGGTACCCAGCAAATCAAAATTAATTTGAATTCTGGATTGATTGCCCGTGCCTTCGTAATTTAATACTGTGCCTTCGCCAAACTTATCATGCATAACACGTTGACCCAGTTTGAAGCCGGTATTTTCAAAAGCACTATGGCTCGCCGCGCCACCAAAACGATTAAATTGAGTAGGCCGACTGACCGTTGTCGTCAGCCTGATTTCTTCAACGTATTCCGCAGGGATTTCGCGGAGGAACCGAGAAGGTTTGTTGTATTGCTCTTGCCCATAAAGACGTCGACTTTCGGCATGACATAAATACAGCTTTTGCATCGCGCGAGTCATGCCGACATAACACAAGCGCCGCTCTTCTTCGAGGCGAGTCGGATCATCGCCACTTTGCTGGCTAGGAAACATGCCTTCTTCTAGACCACAAATAAACACCAGCGGGAATTCCAGTCCTTTAGCCGTATGCAAAGTCATTAGCTGCACGGCATCAGAATGTTCCTCTGCTTGATATTCCCCGGCTTCAAGCGCGGCTTGCGATAGAAAAGCCGTTAATGCCGTCATTTCTTCGGTATTGACATAATTCTGGTTGGCACAGGCGTTAACCAATTCGTTTAAGTTTTCGATGCGAGTTTGCGCTTTTTCACCTTTTTCGGCGCTATACATCGCATGCAAACCCGATTGATGGATCACATGGTCGGCCTGTTCATCTAATGACAAATCGCGAATTTCATCATCCAACCGATTAATCAATTCCATGAAGGCTTTAATGGCGTTGGCCGCACGGCCAGTGAATTGATTGAGGTGGACCATGGTTTGCAAGCTCGACCACAACGTTTGTTGTTCGGCTTTGGCATATTCACGGACCTTATCAAGGCTACTGTCACCGATACCGCGAGTGGGGGTATTGATGATACGCTCAAGGGCTGCATCGTCTTGACGGTTATTGATCAGGCGTAAATAGGCTAAGGCATCTTTGATTTCTTGGCGTTCATAGAAGCGTAACCCACCATAAATTCGATAGTGAATGCCATCTTGGATCAGCGCTTCTTCTAACACTCGCGACTGTGCATTGTTGCGATAAAGCACTGCGGCTTCCACCAGTTTACCGCCTTGACGCCGCCATTCACGAATACGGCTGACAATAAAACGCGCCTCATCAATTTCATTGAAGGCACTATAGAGCGAAATGGCTTCGCCATCCTCACCATCAGTCCACAAATCTTTACCAAGACGACCTTGGTTTTGGCTGATGACGGCATTGGCCGCCTTGAGAATAGTGCCGGTCGAGCGATAGTTTTGCTCCAGACGAATGGTGACTGGTTCTGGAAAATCTTTCAAAAAGGTTTGAATGTTTTCCACGCGTGCCCCGCGCCAGCCATAAATAGACTGGTCATCGTCCCCGACAATCATCACGCGGGCATGATTTCCAGCCAACAGGCGCAACCATTGATATTGAATGGCGTTGGTATCTTGGAACTCATCCACCAAAATTTGGCGGAAACGTTGCTGGTAATGGCTGCGGATTTCCACATTTTGTTTCAGCAGCTCGAAGCTACGCAGCAGAATTTCAGCGAAGTCGACCAGGCCTGCGCGGTCACACATCTCTTGGTAGGCCGCATAAATTTTGATGAGGACTTCTTGGTTGAAATCACCACCATGGCTCATGTGCTGAGGGCGTTGACCTTCGTCTTTACAGCCGTTAATAAACCATTGCACTTGTTTTGGCGCCCAATGTTTTTCGTCCAAATTGAGTGCTTTGAGTACCCGTTTGACTAAACGAACTTGGTCGTCTGAATCGATGATTTGAAAGCCTTGTGGCAAGCCTGCTTCTTGGTAATGTGCCCGGAGCATGCGGTGCGAAAGGCCATGGAAAGTGCCCATCCACAGATTGTTTAAACTGACGCCCACAGTGTGTTCAATACGTGCGCGCATTTCTTGTGCGGCCTTATTGGTGAATGTCACGGCCAACAAACTGTAGGGAGCGACTCGTTCGACTTGCATCAGCCAAGCCAAACGATGGACTAAGACCCGGGTTTTGCCAGAGCCTGCGCCCGCTAAAATCAGCATATGTTGACTTGGTGCTGCCACCGCATCGCGTTGTTTGTCGTTTAAACCGTCCAGTAAGAGCGAAACGTCCATCATAGAAACTCATGGATAAATTTACAGTCAGTATATCATAGCGCTATCGCAACGGCATTCATCATGGCGCGCTTTCCACCAGCATCAGCAAATCTTCCAAGGCAGAAATCTGCAAATGCGGCAGCACCGACAGTGCGGTTGCTGCTGGCACAAATTGAGTGATCCATGCGGTTTGGCAACCTGCGTTCAAGGCTCCGACAATATCTGAACGCGGGTGATCGCCAATATGCAATATGGCCGATGGAGGCAATTGCAAACGTTGAGCGGCATGATGAAATAGATCGGGCGCGGGTTTCATGCGACCATCAGGGCCGGCCCTTAGACTGAATTCAAACAAATCGGCAATCCCCATTCGCGCCAAATCTGCATTGCCGTTGGTGATCGCAATTAATTTGAAATGGCGAGCAAGCGCTGCTAACACTGCCCGAACAGTTGGGGCCAAACGCACATCGGTGCGTGCTTGTAAAAATGCCAGCATAGCCACTTCAGACACATCTTGCGCCGTACAGCGTGCAACACCTTGGCTCAGTAATCCTTGTTCTAAGGCGGCTAAACGCCATTGACTGACATCATGGCGGATCTCTGGCTGCCTTTGTGCTAACAGGCGACGTTGTTGCGCCCAATAGCTAGGCGTGTTTGCCAACAGATCAGGCAAGGCCTGAGCAATTGCCTGTTGCATGGCCAATTCTGCCTTGGCAATAATTTCAGGGTTCGGATACAGCGTGTCATCTAAATCAAAAGAGAGCGCTTGTAGCGGATGAAGTTGTTTGTAACAGCGCATGAGCGAGGTCCTGCAGAGAATTTAACAAAGATACGACGCAACTCACAGATCCGATCCTCGCTGGCTAAGCCGCGCATCAGCATCAAGAACCGTTGCCGTTAACGCTTTTTTGCCCGAGGATGCGCCGCATCATAAACTTTGGCCAAATGTTGGAAGTCTAAATGGGTGTAAACTTGAGTCGTGCTCAAATTGGCGTGCCCGAGCATTTCTTGTACTGCACGTAAATCACCACTAGATTCAAGGATATGGCTGGCAAACGAGTGCCTCAACATATGCGGATGTACTTGTTGATCTAAGCCTTGGCGCTGTGCCCACAGCCCAACACGTTGGCGCACATGCCGTGCGGAAATCCGCTTTTTTTGCTGGCTCAGAAATAACGCGTCGGCATCTTCGGCGATATAGGCTGGGCGAACAGCCAGCCATTGTTTGAGTGCTGCTGCGGCGACTTTACCAATGGGTAGAATGCGTTGTTTATTGCCTTTGCCGCGCACGCGAATGAGGCGTTCTGTCCAGTCGATATCTTGAATATTTGCCATCACTAGCTCCATTAAACGCAAGCCTGATGAGTAAAATAATTCCATGATGGCTTGGTCGCGTGTGGCGAGATCATCTTCCGGAACATCAATAGCCAATAATCGATCCATCTCATCCACATCGAGGTTTTTCGGCAATAGCTTATTGATTTTTGGGGCTTTTAATAATGTCGCCGGGTTATCGTCAAACCAAGCTTGCTGTAAACCATAGCGATAGAAACTGCGCAGGGCTGCCACGCGCAGCGCCAGAGTGCGAGGCGTTAAACTGGCGCGACAGCTCATGATGTGTTGTTGTAATTGTGGCGTCGTGAGCGTAGCCCAATGCGATGCTTTATCGGCTAATTGGCAGGCGACCGCAGACAATTGCCGTTCATAAGTTTCGATAGTTTTAGCACTATAGGCACGCTCGAAACGCAGGTATTGCAGGAATTGCTGCAATTGATGCGCATAGTTTTCAGGAATTGCTGGCGTCATAGCGTGGCAATACCACAGCCAAGAGTTTGGCAATATGGTCGATGAACAACGTATCCATACTCGGCTGGAAATGGTCATCAAGCTCAGAACCAAACGCTAGGAGTGCGAGCGGTTGTTCGGCAGCACTAATCAACAATAAGGCCACCGAATGAATGGACGGTGGAAAAAGTGAAGCCATTTCCTCTTTGTTTAGTCTGCCTAAAAATACCTGCCGCCCTTTCAGGCGTTGTTCCAGCATCAGTTGCAGAGCGCCAAAATTGGCGCCCATGGCTTCATTGCTAAATTCCAATAAGGTACAGGCATGCACATTCGCCATTTTATTGGCAAAAGCGCTTAAGGCGATGCGCAAATCTGTTTTCTGTTTTGCCGCAAACATTGCGAGATGTAATTGATTGAGCGCCAGAAAAATTTGTTCGTTCTGACGGGCAATCGAGAGTAAACGGGTAATATCTTCTTCAAGGCCACGCACGCGTTCGCGCTGCAATTCCATCTGCCGTTCAACCAACGAAACGGCACCGCGTTGTGCATGCGGTAGCCGCAACCTTGCGAGCAATTCGGGATGTTGTTGGAAGAATGCAGGGTGTTCCAATAAGTATTGGTACACCATTTGGTCTTCAAGAATAACTCGATCCGAATCGTAGACATCACTCATAACGTCAATTGTCCATCGAAAACATGCTCAGCAGGGCCTGTCATTTTCACGGGTTGGCCGGGGCCATTCCAACGAATTTGCAGACTGCCACCGGGTAAGTCAACACGCACTTGTTGCTGCAAGCTTTTTTGCAATTGCCCAATGACCGCAGCAGCACAAGCGCCCGTACCACAGGCAAGCGTTTCGCCTGCGCCACGTTCCCAGACCCGAAGTTTGATGTGATTAGGATTGATCACTTGCATGAAACCGATGTTGGCTCGTTCAGGGAAGCGTTCATGGTTTTCAAAAACCGGCCCCCAACTTAACACGGGTGCACTGGCGACATCATCCACGGTGATGACCGCGTGGGGATTGCCCATCGAAACCACACCGCACAAGGTAGTGGCATTTTCACCATGCAGGATGTAATTAACTTCCTGTTTTTGTGCTTTGAACGGCACTTTGGCAGGTTCGAATTGCGGGACACCCATATTCACAGTGACTTGGCCATCGGGCTCGACGTACAACACAATTTTGCCTGATTTGGTGCTGACGGCAATTTTGTTCTTGTTGGTGAGGCCTTTATTGCGGACAAATTTGGCAAAACAGCGGGCGCCGTTGCCACATTGTTCAACTTCCGAGCCATCAGCATTAAAAATGCGATAGTGAAAATCCAAATCTGGATCATAGGGCGGTTCAACCATTAATAGCTGGTCAAAACCCACGCCAAAATTGCGATCAGCCAATTGTCGGATCTGCTCTTTAGTTAAGAACACATTTTGACTGACGGCATCGACCACCATGAAGTCATTGCCTAATCCGTGCATTTTTGAAAACTGTAATAACATGCCGACCTTATCTATGTTGGGCATTTTCAGGGAGCAAATGCTCGCCTTGCCATAAATCTTGCCATTGTTCGCGTTCGCGAACTAAATGCGCTTGCTCGCCATCAACCAGCACTTCAGCAGCGCGCCGACGACTGTTGTAATTCGAACTCATGGTAAAGCCATAAGCGCCCGCAGACCTTACGACTAACAAATCGCCAACTTCGACCGCCAATTCACGATCTTTGCCGAGGAAGTCGCCAGTTTCACACACTGGCCCCACAACATCATAAGTTTGCTCGGCAAGCTCAGGTTTCAACTGGACCGGAATAATATTCATCCAGGCACTATAAAGCGCAGGACGAATTAAATCGTTCATGGCGGCATCAACAATGGCAAAATTCTTTTCTTGCCCCGGCTTAAGGTATTCGACTTTGGTCAGCAATACGCCAGCATTGGCCATAATGGCCCGACCTGGCTCAAATAGTAGTGTGAGTTGCGGGTACGCTTGCAGGCGTTTCACCACTTCCGCGGCATATTCTTTCGGATGTGGCGGCGTTTCATCAAGGTAAGTTACCCCCAAGCCACCGCCGATATCGATATGCGACAATTGAATGCCCAGTGCGGCCAGTTTATCAATCAATGCCAGTAGCTTATCGAGCGCATCCAAAAAGGGTTGAGTCTGGGTTAATTGCGAGCCGATATGACAATCGACGCCCACGACTTTTAAGTGGGATGCAGCTGCGGCTTGCTGATACATGGCCACTGCATCATTAATATCAATGCCGAACTTGTTGGCTTTCAAGCCTGTAGAGATATAGGGATGGGTTTGCGCATCAATATCAGGATTGACCCGAATAGAAATCGGCGCAATTTTATCAAGGCGAGCCGCAACGCTTTGGATCCGAGCCAATTCGGGAATGGACTCGACATTAAAACATTTGATGCCGGTATTGAGCGCAAATTCGATTTCAGCTTCGCTCTTGCCAACCCCAGAGAACACGACTTTCGCAGGATTACCGCCTGCTTGCAGCACTCGGCGCAATTCACCTTCAGACACAATATCAAAGCCACTGCCTAAGCGTGCAAGCAGATTTAATAAGGCAATATTGCTATTGGCTTTGACCGCATAACAGACCAAATGCGGGTGAGTCCCTGCAGCCTGTTCGAAGGCTTGATAATGGCGTTCAATTGTGGCACGTGAATACACGTATGTGGGGGTGCCAAATTGTTCCGCGATAGCACTCAGAGCCACTTGTTCGGCAAACAGCTGTTGCCCTTGATATTGAAAATGATCCACCTGTATTACCCTTGCGTTTCCGTTGATGCTGGAGTCATGGTTTCTGCTGCTGTTGGCGCTGGTTGCTGCTTGGCAGGCTGCTGTTTCGGTAACGTCAGTGGGCCTTTTTGACCACAACCAACGAGGCTTATGCATGTTAGAATCAAAACCAAACTCAATTGATGACGCACAGCTTTCATTTTTTTGATTTCTTTAATGAACGATGGCTCTATAATCGCATCCTTAGCGGCAAAAGCAAACAGGTGAAACGGATGAATGACGTAGAATATGACGAGTTGACCGACGCGGTGTTGCTCGCAGTGGAAGAAGGCATCGAACGCCTAGATCTCGATCTGGATTTTGAAAGCAATGGCGGCTTACTGAGTATCAGCTTCCCAGATCGCAGCAAAATCATCATTAACAAACAACCGCCTTTGCATCAACTGTGGGTCGCGACCAAATTTAATGGTCACCACTTTGCTTGGCAAGATGGCCAATGGATTGATAACCGCTCTGGCGCGGAATTTTGGCAATTTTTGTCGGAAGCTATGTCAAAGCAAGCCGGTGTTACTGTGCAATTGGAGCCGACTGCGTAATGACTGATTTACCATATGTAGATGTTCCTGCAGCTGGCACACCCCAAGCTGCAGTTGTTTGGCTGCATGGTTTAGGCGATTCAGGCCATGGCTTTGCGCCCATAGTGCCGGAATTGCGCTTACCTGCCGGCCATGGCATTCGGTTTTTGTTCCCGCATGCGCCAGAAATGCCCGTCACTATTAACAATGGTTATGTGATGCGGGCATGGTATGACATCAAAACCCTAGACTTTAACTCAGTAGATGGCAGCCGTGCTGATGAAGCGGGTGTGCGAAAATCGGCGGCACAAGTACAGAAGTTGCTCGATAAACTGATTGCTGCGGGTATCCCTGCCGAAAAGATTGTGTTGGCTGGTTTTAGCCAAGGTGGCGTGATAGCGCTGCATTTATTGCCACGCTTGCCTTATAAAATTGGCGGTGTGATGGCGTTATCCACCTACATGGCTGTGCCGCATTTGTTGAAAAGTGAAATGAATGACTTCAACAAAACCACGCCGGTATTGGTGGCGCATGGTTTGTTGGATGATGTCGTGCCAGTTGCCGCTGGCAAGGATGCGTTCAACAGCTTAAAATATGCTGGATACTCAGTAAAATGGTTTGAATATCGGATGGCGCATTCGGTGTGTGCGCAGGAAGTCGATGATTTAAGTCGATTTATTCAAACGCAATTATTGAAAAAACCAGAATAGGCCTCAAGGCTGTTGTTGTAGGATTGTCAGTGGTGTCAGAACCGACCGCAAAACTCAAAGTAACCGTCAAGCTTGTGCAGCCCGCTTTGGCTGAGTTGCCTGAACCCGGCGTGCCGACCAAACCACCGTTGTCGGTTGCTCGGCTGGCTGTTGCCGTGGTGTTGGTGCTGGCGGCTGCATATGGCGGTCGTTGGCTTTATCAGTTCTGGCCCCAAGCGGGCATTGACTATAGTGCTTACGCCGCACCTGCAGATGAGCCTACTGACAGCACTGCTGAGAATTCAAGCCAAACCCACACGCAGCCATCGAGCTTGGCCAATAGTGCTGAGGCGCAACAGCAGTTATCGTCAGCCAAGGCGACGACTGCACCAAGCGGGACGCACCCAGCGGTTTCTGCCAACACGAAGGGATCTGGCGTCGCTCCAGAGTCTCTGTCCTCTGTGCAAACCGAACCCACGCAAACTGAAAGAGCGCAAGTGGTCGTGACCGATACTACGGTGGCCAATACCGCGATAGCAAATACCTCGATAGTAAATAACGAGCAACCATCGGCCCTAGACACAGCCTCCACTGCCCAGCCAAATGCGGGAGAAGCAGCCCATGCACAACTGCAAACTGGGGTGCCCATCACTGATTTACCGCTCGGTTTTCGCCGAATTGTGTTTACTGCGCACATGGAAAGGTTAGAACCCGGTGCTCCAGTTGCCGAGCCTGTGCCTTTTAATCGCGTGAAGCGAGTGTATTTATTCACTGAGGTGGAAGGCTTCGCTGGGCAAATTTTGCATCATCGCTGGTATTGGAATAATCAATTTCAGTATGAAGCAAGACTCACAGTCGAGGATTCTCCATGGCGAACCTACAGTGAGAAGTGGTTGCTTGATGACCAACGAGGCACTTGGCGTGTCGAGATTATTGATCAAGCACAAAATGTCCTCTATCAGCACGACTTTACTTATCAATAGCGGTTATAATACCGCCACTTAAATCAGAATTGCCCTTTGGCATTCATTGAGCTTCTAGCGGATTTTTTTATGACTCATTCTACAGTGACGCCAACTCGAGTGCGTATCGCAACGCGCAAAAGTGCGCTGGCTTTATGGCAAGCCGAATTTGTGAAGGCTCAGTTAGAGCATTTTCATGCTGGGATTTTGGTTGAGCTGGTTCCGATGTCGACCCAAGGCGATAAAATCCTTGATACACCGTTGGCGAAAATTGGTGGTAAAGGGTTGTTTGTTAAAGAATTAGAAACTGCTTTGCTCGAAGGGCGAGCAGATATTGCTGTCCATAGTATGAAAGATGTGCCAGTAGAATTTCCCGAAGGGCTGATGTTGTCGACAATTTGTCAGCGGGAAGATCCGCGCGATGCTTTTGTCTCAAATCAATTTGTCAGTTTGGCAGATTTGCCTGCGGGTGCCATAGTCGGCACTTCCAGTTTGCGTCGGCAGTGCCAAATCAAAGCGCAAAGGCCCGATCTGCAAATTCGCGACCTGCGTGGCAATGTGAATACGCGTCTTGCCAAATTAGATGCCGGTGAGTTTGATGCAATTATTTTGGCAGCGGCGGGTCTTATCCGGTTAGGTTTTCAAGCGCGGATCCGCGAATTTATTGCTGTTGAGCACAGTTTGCCGGCCAATGGTCAGGGCGCTGTAGGCATTGAATGTCGCAGTGATGACGCCACAGTTTTGGCGTTGTTGGCACCGCTGGAACATGCCGCCACGCGACAAGCCGTGTTAGCCGAGCGTGCGATGAACCGAGCGCTACAAGGCGGTTGCCAAGTGCCAATTGGCGCATTTGCCGTGCTGGAATCTGAACAATTATGGCTGCGTGGCTTGGTCGGCGAATTAGATGGCAGCAAAATTTTGCGCAGTGAAGTGCGCGGCCCTAGTTCAGCGGCTGAAGCTTTAGGACAACAATTAGCGCAGCAGCTACTTGCGCAAGGTGCTGGTGACATTTTAACGCGAGTTTATCAGGACGCTTAACGCATGACAGCAGCAGCGGCAGCATTTTCAGTCTTGATTACTCGACCGGCAGGTCGTGCTGATTCTCTATTGGCTGGGCTTGATCAAGCGGAAATTCCCTATGTGTATCAGCCGCTGATCACTACACAACAAGTGACTATTAAAGCCAAAGATAAACAATTATTGCGCGAAGCTGATGTGGTGATATTTGTCAGTGTTGCTGCTGTGAGTTGTTTAGAAAGCCAATTTGAATTGAATACTTTAGAACAGCCTTTATTTGGTGTGGGCTTAACAACGGCATCCGCGTTAGAACGGGCCAGCCAGCGTCAAGTGATTGCGCCCACTGACCAGCGCAGCGAAGGGTTATTGGCGCTGCCAGAACTTGCCGATGTCGCTGGGAAAAAGGTGGTGATTGTCCGAGGAAATGCAGGGCGCGAGTTGATTAAAACCGGCTTGTTGGCGCGTGGGGCCAAAGTGAGTTACATCCAAAGTTACCGTCGAGTGCCATTGCCTTTGGATGGTCAGCGTTTAGTCGACATGTGGCAACAGCAACAAATTCAATGTATCGTAGTCACCACGAACGAAATTTTAGCGTTATTGTTTCAAGCATTACCCGCCTCTGCTCGAGAGTGGTTGTTGCAGCGGCGATGGATCATCATCAGTTCCAGAATGTTAGAAACAGCGCTCAGTTATGGCATCAGTGCCGATCATATCTATCAAGCGCCGAGTGCGAATGACACGGCGTTGCTTGAAAGCATCCGCGAAATAAGAAGGAAATTCCATGAGTGAATCACATTCAGTGGCTACGCCAGTTGTGCCAACGAGTGAATTAAATTATCGCTCAACCGCAACAGTCGCTCCGCATAAAGGCGGCATGGCTTTGGGAATTTTAGCGTTGTTATTATCATTGGGCGCTGCGGGTGCTGCCGGTTGGTCGATTTATGTGATGCAGCCGCAACTGGCTGCGCTGCAGCAAGCCCAACAAACATTAGGCAACGAACAACAAAGTCAGATTAGCTTTTTTCAGAGTAAACAAGAAGAATTGCAGCAGGACATGCAGCAGCAGTTGGTGAATGTGGTTGCTGATTGGACTGCCAAACAACAAGAAGCCCAAGAAAAATCTGCGCTTGATTTAAAAAAATTAGAGACTCAGCTCGCACAACAATCCGGCAATGTCAAAGGCTGGCAGTTGTTGGAAATTGATTTTTTCCTTCGACTAGCTGAGCAAAAACTGTTTTTAGAACAAAACATTAGCGGTGTACATCAAACGCTAGACTTGGCTGAACAGCGCCTCAAACAAATGAATGACGCCAGTTTGATGGCGGTTCGCGAAGCGATTAGCCACGATAAACGCATGCTCGATGAATTGAATGCGCCAGATCTCAATCAACTGCATCTGACTTTATCGAACTTGAGACAGCAAAGTTTAACCTTGCCACTGCGACAATCCGCCAAGGCGTTGACCGAGTTGGCTGAAGAAGAAATTTCTGAGGATACTGCCGATTGGCAAGCGAATTTAAGCCGTTCATGGTCCAAGTTTTGGCGGAATTTAGTGCATGTTCGGGCCAGTTTGCCTGAAGATGGTGTCAGTTTAACGGCCGAGCAACAAATCAGCGTGCGCAATACCTTAACGCAGCAATTGTTGCTGGCGGAATTGGCTGCGATGCAGCATAACCAAGCCGTTTATGCTGCTGCGATTCAACAAAGTGCGGATAGTTTGCAACGCTATTTCGCCGCCACAGAGCCGATGGTGCAAGCCATGGCCGATGAACTTGTGACCTTATCGGCGTTGCAGGTCAGCTTGCCGTTGTTGGCTCCGTTGAAGAGTCCGCAAGTGTTCCATGCATATCAGCAAGGCACCTTGGATGTGGAGTCTGGATTATGATCCGAGTCGTGATCCTTTCCATCATCGTGTTAGGCCTTGCCATGTTGCTCGGGCCTATCATCGTCAACAATCCAGGGTATATTATGCTGGTCGTCGGCGGAGTGACGATTGAAGCGACTTTAGTCAACATGTTGATTTTAATTGCTTTAGCTGGATTGGCGCTTTGGCTTTTCACTTGGGTACTGAAACGCCTGCTCAATCTGCGCCATCTCTCGTTTAGCTTTTTACGTTCACGCAAAACCCGTCGCGCTCGTCGTGCTTTTGAACAAGGCATGCTTGCTTATGCTCGCCATGATTTTGCGACGG
>JACCEA012111951.1_pt1 | contig 12740 bp, 4 predicted proteins | sample 7449851 | NCBI WGS metagenome assembly JACCEA01 (sample SAMN15323453, study PRJNA562643) | freshwater metagenome | isolation source: river surface water | place: USA:Blue River Watershed | collected 2017-08-18 | reverse complement strand
CATATGAATTAGTAGCAAATGCATAAGCCCTAAAGTATTGAGTCCCAGGTCCAGCATCTGTATTTGTAACTGTATATGTAAATGATGTATTTGTTGCTGGATCATTTCCTGCAATTGCAAAACCTCCAGTTGCATCATTATTTGTAGCTGATTCAGATCTATATAGGAAAATATTATATGAGGTTGGATTACCTGACCAACCAGAGGTCTGCACAGTTAAAGTTCCACCTACTGCACCGTTTCCAGACAATGTGACAGTTCCTCCTGCAGGTATAAATGGATTGGTGGATGAAAGTGGTCCAACTGCATCTGAAGTTACAGGGTCTCCTGCCCCAACATTGTTTGACGGTATAATTGTTACACTAATATAGTTATTTGCAAAAATACTTCCTGCATAAAAAGTTTCATTTGTAGATCCTTGATGAGGAGTAAATGTTACTCCATCTTCTGAATAATTCCACTGATAGGTATAAGTTGTTCCTGTTTCAAACCCTGATGGTACAGCTGTAAATGTTCCTCCAATAGCCAGGTAATCATAAGTAATTAATACGCTTCCTCCTGATGGAACTCCATTCAATGAATAAACATTTGAATCATTTCCAAGATACCCATTAGTATTAGTATTGCCTGTTGACGGTATAACTTTAAAGAAATATGATTTACCACTTGTTAATCCTGTAACTGTAACTTGGGAGGTTGCTCCTGAGTATCCTCCAAAAAATGTCCAAGTTGGAGTTGTTGATTGTCTATAGTAAACAAGGTGTCTATTTGCAAATTGCGATGGTGTCCAGGTTAATGTTGCTGTTGTTGTTGTAGAAGATAGCAGATCAAGGTCAGTAATATCTCTGCATGCCTCAATCTCTACTGGATCAGACTCAGATGAACCATCATTACCAGTGTTGCTATTTGTTGCAATTGATCTGTATCTGTAATAATTTGTAGTGTTTGGCGTAACATCTGCCTGGGCTATCAAGTATGAATCATTTGTATTGCTACTTCCAATTGCTGGGTTTACTGATGTTCCCCCTGAACCTACTATATTAGAATAATTTACATTGTCTGTGCTTTTTTGAATTATAAACCTAACACTTGTTGAGCGAAACCAATGATATAGCTTTCCAGTTATTGTAGCTTTCCTGGTGGTGCTATTTGTTGTAAGTGTTGCCTCTACCTGTTTTTCAATTGTTGGAATTGGGGATGAAGAATAGACCATTTTCCAAACACTGGTGCCAGCTTTTACCCATATAGACTTTGCCTTAGACCAAGTAGTTGTATTTTTTTTAATAAAAACTTCAGCTGGCTCAACCCAAGTTGAAGTATTTTTTTTAACCCACAATGCCATTTTAGTATTGAACCCACAAATCTCCGACATATCCTGTTGATGCAGTTGGATCTGAAACGTGAACAGTAGATGTATCCTGATAATATACAGCCATACCTAAGCTTAGCACACCAGTTACTGGATTTTCTACTATCATTCTTTGTCTTCCCAAAGCTCCCAATGGGGACATTCCCATATACGATGTACCACCTTGAGCAATTGGATTGTCATTATCTTGAAGGTTGCCGTTTGCATCAATATACCCAGCTGTTGTTATTAGCTGAGTCTGACCATAATAATTTACTACAGAATTTCCTTGAAGAGGTAGTCCGCTAATCAATGTTCCTGTAGACCCAAGCTTAATTTGTGAATAGCCTACATAAGCACTTCCAACATTTCCCCCTTTGAACTCTGAGGTACTAAGCAAAATCTCTCCATTTATATACTTAATGTATGCTGAAGGACCTCCAAGATTAAAGGTTCCATCATTATCTAGATAATACCCATCAGATGTACTGCTTACGCTAGTCTTTGATCCACCATAGAGTGTGCCCTTGAGTATTGCATTCTGAGCATATAGGTCTCCATTGTGCTTTACCCAAAAATTAGGACTTGATAAATTTCCAGCCTTTATAGCATAGTCAGAATCGTATCCTGCTGTAATTGAAATTCCTTTTGCAGAGTTAGCAGTTTTAGAAACAACCTTAAGCTCTTGGTTTGGGGAGTCTAAAGTTATATAATTTGAAGACATTACTCCATCAGATATCAACCAGCCAGAAGATTCAGTCTCTCCAAACAAAGCTTTGCGACTCCATAGAGTAACCCCAGTTGTTGTTCCTACGGTAATTGGGCTTGAATAAATTTTTGTTGTTGCTGTACCGCCTGAATTTAAAGCAAGGATACCTTCATCTCCAAGCTTTAAGGTTCCTGTACCTGTTGCAATTAGGTATCCATTTGATCCAAGGTTAATGTTTGCATTAAAGTAGGATTGCTGATTTACAGTTATACCACCAGTAATTGTGGCTGAAGTTGCTGTAAGTGCTCCAGTGTTAGTTACCTTGAATACTCCGCTTCCTGCATTGATTAAGTCTGATGATGTTCCGTCACCAATAATGCTAATTTTTCTTGCTGTTACTGCTCCTGCTGGTGTAACAGAAAACTCAGCAAGATCGTCTGAATTATTTGAAGAGCTTGCTCCTGCCCAAAATGCATAAGTGCCACTAGCGGAAAGACCAGTATAGGTTGAACCGCTTACATAACCATCATTTTGAATTGCAGTTGGTGAAATTGTCCAATCTCCAATAACTGCTCTTTTTGTAATAAAGGTGGGTTCATTTGTTCCTGCACTATTAATTATTTCAGTAGTCCAGTCGCCACTTGCGTCATAAGCAAATAGCCCATCTTTATTAAAAAATACTTGAGGGTATTCTGTTTCATCTCCAGGACCTGAGAAAATTGATCCATCTGTTTGTATTTTAATTGGGTTTTCAATTAAAGACAATGTTCCAACATCTATTGGGGTTACTTCAACGCCACTTGTTTGTCCAGTTTTTTCCATGCTGTAATATGAGTTATTATCGTATTGATCATAAAATCTTACAATTACATACCTTTTATCATTTGTTGGAGTTATAATTGTTGCTGGGCTTAAGCCAGAATATACCATTTCATTATCGTTTGTTGGAATTACTGTCCAAGCTGTTGACTTTTCATAAACCTCTAATCTTGTTGCTCCTGATGGCATATCAAAATCAACAACATACCCATTAGAAATAGGACTTACTCTAAAGACTCCTGTTGGAGAGTTTACATTTGGAGTTCCCAGTGTAGGGTATACGCCAGACAAAGGGTTTGCTCTTGTTATTGGTCCAGATGAGATTGATGATGTTGATTCTACTCCTTGTGCAGAAAGTGCAGAAACATACACCTTAAACTTTGAATAGTATGCGCCAAACTGGCCATACATGTCTAATGATTTAATTACAAACTCTGTATCTAAAGCACCAAGTATCTTGTAGTAAAATGCAGAAAGAGATGTGCTTTCTACATCATTAACATAAGGAACAAGCTTAACCTTAATTGTTGTTCCAGCATTTTCTGATGGTCTAACAAAAGAAACCTTGATATCGTTATTTTGCCACTCTGCTGTTGCTGTATTAAAATTTGTTGGTGGTGTTGTGTTTGTTGGCATAAACTGATCTGGAGTAATATCGGCGATTTCAGAATAAACAGAGTTGTTCGCAGACTTAGCTACATATTTAACTCTAACCCATCTGTGTGCCCCATCTGGTGTGTAGATAACTGAAGTTGCATTCGTTGTAATTGGTGATGCCTGAACCCATCCCTCTGTCAAGTTTACATTTGCTTTTACCGTTTCTGTTGTAACCTTTTCTTCAATTATTATTCCGTAAAAGTTTTTAGTGAGTGCCTCTGCAAGGTTTGCTGGGTCTAGTGTCACTGTATAATAATCAACGCCCTTAGTCATAGTAAATACTGGCTTTGGGAAACTTGATACATAGTTTGGAACTTCAGCAAGAACAAAATCATTACACTTATAAAGGCTGCAGGTTGCTACTCCTACCTGATCAATATTCTGAGAAAGCTCTATTCCTGTTCTTTGTATATCTGCATCTTCTATTATAAGTGTTTGCTCAGAAGAAGAGTTTGATAAAAATGTTGCTTCATATCCATACCCTGCCCTAAGAAAATAATCTTTATTGTTTGTCTTATCTCTAACCTTAACTACAAATCTATGTATGCCCTGGTTTGCTGAATCGCTGGGGTCAAATGTAAAAGTAAGGACTATATTATCTCCAGACCAGGTTGCAGCAAGGTCTGAAACATTTCCTGGTAAATCAGTTACTGCAGACTCTCCAGCTAGGTTTGCAACTGGATCATATGTTGATCCGTTAGGACTTACAGGAGTTGTTCCTCCAGCCAATAAAGATACACCGTTTAGCCCTACAATTTCAATTTCAGCACCAATGGTAGCCTTAGTTAATCCAATTTGATCCCACGCCAAACGTGGGTCATCAACTCCAATTACGATTGTCGGATTTTTTGCTACTGAGCGATTACTACGATATTCTGAATTGACCATAGCTGCCCTTTTTACTTTGGCCCAACAGCCATCCAGTTAATATAAAAGAATCCAGTTAGATCTGTTGTAGTTCCTGCATTAGTTAGTCTAACAGCAAACCCATCTAGTTTTACGTCGTATATTGTTAATGCAATATTAGCATTACTTGTTCTGATCGTGTTGCCACCAAATTGAATTGTAGCAGTAACAATTGGGCTTCCAGAGAAGGCTGTTCCATACTCTATTGGTCCATACTTAAATTTTCCGCTTGTTCCTTCATCTGCCACAACATATTTATAACGACCAGTGACTAACTTTTGAGTTCCTAAGTTAAATTCATGTGTATTTGTTGCAGAAACATTCCATTCGCCTGTTCCAACAGTGGTAGATGAATAATTTGTAGTTATATTATCCAGTCTATCTTTTACTTCTTGAATATCAGAAGTTACCTGCTGCCAGGCTGCCAAATCAATTATTTCTGGGTTGCTAACTGTCATATTTTATTCTCCAATCCTTTAATTATACCATAGCAGCTTACTCTTGGATCCTATTGAGCACAAGAGAGGTAGAAAGCCCATTCTCAAATGAATGAGATATTGATGAAACAATGCACCTTTGTTGGCTAATACCATTTAAGCTATAGGAAAATGTTACTATGTCTCCAACCTGAAATAGTGGGTTTCCAAAAATCTTTAAAGATATGTCTTTTGAGAAACCAGTCAATCCGCTCTCAATTAGCTTCATTACTTTTCTTGCAGAGGTTTTTGACTGAATCCATTTTGTGTCTATTTGAACAACCTCAGAGGCATTACCAATATCTACAACATAGTCAATTAGCTCTGGATCTGAAGGCACAATTGCTTCATGAGTATACATTGTAAAGTTAATAGAAAAGTTATTAACTGAGTCTGCCTCTTTTTTAATCCATACCTGGTGCGAAGCATTATTGGCAAGAGCAATTCTACCTCTATGACCACTATTAATTAACGTAGAATATGCTATTGAGTTTGCATTAACTAATTTCTTATAAGTTGTTCCTTTATCGTCAACGCCATTTCCTGCATAGTAATTCCACATATATTGTATGGTTGAGTGGTTTGCTGTTACTGCTGCTGGAGTTCCGTATTCAACATCATAGGTATTTATTAGTTTTATTTCTGGAGTTGTTTGCATCATGTATGATGGAGAATTTAGGGCTAGTGGTCTATCCTGTATTATTCCATCTAAAAACTCAGAGTCTTGCAAAAAGTTATTTATTTTTCTTGACTGCAGTGGCTTTACAGTTGCATATATCTCTCTCAAATAACCTAATACTCCAGTTGTATTCTTGTCATACTCTATTGACGGATTAACATTTTGAGGAGGGTATCCGTCGTTTGCTACACAGAATCCAAATTCAGTATCTCTTGATGGAATTATGTCCATTGAAGGATTTTTCCTTGTTCCCAGAACTTCATTTTTTTCTATTGTCTCCCAGCCAGTTCCAAGAGGATTAGTTTCTTCATCGTATGTTCCACCAGGTACTTGCCAACCAGATATCTTAACACCGTTCAAGAACACATAAAATATTGTTTTCTTGTCTTCTGGTGTTCCATCTTCTCCATTTGATCCGTCTGACTCTTCCCACACTGCCTGCAAATCAAACGCTTGGTCTTGAATATATCCGTAGCTATATGTTCCATCAGTTAGTTTTGTTTTGTTTACTATCTTTGGGAAATTATTAATAACATCGTTGCATACCTTTGTAACATCCGCCCAATGAGTGACAGCAGAATCAGTTTCTATCTGCATAATATATCTATATTTTGATGAGTTATTTAGCTTAATCCTGTTTAATGTAACGTAGATAGTTTCGGCACCACCCTTGTTAAAGAATAGCCCAGCATAGGCATGAGTATTTGGAGGAAGCTCAAACTTAACAGAGTACGTGTGATATCCCTTGTCAACCTCAGTTGTTGGTGATACTGTTATTACCTTAAAATCATTTAACAGTGGTGTTGAATCATAAATACGAAACCTAGAAATACTTGGATAAAGAGAATTTTCAGTGTTCTTATTAACAACATTAACTTCCCCTGAAGTATTTGATATTATGTTGGTTGCAGTTAAATTTTTGCTGCTTAAGCTAGTAGCTCTTTTATGTGCGGATGCCACAGTGCCAAAAAGTCCACGTCTAACATTATTTATGTTTCCTGTTGGAGTTGCTGTCATATCGTACTGTGATCCAATAGATGCAAGTCCTCCAGAAACATATTCTCCCTGTCTATCGCTTGCAATAGTAAAGGATGTGCTCGTTGCATTTGTAATTGTTCCAGTTGTATTAAAGGCTACTGGACTTACTTTGCTAACTGATACTTTGTCTCCTTCTTTAAAAGAATTATTTGCTGTATAGACTATGTACTCTCCATCGCCAACAGCATCAGTAATGTCTGCAAATGACTGCCTTAACTGGACTCCGTATTTTTTGATAAATCTAGTTATTTCAGATTGCAGCTCAAGGTTATTTTTAATTGAGACAAGCTCTGTTTTCTTTAAGCTACCAGTGCCAGTTGACAACTCGTATTCTTTATACTCAAATGAAACTACTTCGTTTTCAATTATTGCATAACCATTGCTATCTCTATTGTATGCATAGAATATGCTGTCTATATCTCCACCATTTGTGCTCAAAGTTGTTGATTGTTTTTCTATGCCATTTTTTATATAGTTAAAACCAACAGAATCTGTTTTTTGCTGTTCCCACAAAATATCATTTGATGTTACATACACAAAAGATGGAGATGATTTTATGTTATTTTCTTGTACATTTCTTAAGCTTAAAGATTGCTTTATCTTTGGCTCAGTATACTTAATAGAAATTTTTCCTGGCTTGGCTTTATTCTGTATAGAAAACCCATTTTGATAAACGTTGGCATCTGAAATGCTGGCAACTGAAGAGGCTGTTGGAGACATAATGTCCTGCAAGCTTAAAAATTTCATAATCCCATACTCATCAATATATACTGCAATTTGATAAGGAAGAAGTAGCTCATTAATTGAAGCAATCAATGTTGTATCTTTTGAGTAAACAGAATAATAATATATGTCAAGCGGAAAGTTTTTATTGTTGCATACCTTGTAAAGAGAGTCATAATCATAATCTGTAAACCCAGCAAGATCTAGTATGTCTGATATTACATCAAATGCACTTTTTTGATTAGAAACATAATCTGGTGCTGGAAGAGATTGCAAGTACTTAGATATATCAAAACACTGAATAGAAACAGAGTCTATGTCTGATTCATCCCAGGACTCTGAATAAAAAACTCCGCCTGGTACATAAGAAGAGATTCCAGATACCGTCCCAGAAGATAGTATTGAGTACTCAGATAGCTTATATCCAGTATAGAACTTAATGCCTTTACGAAGCATTTTTGATATTGCCGTATTAAATGTATTGTTTTGACTAGAGAAAATAGGAACAATGCTAGATCCACTCATTAATGGAAGCCCTGACAACGATATTGATGCTGTATTTGAATTGGTAGCAGATATAGGAAGATTACTTTCTTTAGAATCTAATGATTTTTCTATTGAAAAATTCATTACAAAATCAGAAAGATCTACCTCTAGTCTTGGAGAAATTTCAACCAAGTGCATTCTTTCAAGATCCACTGTAAGGCTATCACTTGAGTATGATTCAAAAGCAGTATTGGTGACTTGACTGATTTGAGTTACAGTAATTTTGCTAATTGCCACTGTTTGATTAAGTGATCCATTGCTTGCAAAAGTTGGCATAGTTGACCAAGGTGTTTTTGTCCACTCTGAACCATTCCAATACAAAACAAGAACCCCTGTAGCTACCTCATCTGAATTTTTTGGCAACTCAATATCTGCAGAAAGAACATTTTCTGTATTTCTAACCAATACAGCATTTTCATTAATGTCTATGTTTATAGTTGGTGTTGTCATAATGTTATTAATTTTAATAACAAGCTTATTTGTATGTACATGCTCAGCATAAACTGCAGAAATTGACCTAGACTCACTATCAGAAACAAAATACTTATAGGAAGAAGTGTTTGTTGGAGCTGCATGCTTTAGCATTGGGACTGGTGGGTTTAAGAAAAGTGCACCTGGATTTCTTAAGATTGAAGAAACTGGAGAATAAAAATTTTCTGTATTATCTGCTATTACTTCTGTTGTTATTTTTCTAAAAAGTGATGGAGCAGAATTTGCTGAATTACCAGTTGTAACATATGACTCGCCTGGTCTAAATGTTGAGAAGACTGACTCTGTTGGAAAGAACGAATGATTCTTATAATCAAATAGTGTTGTTTCATATATTTCTGGCAATGTAAACATTACCTCTGCATTTGTGTTGTTTCCAGAAATTGAGTGTGCAGAGATTGTGTAATTTAGCGAAGATATAACATCGCTTGTTCCTGATGAGCCAACATATGTGACTATTCTTTCCCAGCCTAGTTCACTTACTTCTGACTGGCTAGAACCAAACTGTGTTGATGACCCTTCTCCATAAACATTTATTATTACTGGATCTGAGCTATCTGTTTTTATGTAGGTTATTATTTTATATGCATTGCCAGAAAGTGATGCTGCATTATAGGTTACAGAACCTGCTCCGTCTTCCATGACAAATTTTTTAGTTGTAAAATTTTCTTTTCCGCCAGATGTTACTGATTCAACAACCCCATCCTCCAGGGTAATGGTTGCCTTTGTTCCATTTCCTGCAACGGTAATATACGGGGTATTGAATAGATTATGATTCCATTCTGCAGAAATACATGGCTGTAAGGTTATTGATTCAGATTCAGAAAAGACAGTTGAACTTACGTTGCTTAGCATTATATCTCCGTAAACTCAATAGTCATATCAACATAGTCAGCAAGTCTAGTTCTGTGATTAAGCGTTTTTGAAAATCCTGTAATAAATACTGTATAGACCTGTGATTCTGTTTGTGCTGTTTTAAAATCATTATCTACTGGTATTGAACCACTTGTAGGAATTTCAGAACTATTTACTTTGACATAAATAGGCTCTTTGCAATTAGCATAATAGAAAGCTTCAATCCAGGCTGGTCCATGGTTTTTGTCAACGCACTCCGAAGTCTTTGTTGGAACATATTTCCAATCTGTAGAAATCTTATTCTTTTTTGCTACAACATATTTACGCATCTTACCATTAGCCATACGCTGAGAGGTCTCAATAAGTTCTGGGGTATAAGATATCTGACCTCTATTATGGTCTGTAAGCTTGTACCATGTGGAGTTGTCTAGAGAAACCTCAATACCCGCACCTATTGGATAAACCATTAAATTACCACCTTGTTGCTCTGATTATTCTGGGAAGCTACCAACTTAAGTTTTGCCATTACTTGGTTTGCTATATCGTTGGCATTTGTATTTCCACCGTTAACAACCATATCAATATTATACACTGTATTGGAATTTGATGTTGAAGAATTAATATCAGCATCTCTTCTAAGTCTATTCATGTAGTCTTCCTGATATACCCCCTCAGTTCCAGACTTAAGGACTGCGCTTAGCTCTTGGCCATATGGTCCAGGGATTGGTCCGTTCCAAGAATGAAATTTAGGGCGACTAATTAATTTTTGATATTCTTTTTCTAATAAATCGTCTGGCATTGCCTCTGGCATTCTTTCGCCTGGCTTTAACTTTTTTCTAAGGCTATCTAGGTATGATCTTTGAATTTTTTGTTTTGCTTCATATTCTGCCATAGCTTTAGCCATAAATGGTGCTTGAATTTGCCAATCATTTACAGGATTATTTCCTGGATTAAAATTTTCTTTTGTGTAATATCCAAACTTTTCTCGTAAACCATCTACATCGTTTTTGCTTATATTTGAAAGTGTTCCAGGACTTCCAGGCAATGAGTATGGGAACATAATATTGAAAGGGTTCATGGAGTGATTACCAAATGCTCCGTCCTTATCATTGCCACCTACTCCAGCAGCATGAATCAGTTCATGGACTATTGTGGAAGATCTTCCCCCTCTGTTATAAGAAAATGCATTTCCTATTTTTGCTGTGTTTATTGTAAGTTCTTGTGACCCATACCCAGCATATCCAGCTGTGCCAAATTCATCAGACCTATCCTCTTTTGTCATCCAGTTTATCTTAAATGTGTTCTCTGAGTTTGCATTTTTTGCATTTTTTTCGTTTAACAAAACAAATTTAATTCCAGTGTAATCTGTTAAGTACTTAATTGCTGAATTAACTTCTTTTAATGATCCTTCTACATCTTCAGAGTAACCGCCTTGAGCATCAACATAAACGTATGGTTCTGTTTTGCTTTTTCCTCTTGTGTAGTAGCGTTCTTTTTCTTTATCAAAGAAAATTTTTCCAATTCCTCTATCTTGGCTTATTCTTTTTTGATAAATAGACTTTGTTATATATTTTCCTATATTTTGTGTAGGCAAAATTGGAAGCTTTCCAAAGGCGTTTATGCTTCTTGAAAGTAATCCTTCTTTACTTGCTTTAGGAGCCTCAGAAAAAGCTTTTGATGCTGTCGCCATTCCCCATTGCATTCCCATATCGTGTGGTGCTCCACCATCTTTGAATTTTTGAACCATTCCACCTTTAGCCATTTTAGGGAATGTTGACAAAACTTCTTGCCAAGACTCTTCTGGTACTTGTCCTTTAGTCAAAGCTTCTTTTAGTATTTTTGTTATAAGGTTTTCATTTTCTGCTGTTAGCCTTACAACTTTTTCTTTTGCAATTCTACTAATTGTATCTTCAAACATAACCTCAGCTGGGGTTCTAGCCTGCATATATTCTTTTCTTGCTTTTCCTACAAAAGGACTGCTAAGAGATGAACTGTATGCAGTGTTGACTCCTTCTTGACTTATTCCCCAGTAATCCATTACAAACTTTTCCATTTCTGAGTTTGTTGGTTTTACTGATCCATCTAGCCACCCTTTATTTAGTGCCTCCATATAACTTTTTACTTGTTTTTGTTCTCTTGTGACTACGCTAATGGTACCAAGTATGTTTTCTGCTTGATTATTTGTTACACCCTTTGTCTTTGCAAAATGCATAAAGTCTGGCATTCTTGATGCATACTTATCAACTATCGCAAGAGAATCTGCTGAAAGATTTGTAGAGTTTGTTAAGCCAAGTTTTCCTCCTGTTAAACCATATCTTTGACTACTACCCATAATTGAAGCAAACAAAACTTTACTTACATTCATTCCTTTATTTGCTGGATCTGCAAAAAGCATATCAATTGATGGTAGTTCTCCTGCTTCTGGTTTTGCTACTGTTGCCATTGCTCCACCAAGACCTTCTTGAGGCAAGTGAACAGCAGTAACTCCGTAATCATTTCCAATTAAATAGTAGTCAGATAGACCTAAACCTTTTTCATAAGCACTCTTTGTTATTCCTGTAGTAATTTTAGGCATTGCGCTAGCAGTTACAGAAGCAGCCCTTGCTCCAGCACTCACTCCACCCTTTACTCCACTGCCAACTCCAGAGCCTACAAATGGAAGTATGGCTGCTGTGAAGTCGTTCCATTTACCATTCCCAGTAGAAATATTGGTTACTGCTTTTACAACTTCAGGGCCACCAAGCAAATCATATACTGATAACTCTGGATTTATTTTTTCTAATCCTGTCTTTGGCAAAAGTAGTCTTGCAATTGTATTAAATATATTTCCAGCCTTAGTAAGTTTTTGATAGGTAGGTGACTTTTTCTTTGGGTCTGAAGCAGTAAGTGGCGCACTTATGATTTTCTTTAGTCCTGCAGATAATCCCTTAGCTTCTTCCTTGTCTAAATTAAATCTTGGATCATTTCCAATTCCTGTAGCTGGACTAAAAGTAGTTGCTGTTGATCCAGCGGATATTGGGAGCTGTGGCATACCTCCGCCACCAAACTTTTGAACCATTCCTCCATCAGCAAACTTTTGGGAGTTAATTGCGTGAAGAAGAGGGACTCCATATTGCTTTACAGCAGATGCTCTAACTACATACTCACCATTTGAAAGCATTGCAGGAATTGAATCAGATGTTGCAGTACCTGGACCAGATACGGACCCTCCTGGCTCAAAGTGTTTAACTTTACCACCAGTAGCGTAACCCACAACTCTATTTCCAGAGTAATCACCTTCTGGAGCACCGTACCATCTTCCTACTGTTTTTTTAGTCTTAGAATTAAACACATTACCGTTTGGTAAATATTGAAGATCTCCTTTTGTGTAAGTTTGAATCTTGTTTGCTTGTCCATTAGTTGCAGATAAAGTTTGTCCTGTATAGTTAGGATGCTTTAATGCACCTAGACCTGATGGAGGAGAAACTGGGAACTCTGAAGTTACGTTAACTTCTT
>JACCEA010048689.1_pt1 | contig 12742 bp, 14 predicted proteins | sample 7449851 | NCBI WGS metagenome assembly JACCEA01 (sample SAMN15323453, study PRJNA562643) | freshwater metagenome | isolation source: river surface water | place: USA:Blue River Watershed | collected 2017-08-18 | reverse complement strand
CCGGAAGCCTTTCTGGCATCGAAAGTTGGCGACATTGCGGCGCATCGCGCCATGGGCCTCTTTTACTCACTCAAGCAAGGTGCTGAAGATTTGGTTGGCCGTCTAAAAGATCAATTTACCGAACATGTGGCCGAAGGTCAGTCGGTTATTGTACCCACGCCTGAAGTACATGCTTTTATGGATGAGGTCGATGCTTTACGCAATGATGTCGCACGCCTGCAGCAGCGTGTTGATCGTCTAACTCGACGCTAATCTTACTGGCATAAAAAAGACCACCCGAAGGTGGTCTTTCCGTTATAGGTATTGCTACCTGAAACTTAGTGTATTGCGTTAGTGCTTGCCACGCAGTTTCTTGATGGCAGCCAGCTGACCAATCGCGTCAGCCAGTTCGGCTTCAGCCTTGGCGTAATCCATGCTGCTATCACGCTTCTGCAACAGCTCTTCGGCAGCCTTCTTGGCCTGCTGAGCACGAGCTTCATCCAGATCGTGAGCACGGATCGCGGTATCCGCCAGAACCGTAACCATCGTCGGCTGCACTTCCAGCATGCCGCCGGAAACGTAGACAAACTCTTCGCCGCCATCCGGCAGCTTGATGCGTACGGCACCCGGGCGGATGCGCGTCAGCAGCGGGGTGTGGCGTGGCCAGATACCCAGCTCGCCCGATTCACCCGGCAGTACCACGTGATCAGCTTCACCCGAGAAAATCATCTCTTCGGCGCTGACGACGTCTACATGGATTCTTAATGACATATATGCTCCTGATCCGCCGCACGTGACCGCGCGGCGGGGGGATGGAACTTCCGGTTACTGCAGGGTCTTGGCTTTTTCGATGGCTTCTTCGATAGAACCCACCATGTAGAAAGCCTGCTCCGGCAGATGATCCAGCTCACCTTCAACGATCATCTTGAAGCCCTTGATCGTATCCTTGAGGGAAACATACTTACCTGGAGAACCGGTAAACACTTCAGCCACATGGAACGGCTGCGACAGGAAGCGCTGGATCTTACGGGCGCGGGCAACGGCGAGCTTGTCGTCCGGAGCCAGTTCGTCCATACCCAGAATCGCGATGATGTCACGCAGTTCTTTGTAGCGTTGCAGCGTTTGCTGAACACCACGGGCAACACGGTAATGCTCTTCACCCACCACGTGCGGGTCGAGCTGACGCGAGGTCGAGTCGAGCGGATCAACGGCTGGGTAGATACCCAGCGCGGCAATGTCACGCGACAGAACAACGGTCGAGTCCAAGTGCAGGAAGGTGGTTGCAGGCGACGGGTCGGTCAAGTCATCGGCAGGCACGTACACGGCCTGGATCGACGTAATCGAACCGGTCTTGGTCGAGGTAATACGCTCTTGCAGACGGCCCATTTCTTCAGCCAGTGTTGGCTGGTAGCCCACAGCAGAAGGCATACGACCCAGCAGCGCGGACACTTCGGTACCGGCCAGGGTGTAACGGTAGATGTTATCCACGAAGAACAGAATGTCACGGCCTTCGTCACGGAAACGCTCAGCCATGGTCAGACCGGTCAGCGCAACGCGCAGACGGTTGCCTGGGGGTTCGTTCATCTGACCGAACACCATGCCAACCTTATCCAGAACGTTGGAGTCCTTCATTTCATGATAGAAGTCGTTACCTTCGCGGGTACGCTCACCCACACCGGCAAACACAGACAGACCTGCGTGTTGTTTGGCGATGTTGTTGATGAGTTCCATCATGTTAACGGTCTTGCCCACACCGGCGCCACCGAACAGACCCACTTTACCGCCCTTAGCGAACGGACAGATCAGATCGATCACCTTGATACCGGTTTCGAGCAGCTCAACCGACGGCGACAGTTCGTCGAAGGCTGGAGCAGCGCGGTGAATTGGACGCAGTTCATCGTACTGGATGGGGCCAGCTTCGTCGATCGGACGACCCAGCACATCCATAATACGACCCAACGTACCGTGGCCAACCGGAATGGTAATCGGCGCGCCGGAGGCGTTAACCTTCATGCCGCGGCGGATACCATCGGTCGAACCCAGCGCAATGGTACGGGCGATGCCGTCACCGAGCTGTTGTTGAACTTCAAAAGTCAGACCCGATTCCACCAGGCTATTGCTGGCGCTATCGTCGAGGCGGAGTGCCTCGAAGACTTTAGGCATGTGCTCTTTCGGAAACTGGATATCAACCACAGCACCGATGCACTGAACGACTGTTCCTTGACTCATCGTTATATCCCTAAGCTAAAAAATTCAAACCGCTGCTGCGCCGCTGACGATCTCGGACAGCTCTTTCGTAATCGCTGCTTGACGGGTCTTGTTGTAGACCAGTTTCAGTTCTTCGATTACGTTCTTGGCGTTATCGGAAGCAGCCTTCATGGCTACCATCCGGGCACTTTGTTCCGATGCGATGTTCTCGGCGACGGACTGGTAAACCAGCGCCTCGAGATAACGCACCAGCAGATCATCGATCACGGACTTGGCATCCGGCTCGTAAACATAATCCCAGCGACTCGGTGCCGAACCCACTGTATCACCGGCTAGCGGCAACAGCTGTTCAACGACCGGTTCCTGACGCATCGTGTTAACGAAGCGTGTGTAGGCAATGTGGAGTTCATCGATTTCACCGGCATTGAAGGCATCAATCTGCACCTTGACGGGGCCGATGAGGCTGTCAATGTGCGGGTTGTCACCCAGGCCGATAGCATGCGATGAAACTTCTGCACCGTTGCGCTGAAGGAATGCGAAGCCTTTGCTACCAATCGCTGTGACTTGAACCTTAACGTTTTTACCGTCGAGCTCGCGCATTTTATTGACGAGTTGACGCAGCACGTTGGTGTTCAAACCGCCGCAGAGACCTTTATCCGATGTCACGAGAATGATGCCGACCTTTTTGATCTGGTCACGCTTCTCGAGGAACGGATGCTTGTACTCTGACAGCGCATGCGAAAGGTGCGCAGCAACGCGGCGGATCTTCTCACCGTATGGTCGGGCTTTGAGCATCCGGTCCTGCGCTTTGCGCATTTTGGATGCCGCCACCATTTCCATGGCTTTGGTGATCTTCCGCGTATTTTCTACGCTTTTGATCTTAGTACGGATTTCCTTGCCGCTTGGCATGGCGCTCTCCTAGATCAAAGCCAGCTGGACTTGAAAGCTTCGATGGCAGCAACGAGTGCTTTCTCCGAATCAGCATCCAGATCTTTGGTCTGTTCCATCTTGTCCATCAGAGCAGCATTCTTGTGCTCCATGTCGCTCACCAGACTGCGTGTGAATTCGAGTACACGGTTCACTTCCACGTCATCGGCGTAACCACGGGTGATGGCGTACAGAACCACAGCCTGCTTGGAAACGTTGAGCGGCTCATACTGCGGCTGCTTCAGCACTTCCACAACGCGACGACCGCGCTCTAGCTGGTTGCGGGTTGCGTCATCCAGATCCGAAGCAAACTGCGCGAAGGCAGCCAGTTCACGGTACTGGGCGAGGTCGGTACGGATACCACCCGACAGCTTCTTAACGATCTTGGTCTGAGCGGCACCACCGACGCGAGACACCGAGATACCGGCGTTAATAGCCGGACGGATACCTGCGTTGAAGAGGTCAGTTTCCAGGAAGATCTGGCCATCGGTAATCGAAATCACGTTGGTCGGAACGAATGCCGAAACGTCACCTGCCTGAGTTTCAATCACTGGCAGTGCGGTCAGCGAACCGGTCTTGCCTTTGATTTCACCGTTGGTCAGCTTCTCAACGTACTCTTCGCTCACGCGAGCAGCACGCTCTAGCAGACGTGAGTGCAGATAGAACACATCGCCTGGGTAAGCTTCGCGGCCTGGTGGGCGGCGCAGCAGCAGAGAAATCTGACGGTAGGCCCAAGCTTGCTTGGTCAAATCGTCATAAATGATCAGGGCATCTTCACCGCGGTCACGGAAGTATTCACCCATCGTGCAACCCGAGTACGGCGCGATGAACTGCATAGCAGCCGGATCCGAAGCGGTAGCAGCAACGATGATGGTGTATTCCAGAGCGCCGTGCTCTTCCAGAGCGCGAACCACGTTGGCAATGGTCGAAGCTTTCTGACCGACTGCAACGTAGATACAGGTAACGCCCTGACCCTTTTGGTTAATGATGGTATCGATGGCGACAGCGGTCTTACCCGTCTGACGGTCACCAATGATCAGCTCACGCTGACCACGGCCGATCGGCACCATGGCGTCAACAGCCTTAACACCGGTTTGCAGCGGCTGCGACACTGACTTACGCCAGATCACGCCCGGTGCAACCTTTTCAATCTTGTCGGTCAGCTTGTTACCCAGCGGACCTTTGCCGTCGATCGGCTGACCGAGGGCGTTAACAACACGACCGCACAGCTCAGGACCAACCGGCACTTCCAGAATGCGGCCCGTACACTTGACGACGTCGCCTTCCGAAATTTGTTCGTATTCGCCAAGGACCACGGCACCGACAGAGTCGCGCTCGAGGTTCAGGGCCATACCCATGATGCCGTTCGGGAACTCCAGCATTTCGCCTTGCATTACGTCTTCCAGACCGTGAACGCGGCAAATGCCATCAGTTACAGACACGACAGTACCCTGGGTCCGGGTTTCAGCACCCAGGCTCAGGTTCTCAATCTTGCTCTTGATCAGCTCGCTGATCTCAGAAGGATTCAGTTGCATTTAGAAAACTCCTAGTTCTTTAACGCGACAGCCATAGCGTCGAGCTGGCCACGCACCGAGGCGTCAAACACCTCGTCACCGACTTCAACCTTGACTCCACCAATCAGCGAGGAGTCCACGGTAACGCGCGGCTTGAGCTTTGAAGAGAAATGCTGTTCCAGTGCAGGCAGTACCTGAGCAACCTGGGCATCGTCCATCGGGAATGCGCTAACGATCAACGCCTCCTTCACACCTTCTTCATCCGACTTCAGCTCTTCGAAAAGAGTCTGAATTTCAGGAAGGAGTGTCAGGCGCTTGTTTTCGGCGAGCACCTCGATAAAACGTGACAGCGACTGCGGGGCTTCAACCCCGAGCACGCCCACCACAAGGTCAGTGACTTGACGGGAATTCAGCTTCGGATTGCCAAAGCAGTCCCGCATTGCCGATTCATTGGCAATCAGCGACAGACGGGCTAGCCAACCACTCCAGTCGGCTAGCGCGCTTGACTCGCGACCGAGGCGGAAGACCGCTTCGGCGTAAGGACGGGCTACGGTGAGGGATTCAGCCATTGGTTACAGACCTTGCTTGATGGCAACCAGAATTTCTGCGTGGGCGCTTGCATTGATTTCCTTACGGAGAATCTTTTCAGCACCCGCTACCGCCAGCGCAGCAACTTGATCACGAAGCTGTTCACGGGCACGAACAATATCTTGTTCGACATCACCGCGGGCAGCCGCCACGATACGATCAGCTTCAACCTTGGCCTGAGCCTTAGCATCTTCAATGATCTGGATTGCACGCTTTTCAGCGTTAGCCAGAACATCAGCCGACTTTTCTTTGCCTTCGCGCACAACTTCAGCCGAACGCTTGCTGGCAAGCTCAAGCTCATGCTTGCCACGTTCTGCTGCAGCCAGGCCATCAGCGATTTTTTTCGCACGATCATCTAGCGCCTTCGTAATCGGCGGCCAGACAAACTTCATCGTGAACCATACGAGTATGAAGAAGACGATGAGCTGGGCGAATAATGTTGCGTTTAAGTTCACGCTACGTGCCCTCCTGAAAAAGGTTGTTCAGGATTACTTCAGCACGAACGGGTTAGCAAACGCGAACATCATCGCGATACCAACACCGATCAGGAATGCGGCGTCGATCAGACCAGCAAGCAGGAACATCTTGGTTTGCAGTTCGTTCATGAGTTCTGGCTGACGAGCCGAAGCTTCAAGATACTTCGAACCCATGATGCCGATACCGATACAGGCACCGATAGCACCGAGACCGATGATGAGGCCGGAAGCCAGAGCAACTAGACCGAGGATTTGTTCCATGACGACTCCTTGAAAGGGATAAGAACAGCGGGTTAAAGAAAAACTAAAGGAAAAACGGGAACTACAACTACAAAACTAAGAGACTTAGTGCGATTCGTGTGCCTGACCGACATACACCAGCGTCAGCATCATGAAGATGAATGCTTGCAGGGTAATAATCAGGATGTGGAAGATGGCCCAGATGGAACCAGCAATCACGTGGCCGGCAAACAGCAGGCCACCCGACAACGAATGCGTACCGGCCCATGCCGCACCCATCAGGGCAATCAGCATAAAGACCAGCTCACCGGCGTACATGTTACCGAACAACCGCATGCCGTGAGAAATTGTTTTAGCGGCGAACTCGATCATCTGCATCAGGAAGTTGATCGGCGCCAGCACCGGGTGAGAGCCAAACGGGGCTGCAAACAACTCATGCACCCAACCGCCGATACCCTTGATTTTGATGTTGTAGTACAAACAGACAATCAGCACGCCCAGCGCCATGGCCAGCGTGATGTTCAAGTCAGCCGACGGCACAATACGCAGGAATGCGTGGTGCGGGTCATGCCCCGAAGCTTCGTAATAGGTCGACCAGATCTTCGGAAACAGATCCAGCGGCAGCAGATCCATGGCGTTCAGGAAGAAGATCCAAACGAATACGGTCAGCGCCAACGGTGCAACGAACAGGCGGGACTTGGCGTCGTGAATAATGCCTTTAGCTTGGTCGGCAACCATTTGCACCAGCACTTCAATGGCTGATTGCAGACGACCCGGAACACCGGCAGTCGCGCGCTGCGCCACAAAGGCCAGCAATGCGACGGCCAAGATACCCAGCGCCGTGGAAAATATAAAGGAATCCAGATTGAGCACCGAGAAGTCGACAATAGACTTCTGCGCCTCACCCGTGGAATTCAGGTGGGTCAAGTGGTGAACAATGTATTCACCCTGGGTTGGGCCGCTGTGGGCCGCTGCGTTCGCTACGTTTTCAGTCGCCATCTCAGGTTCTTTTCGCCAATGCTAAAAAATTTACCTGCAAGGTGATCGCCATACTGAGCAGCATAGTCGGCCAGCTAAGGTCCGCATACACCACGATGGCAACCGCCAACAAAATTAGAGTGAGGGCAAGCTTGAGGAATTCGTAGACGATGAAGACTCCGGCTGTCGCTACAGATGCACGACCGGCCGACGCCAACATTAATCTCAGCGCGAACAGAAAATTGGGTAGTAGAACCGCCCCGCCTCCGATCGCAGCAGAAATACTGCCACGCCCCCCCGCAAGCAACCCGGCCAGTATCACAGCTATGATTATTGCGATTAGTTGCAGGCGTATGACTCGAAACACCATTACCTCATCGCGTTATGTGCTGTGCCTAACAAGGCGCCTTCAAACGCCGTAACTATACGGCGACCTTGAGCCGCCGTCAATCAAAAAAACGCTCAATTAATCCATCCAGCTGATCCAGGCTCTGGAAGCTGATGGTGATCTTACCGGCACCACGTTTGTTCGCCGCAACTTTGACTTCGGCACCCAGGATGTCAGCCAGTCTTTCGCTCAGCCGTGTGACATCAGAATTTTCAATTTTCGCCACGCCGACACCGGGTTTTGCTGCCGGTTTGGCGTTCTGCCGACGACGCACCAGCTCTTCGGTTTCTCGCACCGACAAACCCTTGAGCACGACATGCTGGGCCACGGCCACTTGGTCGCTGCCCATCAGCGCCAACAGCGCACGCGCATGCCCCATATCGATGCGGCCGTGCATCAGCAGATCCTGCACCGGCACCGCCAAGTCGAGCAGACGCAACAGATTGGTTGCCGCCGAGCGCGAACGCCCAACGGCTTCGGCGGCCTGCTGGTGGGTTAAATTAAATTCGTCAATGAGACGGCGCAAACCCTGCGCTTCTTCCAGCGGGTTCAGATCTTCCCGCTGGATATTCTCGATCAACGCCATCGCCAACGCCGCTTCATCGGCGATGTGATGCACGTGCACCGGCACTTCTTTCAGGCCGGCAATCTGTGATGCGCGCCAGCGACGCTCACCCGCAATAATTTCGTAAGGCGTCGAGGCACCGACGCCCAGCGGGCGCACGATGATCGGCTGCACCAGACCCTGGGCCGCAATCGAAGACGCCAACTCATTCAGACTGGCCTCATCCATGCGTGTGCGCGGCTGATACTTACCCGGCTGCAGATCTTTAACCGGCAGCGTGCGCGGCACTTCACCGCCCGCCGGGGCAGCTGCTGCGGCAGCACTAGCCTTGGCGGCATTGCCACCGAGCAGGGCGTCGAGCCCGCGGCCCAGTCCCCGAGATTTGTTCTTTGTAGTCATGTGATGTCTCTACTTATTTCTTAGCCGTCGATTTACCGTGGCGGCCAAGCAGCTCTTCGGCCAGGGCGCCATAAGCTTGCGCACCTTTGGATGAGGCGTCGTAAGCCATGGCAGGCTTGCCGTGCGACGGCGCTTCGGCCAGACGCACATTACGCGGAATGATGGTGCTGTAAACCTTGTTACCAAAGTGGCTGGTCAATTCATCCGATACCTGTTGCGTCAGCGTGCTCTGCGCGTTGTACATCGTGCGCAGCAGGCCTTCGATCTCCAACTCCGGATTCAGGTTCTCACGCACCTTGCGCAGCGTCTCCACCAGATCCGACAAACCCTCCAGCGCGTAGTACTCGCACTGCATCGGAATCATCACCGACTTCGATGCCACCAGGGCATTCACCGTGAGCATGTTCAGCGCCGGCGGACAATCAATCAATACATAATCATACCGATCCACGACTGTCGCCAGCGCCTCTTTGAGTTTCTGTTCGCGGCCATCCAGCTCGATCAGCTCAATTTCAGCGCCCGCCAATTCGCGATTGGCCGGCAGGATATCGAAGCCGAATTCGGTTTTCTGAATGGCGTTGGCTAAGGTCGTATCGCCTAACAATAACTGATACACGGTGGGCAGTGCGTCGGACTTAGCGATACCGCAACCGGTCGTGGCATTGCCTTGCGGATCCAGATCAATCAGCAACACCCGCTGTTTCAGGTGGGCCAGCGCTGCGCTCAGATTGACGGCCGACGTGGTTTTACCCACACCGCCTTTTTGATTGGTAATTGCCAGAATACGCATGCTGCGCCTTTTTAACCTTAAGAACCGGAGCTGGCCGGAGCCAGCAGAATCAGATGTCTTTCTGCACCCAAATCAGGCACATCAAGCGGAATGACTGCACGTACAGAGACATCGGAGGCTAATTCTGCCATTTCGGCGGCCGGAAAGACACCTTTCATGGCATACCACCCCCCATTTGGCGCTAAAAGTCGCTGCGTTTGCCCCACCAATGTCTGCAAAGTGGCATAGGCGCGTGCCGTAATCAGCGCAAAACCACCCGCATGTTCGGCCGGTGGCACCCAGGATTCAATCCGGGTTGAAACCGCCTGGAGGTTCTTCAAACCCAGCGTCATCGCTGCCTGCTTGAGAAACGCCACCTTTTTACCGACGGTATCCACCAGGGTAATAGAGCGCTCCGGCTGCAAAATAGCCAGTGGAATCCCCGGCAAACCGCCGCCACTGCCTACATCTAGCAAATCGCCGGGCGGCAGATGCGGCACGATCGACAGCGAATCGAGCAGATGCTGCGTCAGCATCGCCGGGCGTTCACGCACCGCCGTTAAGTTGTAGGCCTTGTTCCACTTTTGCAACAAATCCAGATAATCGAGCAGCTTGTCGCTCTGCGCCTCGGTCAGCGCCACGCCCATCTTGGCCGCGCCCGCGATCAGCTGCGCGCTTTCGGCCGCTCGATCAGCATTCACAGTACAGCTCCCAACGCCACACCCATACGCTTCAGATGCACCAGCAATAAACCAATCGCGGCCGGCGTAATACCCTGAATACGCGCTGCCTGGCCCAGCGTTTGCGGCCGCTGCGTTTGCAGCTTCTGGCAAACCTCTCGAGAAAGGCCGATCACCTCGCTGTAATCCAGCGTCTCCGGCAGGGCCAGACTTTCATAGGTGATCTGGCGCGCTACTTCATCACGCTGGCGATCGATATAGCCCTGGTACTTGGCCTGAATCTCGACCTGCTCAATCACCTCGGCGGGTAAACTCACCGCCTCCGCCAAACCGGCAGCGGCCGCCAGCTGCTGCAACTGGGCGTGATTCGTATCAGGACGGCGCAACAATTCAAACATCGTCGTTTCGCGTTCCAGCGCCTTACCCAGAATCGGCTCGATTACATCCGGACCAATCTTTAGCGGATTAACACGAAGCGCGCGCAATCGCTGCTGTTCTTGCTCAATCGCCTCACGTTTGGCGCTAAACGCCGCCCAACGCGCATCATCCACCAGGCCCATCTGGCGCCCGATCTCGGTGAGACGCAGATCGGCGTTGTCTTCGCGCAGGCTCAAACGGAACTCGGCGCGGCTGGTAAACATCCGATACGGCTCACTTACCCCGCGGGTAATGAGGTCATCAACCAGCACACCCAGATAGGATTCGTCACGGCGCGGGCTCCAGGCTGCTTCGCCGCGCGTCAGTCGGGCCGCGTTCAGCCCGGCCAGCAAGCCCTGGGCGGCGGCTTCTTCATAACCCGTGGTGCCATTGATCTGGCCGGCAAAGAACAAACCGTTAATGGCCTTGGTTTCCAGCGAGGCCTTCAAGCCCCGCGGATCGAAGTAATCATATTCAATGGCATAGCCCGGGCGCAGAATGTGGCATTGCTCCATACCGCGGATGGAGCGCACGATCTGCAGCTGCACATCAAAGGGCAGGGAAGTGGAAATCCCGTTCGGGTAAATCTCGTGCGTATCCAGACCTTCCGGTTCCAGAAACACATGGTGGCTGGCCTTATCGGCAAAGCGGTGAATCTTGTCTTCAATTGACGGGCAGTAACGCGGCCCCACACCTTCGATCACGCCGGTATACATCGGCGAACGGTCGAGGTTATTGCGAATAATGTCGTGCGTCCGCTCGTTGGTATCGGTAATCCAGCAGGGCAATTGCTGCGGGTGTTGCGCAGCATTGCCCAGGAAAGAGAACACCGGCAGCGGGTCGTCCGAGTGCTGGGTCTGCATCACCGAAAAATCGATGCTCTTGCCATCCAGGCGCGGCGGCGTACCGGTTTTGAGGCGGCCCTGCGGCAGCTTCAGCTCGCGCAAACGCGCGGCCAGCGACACGGAGGGCGGGTCGCCCATACGGCCACCGGAGTAATTATTCAGCCCAACATGGATCAGACCATTCAGGAAGGTGCCGGCGGTCAGCACCACGGCCTCAGCCCGAAAGCGCACGCCCAGCTGCGTGACTGCGCCCACCACGCGGTCGCCTTCCATAATCAGGTCATCACAGGCCTGCGCAAAAATCGTCAGATTCGGCTGGTTTTCCAGGCGACGGCGAATCGCCTGCTTATACAAAACACGGTCGGCCTGAGCACGCGTGGCGCGCACCGCCGGGCCTTTCGAGGCATTCAGAATGCGGAACTGAATCCCGGCCTCATCGGTAGCCGCAGCCATGGCCCCGCCCAGGGCATCAACTTCCTTAACCAGATGGCCCTTACCGATACCGCCGATCGATGGGTTACAGCTCATCACGCCCAGCGTTTCCATGCTGTGCGTCAGCAGCAGCGTGCGCGCACCGGTGCGGGCCGAAGCCAGCGCCGCTTCGGTACCGGCATGGCCGCCACCGACAACAATTACATCAAAACGTTCAGGAAATTCCATCAGCCCACAACTCTTAGCGACACATTAACGTTGCGCCAGATCAAAACGATGGCAAAAATCCGCCGCCGTTTCAGCGAGTCTTAATCTGCGCAACACAAAAGGGTGCTAATTTTAGTCAATGGATCGCCCTTTAGGTTGATTTTTCAAGGATTTCTTCACATTGGCTGGTGCAACCACCGAATCGACCCATAGTTTTTAACTAACTGGAGCTTAGCAACAATCAATTGGATTTATCGATGAAGTGCCCGTACACTCCTTTCTGTCGATAAGACATTTGCCTTACCCAAACTTAAAACAGGAGCAACTCATGTCGCTGATCAACACCCAGGTTCAACCGTTCAAGGTCCAAGCTTTCCACAACGGCAAGTTCATCGATGTTACTGAAGCCAATCTGAAGGGCAAGTGGTCTGTGCTGATTTTTATGCCGGCTGCCTTTACCTTCAATTGCCCGACCGAAATTGAAGATGCCGCCAACAACTACGCTGAATTCCAGAAGGCTGGCGCCGAAGTCTACATCGTGACGACCGACACCCACTTCTCGCACAAGGTCTGGCACGAAACCTCGCCAGCCGTTGGCAAGGCTCAGTTCCCACTGATCGGTGACCCAACGCATCAGCTGACCAACGCTTTCGGCGTGCACATCCCAGAAGAGGGTCTGGCACTGCGTGGTACCTTCATTATCAATCCAGACGGCATCATCAAGACCTTGGAAATCCACTCCAACGAGATCGCCCGTGATGTTTCTGAAACCCTGCGCAAGCTGAAAGCTGCTCAGTACACCGCCGCTCACCCAGGTGAAGTCTGCCCGGCTAAGTGGAAAGAAGGCGAAAAGACCCTGGCACCATCACTGGACCTGGTCGGCAAGATCTAAGCTTTAAATAAGCGGTATAAAAACAACCGCAACAGAGAACGCCCGGGGCTTTGGCTCCGGGCACCCCCCAAACACGATGATTGCATTGCCAAGCGGCAAGTCGGGCTTCTTTTACCCAAAATTCGACCCTGCTTCACCATGTGATTATTACGTTTAATGCATCAGCAACACTGTCTTAGGAGACCATCATGCTGGACGCCGCCATTCAGGAACAACTTAAAGCTTATCTCGAACGTCT
>JACCEA010671274.1_pt1 | contig 12747 bp, 20 predicted proteins | sample 7449851 | NCBI WGS metagenome assembly JACCEA01 (sample SAMN15323453, study PRJNA562643) | freshwater metagenome | isolation source: river surface water | place: USA:Blue River Watershed | collected 2017-08-18 | reverse complement strand
TAGAGATGTCTGCAGCAGACTTAATGGCGTCATCGATGATGACCAGATGCGAACGCTTTGAGGTCACTGAGCCTTTAAGGCCCGCAGCGCAGAGCGTAAATTGTTCCTCACCAGTGGTATCAATACCTGCAAACTTGTGGTCAATGGACCAGTACTCATTACTGGTGACGTTTTTTAGAAGGCGTACGGTTGGAAAGACTTCTTGGTATCGCTTACTTTCAATGATGCGTTTGATGGTTGCTGATTTGGAACGCGCAATGTCAACCGTATACGACAAGTACAAGATCTGCAGAGGTAACTTGGCTGCCGTATGAACACCGATAGCCCAGGCAGTAAACAGACCCAAGACTGTTGATTTGGCAGAACCACGGGGTGCCAGTAGATCAACGTTGGGTCCGGCGATTTTTCGCAGACAGCTACTGTCTTCGTTGGTAACAAAGTGACGATGCCATTCTTTATGGTGATCAGCTGGAGGTTTATCTGCTACGTACTCACAAAAGAATCCAAAATCTTCTCTTGCTTTCTCCAGGGATTCAAGGTTTCGTGGAACTCGAATTTGTTGCCTGCGAGCAGCAGCTTGTGCGTTACGACGGTATGCAAGATGTTGGTACGCAGGCACAATAAGTATTGTTCAGTGTATTACTGAATACTACCTCATTCTTTGTCCTGGTTGTTTTCCTTTTGCTTTTTGTAATTGCGGGCTTTGTCCAGGGCTGCTTTCCGTTTCTCCTTGTCGGACATCTCGCTGCCGTCCTCCTTCTTGGCCTCCTTCTTTTTGAAGTGCTCCAGGAGTTCCGGCGGCATTTTGCTCTTGGCCATCTGGCGATACTTTATTCAATAATGACTGAAATTGCGTAGGATCAGTCTGCTGTTGTCCAACGGGAATTTGTGCTCTTCCCATTCGAGTGCGTTGAAGTTGCCTAACAAAATTAGGCATATTCTCTGCAACACCAGCAGCGTTTACGTTAGAGCCCATGGCAATTTGCTTTTATTTTAACTCAGAGACTTATTCGTCTAATTGCATTTTAGCCCACACGCTCATAGATGCTTCTTCTAAAGGTACTTCAATCGGATCATCTTTAAAGATAGTTAGCAATTCACGGATAGCGCGATCAGCGCCCGCCATGAGCAATCCTTTTCTATCACGGTTTGCCGTGAAAACATCTACTTGTGCGATAGTGCCACGCAATTCTTTTTGCATGCCGGCAATGCGGGCAACACCTGCATCACGTTTAACGATACCATCATCAACATCAGCACGTAGCTTACGGATATCTTCTTGCATCTCCTCAATCTCATAGAGGAGTTTTTTACGGTGATCAGGCTTTTGGTAATTAGATTTAACCCATGCTTCGCACGAAGTTATGCTGCCTTGGTACCCAAGGAAGCGGGCATATAAATAGCACTCAATAATTGAAAAACTATCGGCAGCAAAAGCTGTAAAAGATTCTTGATCGGCAGCATTTAAGTTATCGACCCATTGGTCAAATAACTCAATATTGATACGCTCGTTGGGCCTGCTTGTAGTCCCTTTCTTCGTCGGATTGAGCAAAGCGCTGGGCTTGTTCTGCTGTCTCACGTTGTTCGGTTGCACCTTTGCCGATTGTTTCACGTTCTTGAGCCCCCTGCTCTTTCATCTTTTCTTTAGTGGACCCAACGGAGACATCTTGGAAGATTTTGACAGCGGCAGCAGCTTTCTTCGCTTTGTCTTCATCAAACAAAAACGAATAGGGATCATCGGAAAGATTATCTCCGACATTTAAGAAACTACTGCTCATTGTTCTACGTCCTTACCTGTGGCTTGATCGGTGCTTTCAAAAGCATCCTTCTCTTTGGAGGCTTTATTTTTAGCATACTGATAGGCAACTTCCGCCGCCTTTTCGTACAAGCGAAGATCTTGCGCCTCGCCCGACTCATTTTTTGCGGCGGTTGATTGCATCAGAAGTTGCTCATCATGGAAGCCAGGCCCTGGCTCATGACATCACGACGGCCTTCAACACTCTTCTGCCGTTGCTGGCGCATCTTGGAGCCTTCCAGGCGACCAAGAAGATCCTGGAACTCATCAATGTCAAAAGATTTAGCGCCGTATTGGCCTTCGACTGCTTGTTTTTTCAGGTCGGCCGCCTGCTCAGCAGTGATGTTACCAGCACGCAAAGCATCATTAATACCTGCAAGCTGTTGGTCGTAAGTTAAAGCCATTTTTAAAGTAACTTTCTAAACGTATTCTAGTGCAATTAATTAAAAACTAAAAGCACCAATCAGAGCATTGCGATAAGCAGAGCCAGCACCAATATTAGCAATTTCTTTTTGTCCTCGTTGTTTTGCTGCTTCTTGCTTGACACCAAACTCACCAGTGATCGTAGCGATATCTCGACCGCCTTGTTGACGAATACCCTCTACGTCTTTCAACCCAGCGTTAATAATATTTTGCAGATCCAGGTTGGATTGGCCTCGGATTTTTTCTACGTCTGTACGTGCGAGATAATCTTTATCCGCAAGGTACTTTCTTGATTCGGAATCAAGTTCAGCGGAACGAACTGTTGCGCCTGCTTGAATAGAAGCTACAGAAGAAAGGCCCGTGCTACGAAGCTTTTCTAGTTCCGTGTTGATATTTCCCTGTAGCGTAATTAATCCTGAATTATAGAGATAGTCCCCGTACTGCTCCCTAGACATACCAGAAGAGCTGTCGTCAATTTGTCCTCCAGGGGTTACATTGAATGGGCCCGGTTGATTGGCATTGACTGACTGAGTTGATTCTGTAGTTGCAGGTTTTGCATAACTTTTTGCACCGGACCCTACATTGATGTCATATTTATCCTCCACCCTTTTAAGGATGGTAGAAGGAGTAAACTCTGTTTTTCGTTCAATTTTTTTGAGTTCATTTAAATTTAGCTTCTTGCCAACATCAAATGTTTGGCCTGCAAGTTTGATAGTGTTTGCCATTTTATTTTTATCCGAATGTTGCGTTAAGCATTTTACCGAAGGCTTCAGCGCCTCCAGTGTTTAATTTAGATGTCTCAGGTTTAAACCGATATTGACGTGCTTGATACTCGTCACTTGTGGTCAAGAATTTACCAAAAGTAGCAGCAACGTCTGCTGGATTAGAAACACCTAAACCCTGGAAGCTAGAAACATAGTTTTGAACCTCAGGATCGCTGAGCGTACGCCCAAGCATTTGCTGAGCAGTTTGCTGGAAGAAAGGTGTGTAACGCTGATATCCTTCCGCAGAAGGAACACCTGCTTGTGTCCTAGCTAGTTTTGAAGCTTTCTGAATTGTACCTTCAATCTGCCCAGCGCCACGTGCAGCGGCTTCATATGCGGTAGAAGCCTGCTGAGGTGTTAAGCGACCCTCTGCAATGTCATATTGAAAGCGCTGAAGAAGATCAGGAAGCTCTTCCGTTTTATATTGCTTAGTTCCTTTTTCAATATCTTTAATTGCTTTAACGCCATACTTGGCGGGATTAAAACCACCGCCAAGGCCGCCGTACTCGTCACCTTTGAGGTATTTAAGCAGTTCTTCTTGTTGCGTCAAAAACTTATCAAACTGATCGGTTTGACTACTAGAAGTCGGTGGTATCCACTTGTCTGCCATGTCTATCGTGCTTTGGTTTGATTCTAAATCAAACAAACCTAGTCATCGGTGCAAACTTATTAAGTTCTGCTTGACGTGAAGCAAGATTTTGAGCCATTGCTTGGCGAGCTGCTGCTTGCGCTCCAGGGCCTTGAGACATTGCTCGACTAAATTGTGCGTCTTCAAATTCTTTGAAACGCGCTAAAGGGCCTCCTTTAAGTAAATCTTGTTCTTGTGATAAAGATTCGAAACCAAATCCAATTAATGGATTTTCTCTGGAAACTTGCAGAACAGTTTTAGACTGCTCCGCTGCTGCTTCTGCCGCTTGCTCCGCTGCGCTTTTGGCACCTTTTCCTTGCGCAACACCGCCACCAAGAGCGCCAACACCAGATAAAGCACCTCCAACTAGTGCACCCGTTACAGGATCCATGCCTCCTCCTAAAGCTGCTCCGGAAAAACCATTTGAAGAAATAGGTTCGCTTAAGTTACTAAAACTTGTGTTTGGTATCGAACTAAGTGACGTACCAAAACTAAACGGACTTGCCATTATTCTACATCCTTAAGACCGAAGCCATTGACGACCCGCAAAGGAATTGTTGGCGACTGTTTGCGCAATTAACTCAGGTGTTCGTGAACGAATGGCCAGTTCATAAGCTTTAATTGGAGCAATGGATTGATTAATGTTTTGGAAAATAGTGCTTACTTGATTTCCCACCATGCCGGCTACTTTAAACGGCAACTGCATCTCATAAGCTTCCTTGGCTTCCCGTTTACGCATGTCCTGAATACGATTGAAAAGACTTTCCTCTCGCTCGTAGGCTTGTTGGTTGGCAAATTGTTGAATCTGCCCTAAAGCGCCGAACATGCGAACATTAGGATCTTCGGAACCAATAAGATTTCCGTAAACATTTGAAGTACCAAACCCTCCTGTATAGCCAGGTGTCATGGTTTGATTAAGCGTGTTCTGGAAAGGGTTAACTCCTGCACCTGTAGCTCCAGGGGGTTGTGTGCCAGCGATTGGGTTTGCCATGATCAACCAATAGAAACAGCGGGAGCGGCAAGAGCAGTTACATAAGGGTTAGAAGCGATGGCTTGACGCATCAAAGCACCGCGTTCACGTTGAGCATCCAACATCAAGTTACCAGCGGTACCTAGAACCATCTGTTGCATGTAGGCATTGTTTTGAGTATTGATCAATGCCTGACTGCGTGCGAGATCAGCGTTTTGCTCAGCTTGTACTAAGGGGAAATCGCGTTGGCGATTTAAGTAATCTTGATCGCTGATTTGTTTATTCAGGTCAATAAGAGCACTGGTGCGAGTACCAAGAGCATTGCGATATTGTGTTTCACCCAGCTCGCCGAGCTGTTGCATGTACTTAAGTTGTTGCGCGGAAGCGTTTAGGGGAAGATCACCAAAAGGTGTAGGAATGCTTACTGCTTGCGGAGTCTTCTCAAGGGCAGCCTTTGTACCGCCAACAATGCCACCACCGATCATAGAGCCAAGGGTGGTACCAACAGCAGCGCCAATAGGACCACCAAATGCGCCAAGACCACCGCCAATCAGGCCGCCAACTGTGCTGCCTGCTGCGCCAGCGATGTCGCCTTGGAGAAGTGCTGGGACGCCTGCCAAGACAGCGCCGCCGCCAACAATACCACGCTTGGGAACCTTGCCTAAGGCAGTTATGGCCTGTTGTCCTAGATCAGCAGCGGCAGCACCAACTTGTCCAAGTTTTTCTTTACCTGCTTGAACTCCTTGCCTATAGCGATCTTTGAAGCTAACAGCCGCATCTGGGCCAGTTGCGGCTCCAGTGTTAACCTCGACGGCTTCTCCGGTTACCGGATCGCCCATGTAAGTTTTACCATTAACAGTGAAATACCTAGCCATTTATTTGACTGTTTTCTATAGTTTAGATTCTACCAGTACTCAATGCATCGTACTCAGCAGTGGTTGGTAATGTAGAACGGCCTGCAGAAGCAATGGCTTCATTTATCATATTTCCTGCAGTTACACCTGTTAGTGAACCGGCAAGTGCACCTATAGCACCACGGACAGCGCGTTGTTTAGGTGTACCTTTACTTGCAGTAGCGGCGGCAATATTTGCTCCAGCACTACCACCAGCAAACCCTGCAACCATTGGAATAGAAACAGGGAAGCCAAGAACACGAGCTTCTGGATAACCTTGTAAGTTTTCACCTGTTCCTTTAATAATGCCAAGGCCAAGAAGACCTTTATCTTGGTACAAGAAATTCATATAGTTTGCATAACGTTGTGGCGTCAATGAAGGAATATCTTGTTTAGCGGTTTCATACTTCAAAGGATCGCCTGTGCGCTGCAAGAAGAAGCGTTCAAATAATTCTTGTGCAGGTTGAGCTGTTTGCCTGCGATCTTCCGCGCCAACAGGTGCATAACGTTGCGCAAATCCTTTTGGTCTGCCGTATTCTTCTGGATTAGTAATATCATATGTACCAGCGGCGGCAACAGCCGGTAAAGCAACTCCCAGCGCGGCAATTGCTCTTCCCGTAGGTGTATCAATCTGTTGAACACCAAGTTCAGTAACACGTTGTGCGATAGCTAAAGGATGGTTCCAACGCCACCAATAAGTACGCGTTCCATCATTGGCAACATCAATCAACATACGAGATGTATAAGCACCCAAAAATTGACCTGGAGTTTCACGCGCGGATACCCCTTTAGACGCAATGGCAGATTTAAAGCGCGGATCTAAAACACTTTCGCCGTAACCAAGACCCTGCCGCGCCATACGAACTTGGGCGACATCCGCTTTTTTAAAACCCCGTTTAACCTCTTTGGCTTGTTGTCCTAAAAATTCGAGTGGATTCATTACAGCAACTCCATTCCTGTTTGTTGCAATAATGCTTGAACACGCGCAGGCATGGGCATGTTGAGATCAGTGGTACGTAAATCTGGACGTACGTATTGATTTAAAAACTCAAGCCCAGACATTTGAAATTGAGTACCAGGGGAAACTGCCTGGGGGACTTGTAGATTATTAACTGCTTGTCGCTGCATCATTTCATGCATGATCGTTTGATCTTGCGACATGACTGTTGGCTCAGGAAGAAGATTAAGGCCAATACCAGCAGATAAAATATTGCCTCCAATATTGGCGGCATTTTCTAATCTTGAGTACTGAGGAGCTGGTACAAGTTGACCAGATGCGTCTTTGACAAAGTTTGTTGCTTCTGCTGCGGAAGGTGTCTTAGGAGGCCTTAGGGCACGAGCACCTTTTACAAGACCGTAGTTAACACCAAAATCTAAACCGGCACTAGCTAAGGCAAACAAAGGGTTGCCTGTCATCAAGCCAAAACCACCAGCGAGGAGGCTACCCGGAGCAATACTTGCAGCAACACTGGTAACCCCAGGTGTTACTGCTTTACTTCCTGCTAAGCGGATGCCTTTCACTTTCTTATTTCTTTTTCACTAGTTTAACCGACCTTATCGTTTTCTTTTCCAGTGGAGGATAAAGGTGCGCCAGTACTTCCTCCTTTTTTAGACATCAGTTCAGCAAGGGAAACATTACCTTTTTCTTCTGAGTCAACACGCTTTTCTGCGGATGCCATGATAAAACCGTGTGGATCTGTATTCATCGCACTTGGCATTGGGTTTTTAGCTTTTTTATCAGGAGGAATTGTGGGACTTAAGCGATAAGAGTCAATCCACAAAGGATTGTATCCAGGTTGCTCTTCTGGACGTTGGGGAGTTAAAGCTCTACCGTTTTGAAAATCATATTGCTGCACACGGTTGAAGTTGGGTAAGCCTGCAAAAACTTCATATTCTTCTGCAGTATCACCAACAAAATTAAGTCCAGGGTTTAGAGACAACTTACGCGTCATGATCTTGCGTAGCAAGTCACCCTGAGTGAATCGTGCTGGGTTCCAGGGGTATTGGCCCGTCGAAGCGGGACTTAAGAACAGCTCGTCAAAATTGAGTACTTTCTTTTGTACAAAAGCATCATCTCTGATATAGCGATCTAAAGAACCAAGTCTATTGTCTTTAGCCATTATCCTTTAGACTCTTTTTTCTTCTTATGTAATCCTACCAAAGTTTGACGAAGCCGTGCTTGTTTTACAGTTTTTTCATCGTACTCATCGGGATTAGAAAGCACATTTTCTTGGAGTTGCGCAGATGTAATTCCTTTGCGCTTGGCTTTGGCAGTGAAAGCGCCTTCTTTCATCTCCATGCCTTGAATCCACTTTTTGTCTTTCTTTTTCTTTTCAGCCATGATCAAAACAAGCGTGGTTGTATAACAGCTTCAGAGGTTAGGGGAGTGGCCCGTCCTCTTTGTAGTTTACTCATGTAAGCCTCAAGTTGCTCGGCGGCTTCATCCGCCGGAGATTTGACTTGACGAGACTTATAACCACTTACGCCTTTAAGAGCTAGTTGTTGTGGTGGTACGGCTCCAGGTCTTGGTCCAGGGGGTCGTCTTGTAAATTTGGGTTCTGCAGGCGGTTGCATCTGAGCCATCTGCATACGCAATTGAGTAATCTCATCTGGTAATACGCCACCACGGGGATTTCTCGCTGCTTGTTGTCTAGCAGCTTTACGGATTGCTTCTGACATTAAAACAGATCGACGTGCCGCTTCAGTTGGAATCTGGAAAAGAGGTTCTTGAGTTGACTGGATACCACCAAGAGATACCTGTTCACCTGCAATTTTTCTGCGCTCTAATTCTTTTGTAGCATTGTGTTGATCGGCTGGTGAACCCACCAATGTCATTTGATTGAGGGTTTCTTCGTCAAGGCGAGAATATGGATTAGCAAGACCTGCTTTAGGTATTTGAATTTCTGTTGGTTTTAATTCAGGATCTGCCTTGGGCTCCGAAGAAAGACGTATACCATAAATATCAATGTCGCGACCTGTTTGCGTACGATCACCCATCCATTGAGTAGCGGCTGCGCCAGTCTCCGGATCGTAATCACGAATTCGGCCTCCTCCTTGAATTCGACGAATCTCTTCATCTAAGCGCTCGCCTGCTGTGAATTCGGCAACATTTCGACCGCCTCCTCCTTTAGGAAGATCAACCATTTTGCGTTCAGAACGCAATTCCATAGTTTCTGGAATAAACTCACCAGTTTCTACGTCAAGTTCACCAAAGACACGATTAGCTTCGCCGGACCAATTTTCAATTGTTGTTGGATATTTTTTCTCGATGCCTGCAATGCTTTCTGTAATTTGCTCTTGTGCACCTTTAAGACGCGCATTAATTAAATTTAATTCGTCTTGTCGATGGCTCCCAAGCTCGGGTCTTTGCCAAAGAGTACGAAGATTTTGAAGTTCATTTTCGAGAGTAGATACTACATCTCTCTGGCCTGAATTTTTAGCAACTTCAAGTTGCGGAAGAATTTCGTTTGCGCGTTCCTCAACAAGAAGGCGACGTTCTTTTAAGATTTGATTTCGTTTTGGTTCAAGTTGTACACGTAGGTTGCCAAGCCAATCAAGAGCTTCTCCTTTTTTTGTTTGATAATAATCTTCCGCGGTTAAGGCAGTATTTTCTGTAATGACTGGTTTACGAATATCCGCAATATTGACACGACCCATACCAGGAACATCAACCTCAATGTTAGAGGTAAGACCACGTGCAACAATTTCTTCATCCGGATAGTAAGAAGTTACAAAAGGTGCAGACGATTCAAAACCAGCTTGTTTAGCGGCTGGCATGTTTTCGAAGGTTTCAAATGTTACAGGAGAAAGTCCAAAGCGTTTAACTTTTTCTAAAAGCTGTGGAGAACCAGTTTGCGCATATAGCTCCAAGGCTTGACGCCGTGCCGTATATAAAGGACTATATTCATATGCTTTTTTGCCAAGGCGATTTGCTAATTCTGCTTCGATACGAGAAGGAGTAATTGGGAGATCTTGCTCTCCAAGCTGAGATGCAATTTCTAAGCGTTCACGTTCCAAGAAGCGCTGGGCAGAAGAGCCTCCTGCTCGCATAACATCTAAGTCACGTTGGGCAGGTTTTGTAAAAGCACGTTCAACAGCCTGATCAAAACCACCATCTGCAGCTTCGGTAGCTTGAACGGCAACATCAAGTTTTTGCGTTTGCTGAAGTGTTGTTAAATCTACAGTTGATTTAGGAATTGCCGTTGGGGCGCCCCAGGGATCAGCGATTTTTGAAGGGGCAGGAGATGTTGACCGCAAAGGAGTCTCTTTGACCCTGGTAAGATCTGTGAGATTCGCGCCTAAAGAGGCTTGTGGTGTTTTTTGTGTCTTGCGACCACGTAAGGCCCTAGCACCAAGGAACCCACCACCTAAAATACCTGCGCCCGCAAGTACGGCTCCTACAGCACCAAGAAGATTGCCCCCTTGGTCAGGGGCCTTGAGCTGATTACGGCGGAATTCCAGGACTTCTGGGGCCATTTGCGCCCTTTCTTCCGGGTCTTCTGGTACCGGCACCCCGGTTGCACGGCTATACGCGTAAAAATCAGTGGGTGCTAGCGCCATGGGGAGAATTATGTGTTTATTAGCTTTGTTATCTGTATTTTAAGGGTAGAAATTTGGAAAAATATGTACGTTAGACTATTATCAACAAAAGTTTTAGGCCCCATTTGGGGTTTTAGAAAATTTTTTAGCCATGGATGAACGTGATAGAGCGCAAAGAGTTGTTGGACTCAAAGCAATTGAAGCAAAAGCGAAAGAAATGGCAGATCAAGGAGCTGATGCTCTGGAAGTACGTACTTTTATTAAGGGTGCCAGGGGGGAATTAGCCCGTCAAAAGCCTGATTGGCAGCAATACGCTAAGGCGGCAGCCGCTGCAGAAGGCGCACAAAGTAAAATGTACGGTTTTTGATATAAAACAAGAATAATTACCAGTAAGCCGGGGATAATACCCCGGCATTTTTGTTTGTAAATTAGGGTAAAGCCTTAAATACAACGACATTTTTTAAGTTTTGGTACGTTGTGATACAAAAGAAGGCCCTCTATAGGGTCAAAAAAGGATAAAAAATTATCTGAGCCTTCTCCAACACCCTGCACGTAGCGAAAGGTGTATAGAAAAAAAGAAAGGTGGATGGGGTACCAAGTATCTTGTCGATCGGAAGTCCCTGACTACGTTGAAGGGAGTGAAGATAGAGAAGAGAGGAGGTAACGGGGGCTGCGCATCCGTAGAACGCAGAGTACCATCGCTTTCAATCTAATGCGTACAATTGAGCAGTCTGAAGTTTACTTTGGTCGTTGCGACCAGGCAGCAGAGTATCTGATGAAGGGCAAGAAGGTGAGCATTCACCTAGAAGTGCTTGGTCATTATGAGACGAACGTTAAGCAGTGGCTTGTGGATCTACACAATGCTATTGCGGTTGAGTGCTATGACCCGGCAGATTGCCTGGAGGATAGCTGCTCGCCTGAGTATAAGCTGTCTGTTCTCGTTAAGGATGGCAAGGCAATTGCCAGCGCTAAGCGAGTGAACTGACTACGATTGACGGTTACCTCTTCCCCTGGGCATCCAGGGGTTTATGTAGCCCTCAATACCTGCTTCGTTGATACGAATTCGTATCGCGCGTGCGGATTTTAGGCTTCCCGCGCCACCGATTCGCCAAGAATCGTTCTCGCGCAAGGGATCTCAGCGATTGCTCGTCAAGCTGGACGTTAAACGCAGCAGACATATTCCTGAGGTGAGCTTAGGTTCTTGGCATCCACAATCCCGTGGTATAAGTCCAAGTTTATGGTGGAGGACACCATGGCCAAAGCTCAATGGGATAACGTTCAGGTTCTTGAGGCACTGCGTAGCCGTGAGCCTGGCGTTACTCAACCCTCACCTACGCTTCAGCTTCTTGATCAAATCAGGAAGTTAGAGCGTTGGGAACTCGAGATGCTCTTGGACTTTGTCCAGGAACAACTCGATAGCTGATCCGTTAAAGCGGGCTGGGAGGTGCAAACCCTCCCACAGTTATTGCCCCCAGCGGAGATGGGCACCGCACACACGGAGAACACCCGTGATTGACCTAACTACTGGTTGGGTACCGCATCCTGGTGTACCTGGTGGTTTTCACCTTGTGTACATCGATAGCCTCGTTGGCGAGATTTCTATCGTCACTGGACCCAAGGGTTCAGGACTGATGGCAGCCAACGATCCAGGTGCAGAGACCACATATGAAGCGTGGTTTCCAGGTATGTGTGACCCAACAGGTTACCTAACACTTGCCGAATTGCAAGGCATTATTAAGTTCATGCGTCAGCGTGAGCAAGAACGCCTTGCTTGGCAAGATGAATACTGAGTCCGTCTAAGCGGCATTGGCAGGTGCAAACCCTGCCTTCAGTATTGCCACACTACCGTGGCATCTTACGACACTAACTCATGACTTACTACGTTATCATTAAGCATCACGACGAATTCTCTCAGGCTTATCTCCAAGGCTGTGAGCAATCGTTTGATACTGAGCAGCAAGCTCAGGATTACATTCAAACATTTGAGGATTGGGAACAAGATCTCCTGGAGATTGACTTCAATCCTTTCTGAGTACCAGGCGTGATGCCGGGGGATCAAATCCCCCACTCAGCATTGCCACAATCCCGTGGCATCTATTTGACACAACACCATGACTCAACAACTAGCTGCCGGCATCATCGCCATTGCTACAACGATGGGTATTGCTACCCAGGTCACCATCCATCTCTTGGATGTAGCTACAACTAAGCAATGCCGCACTCATGACTGGCCGGCAACACAACACAGTGCACACATGGAATGGTGTGCAACCAACAACTACCCAACCAACTGAGTCCGTTAACACGGCACTGGGAGGTGTAAGTCCTCCCACAGTTATTGCCACAATCCCGTGGCATCTATTCAACTCAACACCATGTACTACATCGTGATTGACGGCGTGCAGCATGGCTTCTCTCTCCTCTGGGAAGAAGCTCTTATCGAAGCTGCACAAATGGACTTCGAGCTTAACTCACCAGAGTTAAACAACGGCATCCAAGGCACGCATAATGTGCAGATCATGTCCTTCCAGGAGATGATGGAGGCCGACGACGTTGTGATGGTCATCTGACCAGGCGTGAGCCGGGGCATCGAATGCCCCACACAACTATTGCCACAATCCCGTGGCATTTACTTAACACAACACTATGCTGTGCTATTACCCCTACGAAGGTGCAACCGAGCGCATCACCTGGCATGGAGGAGAATCAACCATGCTTCACTACCAAGTGCAGGT
>JACCEA010860246.1_pt1 | contig 12749 bp, 14 predicted proteins | sample 7449851 | NCBI WGS metagenome assembly JACCEA01 (sample SAMN15323453, study PRJNA562643) | freshwater metagenome | isolation source: river surface water | place: USA:Blue River Watershed | collected 2017-08-18 | reverse complement strand
GGTGCGCCATGCCCGGCTGCGCCCGGCGCGCAACGTCTTTGCCTACCCGACCTATTTCCTGATGCTGCCGATGCGCGCCATACGCCGCAACGGTGCCGGCGCGCTGGCCCGCAACCGCGCGGCGGCCCTGAGCTTCTGGGACCGCGACCACGGCGACGGCGGCGACGACGCGCTGGCCTGGCTCGATGCGCTGCTGGCCCGCGAGGGCATCCACGATGCCGACGGCGAGACCTGGCTGCACTGCTACCCGCGCGTGCTGGGCTACACCTTCAAGCCGGTGAGCTTCTGGTACTGCCACCGCGCCGACGGCTCGCTGCGCGCGATCGTCGTCGAGGTGAACAACACCTTCGGCGAACGCCACTGCTACCTGCTGGAGCACCCCGCCTTCGGCGCCGAACTGCGCGCGGACAAGGTGTTCCATGTCTCGCCGTTCTGTGCGGTCGAGGGCGGCTACCGCTTCCGCTTCATGGTCACGCCCGACCGCGCGCGCACCGTGGTGCGCATCGACTACGACGACGCCCAGGGCCCGCTGCTGAACACTTCGGTCAGCGGCGCGCTGGAGCCGGTAAACGCCGCCTCGCTGCGGCGCGCGCTGTGGCGCCACCCGGCCATGACCCTGGGCGTGATCGCCCGCATCCACTGGCAGGCGCTGCGCCTGTGGTCCAAGCGCGTGCGCTTCTTCCACAAGCCCGATGCCCCCGACCTGTTCGTCACGCGCTGAGCGCGCCCTCCGAGATGACCCGGCCATGAACACGACCACCACCACCGCCAACGGCGCCGACCTGCCCCTGCCGGCCGGTGCGCCGGCGGCCGCCCGCACCGTGCTGTCCCTGCTGCGGCGGCTGTCGCACGGCACCCTGACCGTCCAGCTGCCCGACGGCCAGGTGCAGCGGTTCGGCAACGGCCAGGGGCCGACCGCCGCCATCACCCTTCGCAACTGGAACGTCTGCGCCGCGGCGCTGAAGTCCGGCGACATCGGCTTCGCCGAGGGCTACATCGACGGCGACTGGACCACCCCGCACCTGGCCGACCTGCTGCGCCTGTTCCTCGCCAACCGGCGCGAGATCGAGGACGTGATCTACGGCAGCTGGCTGGGCCGCCTGGCCTACCGGGTGCGCCACCTCCTGCACCGCAACAGCCGCACCAACAGCCGCAAGAACATCCACGCCCACTACGACCTGGGCAACGCCTTTTACGAGCTGTGGCTGGACGGCACGATGAACTACTCCTCGGCCTGGTTCGAGGGCGACCGCTCGCAGGGGCTGGCGCAGGCCCAGCACGCCAAGGTACGGCGCGCGCTGCGCATGGCCGGCGTGCAGCCGGGCCACCGGGTGCTGGAGATCGGCTGCGGCTGGGGCGCCCTGGCCGAAATGGCGGTGCGCGAGTTCCGGGCCGACCTGGTGGGCGTGACGCTGTCCACCGAGCAGCTCAAACACGCGCAGCGGCGCCTGCAGGACTTCAACTCGCCGGCCGCGGCCGCCGAGATTCGCCTGCAGGACTACCGCGACATCGACGACGGCCCCTACGACGCGATCTGCTCGATCGAGATGGTCGAGGCGGTAGGCCGCGAATACTGGCCGCAGTACTTCGGCGCGATGGCCCGCCTGCTCAAACCGGGCGGCCGGGCCTGCATCCAGAGCATCGTCATCGACGACGCCCTGTGGGAGCGCTACATCCGCTCCACCGACTTCATCCAGCAGTACGTGTTCCCGGGCGGCTGCCTGCCCTGCCCGCGCGAGTTCCGCCGCCATGCCGAGGCGGCCGGCCTGCGCGTGGTCGACGAAATGGCCTTCGGCCCCGACTACGCGGAGACCCTGCGACGCTGGCGCGAGACCTTCCTCGCCGAGCGCGCGCACGTGCTGCAACTCGGGTTTGACGAGAGGTTCATCCGCATATGGGAGTTCTACCTCGCCTACTGCGAAGCCGCCTTCGACCAGGCCAGCATCGACGTGGTGCAGTACACGCTGCAGCGCGCCTGAGCGCGGTGCGGCACACGCTGGCGCTGGCATCGGCGCTGTCCCTGGCGCTGGCCCTGGGGCCGGGCGCCACGTGGTCCCGTGCGGCCTCCGCCTCGCCGCAGCCCCTGGCGCCGGCGGTGCAGGCGATGGCTGGTGCCGAGCTGCAGCCGCGCGGCCACGGCCGCCTGCGCTTCCTCGGCCTGAGTGTCTACGACGCGAGCCTGTGGACCGCACGGGACTTCCGCGCCAGCCGGTTCGAGGAGCATCCCTTCGCCCTCGAACTCATCTACCTGCGTGACTTCGCCGACACCGAGATCGCCCGCGCATCGCTGGAGCAGATGCGGCGGCACGGCACCTTCGACGAGGCGCAGGCCGGCCGCTGGCAGGCGCAGCTGGTGGCAGCCCTGCCCAGCGTGCGCAAGGGCGAGCGCCTGGCCGGCGTGCACCGGCCCGGGCGCGGCGTGAGCTTCTTTCACCAGGGACAGCCGGTCGGCGAAGTCGCCGACCCGCAGTTCGCGCGCCTGTTCTTCGCCATCTGGCTGGGCGAGGCCACTTCGGCGCCGGCCCTGCGCCAGGCCCTGCTGGCAGGCGTCGCGCCATGACCGGCCAGGCCTCCGTCCACGCCACGCAGGCGCAGCCCGCGCCGGCCACCACGCTCGGCCTGTCCGCGCGCGACGGCTGGCGCTACGGCCTGCTGGGACTGCCCCTGGCCTTCGTGGCGCTGCCGCTGTACGTGCTGCTGCCGCACCACTACGCCAGCGCCTTCGGCGTGCCGCTGGCCTCGCTCGGCGCGGTGCTGCTGGCCGCGCGCCTGCTCGATGCCGGCGTCGACCCGTTGGTGGGCCGCTGGATCGACCGCCTCTCCCTCCGCTCGGGTGGCGCGGTGCTGCGCGTGGGCGCGGCCGCGGCGCTGCTGCTGGCCGCCGGCTTCGCCCTCGTGTTCTTCCCGCCGGTGCGCGAGCCCGCGGCGCTGCTGGCGTGGGCCGCCAGCGCGCTCGCCCTCACCTACCTCGCCTACAGCGCGCTGGCGGTGGCCCACCAGGCCTGGGGCGCCCGCCTCGGCGGCGACGACGCCCGGCAAGCGCGCATCGTCGGCTGGCGCGAGGGCCTGGGCGTGCCGGGCGTGCTGCTCGCCTCGGTGATGCCCTCGGTGCTGGGGCTGCCGGCCACCGTCGCCGCCTTCGCCGTGCTCCTGGCCGCCGGCTGGATGGCGTGGCGCGCCGGGCCGTGGCCGGCGGGAGACGCGTGCGTCCATTCGGCGCACGCTGGAAATCCATCGCCTGCTCCAAGCGCCCCGCACGCTGCGCACACCGCGCCCTCCGCGTTGTGGCTGCCGCTGCGCCGACCGGCCTTCCGCCGACTGCTCGCGGTGTTCATGCTCAATGGCATCGCCAGCGCGGTGCCGGCCACGCTGGTGCTGTTCTTCGTGCAGGACCGGCTGCAGGCGCCGCGCGCCTGGGAGCCGGCCTTCCTCGGCCTGTACTTCCTCTGCGCCGCGCTCTCCATCCCCGCGTGGCTGGCGCTGGTGCGCCGCACCGGCCTGGCGCGCGCCTGGCTCGCGGGCATGGCCCTGGCCATCGCCGCCTTCGTCTGGACCTTCACCCTGGGCGCGGGCGACGCCCCCGCCTTCCTCGCGGTGTGCGCCGTGACCGGCGTGGCCCTGGGCGCCGACCTCGCGGTGCCCGGCGCGCTGCTGGCCGGCGTCATCCGCGACGCGGGCGACCGCGGCCACCACGAGGGCGCGTACTTCGGCTGGTGGAACTTCGCCACCAAGCTCAATCTCGCCCTGGCCGCCGGCCTGGCGCTGCCCCTGCTGGGCCTGGCCGGCTATGCGCCCGGCACACGCGATCCGTCCGCGCTGCAGGCGCTCACGCTGGCTTATGGCCTGCTGCCCTGCGCGCTCAAGCTCCTGGCCCTCGCGGGCCTCTACCTCACCCTGATCCGAAGGGATATCTCCCGATGAAACGACGCCTCCTCCTGTCCGCCGCCGCCGCCGGGGCCACCGGCCTGGTGGCTGGCTGCGCCAGCCCCGACATCGCCGACTACGCCGCCGAAAGGCCGGCGCTGGACCTGCGCACCTACTTCAACGGCACCGTCGATGCCTGGGGCGTCTTCACCGACCGCTCCGGCAAGGTGGTGCGCCGCTTCACCGTCCTCATGGAGTGCCGCTGGGATGGCGACAACGGCGTGCTGGACGAGGGCTTCACCTATTCCGACGGCAAGACCGAGCGGCGCGTCTGGCGCATCACCCGCCTGCCCGACGGCCGCTACACCGGCCGCGCCGACGACGTGGTGGGCGAGGCCCAGGGGCAGGCGCGCGGCAACGCGCTGCGCTGGCGCTACACCCTGGCCCTGCCGGTCGACGGCCGGGTGTGGCACGTGGACTTCGACGACTGGATGTACCTCATGTCCGACACCGTCATGCTCAATCGGGCCACCATGAGCAAGTTCGGCATCACGCTGGGCGAGGTGACCCTGACCTTCCGCAAGCGATGAAGCCCCTCAATCCCCCGATGGCCCGCTGGGAGGGCCGCACCGTGTGGCTGGTGGGCGCCTCCAGCGGCATCGGCCTCGCGCTGGCCGAGGCCCTGCACGCCGCCGGCGCGCGGGTGGCGGTGTCCGCGCGCAACGCGCAGGCGCTGCAGGCGATCGCGCAGGCGCATGCCGGCATGCGGGCGCTTCCGCTGGACGTCGGCGACGCCGGTGCGGTGCGGCAGGCGGCCCAGGCGCTGGAGGCCGACGGCGGCATCGACGCGGTGGTGTACTGCGCCGGCCACTACAAGCCGCTGCGCGCCACCGCCTTCGACCTCGCCGAGATGCTGCGGCACGACCAGGTGAACTACGTGGGCGCGCTGCACGTGCTCGATGCGACGCTGCCCGGCCTGCTCGCGCGCAGGGCGGGGCATGTGAGCCTGATCTCCAGCGTGGCCGGCTACCGCGGCCTGCCCCGCAGCCTGGCCTACGGCCCGACGAAGGCGGCGCTGATCAACCTGGCCGAGACGCTCTACATCGACCTGCAGGACCGGGGCATCGGCGTGAGCGTGATCAACCCGGGCTTCGTGGAAACGCCGCTGACCGCGCAGAACGAGTTCCCCATGCCGGCGCTGATGACGCCGCCCGAGGCGGCGGCCGCGATCCTGCGGGGATGGGCGCGGGGGAACTTCGAGATCCACTTCCCGCGCCGCTTCACGCTGTGGCTGAAGCTGTGCCGGATCCTGCCGTTCCGGCTGCACCAGGCGCTGGTGCGGCGCCTGACCGGCTTGTGAATCAGCTGGGGCGCGACTCGATGAAGCTGGGGCGCTGCATCAGCTTCTCGTACAGGCGGGCCAGGTTCGGGTAGGGCGTGCGCCAGTCGATCTGGGGGAAGCGGAAGTCCAGGTAGCCCAGGGTGCAGCCCACCGCCACGTCCGCCAGGGTGAGGTGGATGCCCGCACAGAAAGCCTTGTCGCCCAGTCCCAGGCTCATGGCCTTGAGGCTGGCGTGGGTCTTGGCCAGTTGCCGGTCGATCCAGGCCTGGCTGCGCTCGCCGTCCTTGCGGCCGGGCCAACTGGCCTCCAGGCGCGCCAGGATCAGGGCGTCGAGCACGCCATCGGCCAGCGCCTCCCAGGTCTTGACTTCGGCCCGCTCGCGGCCCACCGGCGGAATGAGCTTGCCCACCGGGGACAGGGTGTCCAGGTATTCGACGATGACGCGCGAGTCGAACAGCGCCTCGCCGCCTTCCATCACCAGGCAGGGCACCTTGCCCAGCGGGTTGGACTGGGTGATGGCGCTGTCGGCGGCCCAGACGTCCTCCAGCACCAGCTGGTAATCCAGCTTCTTCTCGGACATGACGATGCGGACCTTGCGCACATAAGGGCTGGTGAGGGCACCGATCAATTTCATGGACAGCGGCTTTCGGACTTGGCAATAGGAATTTGAGAAGCGATTCTAGGGGGAAGGCTGGGCCCGCCGTCCGGCCCGCGGACATGGCGGGTCACCGGCGGGGGCCACCTACAATTCCGGCATGACTCTTTCCACGATTGCCGCGCTGTCGCCGTTGGATGGGCGCTACGCGGCCCGGCTGGCGCCCCTGCGCCCCCTCATGAGCGAAATGGGCTTCATGCACAAGCGGGTGCAGGTCGAAGTCTGCTGGTTCATCGCCCTGTCGGACGCCGGCTTCCCCGAATTCAAGCCGCTCTCGCCGGGGGCGCGCACTTACTTGCTCGGCCTGGTGAAGAACTTCTCCGAGGCCGACGCCCGCGCCATCAAGGACATCGAGAAGACCACCAACCACGACGTCAAGGCGGTCGAGTACTGGATCAAGTCCAAGTTCGAGGCCCGGCCCGAGCTCAACGCCGCGGCCGAATTCGTGCACTTTGCGTGCACCAGCGAGGACATCAACAACACCAGCCACGCGCTGCAGCTCAAGGCCGCACGCGAGCAGGTGATCCTGCCGGCGCTGGACAGCCTCATCACCACCCTGCGCGGCATGGCCCATGCCCACGCCGAGGTGCCGATGCTCTCGCGCACCCACGGCCAGACCGCCAGCCCCACCACCGTCGGCAAGGAGATCGCCAACGTGGTGGTGCGCCTGGCCGCCGCGCGCGAGCGCATCGCCGGCGTGAAGCTGCTGGCCAAGATGAACGGCGCAGTGGGCAACTACAACGCCCACCTCGCCGCGCATCCCGACTACGACTGGGAAGCCTTCAGCCGCGGCGTGGTCGAATCGGCCGAGCCCCTGGGCCTGGGCCTGACCTTCCAGCCCTACAGCATCCAGATCGAGCCGCACGACTACATGGCCGAGCTGTTCGACGCGATCGCGCGGGCCAACACCATCCTCACCGACTGGGCGCGCGACGTGTGGGGCTACATCAGCCTGGGCTACTTCAAGCAGAAGCTCAAGGACGGCGAGATCGGCTCCTCGACCATGCCGCACAAGGTCAACCCGATCGACTTCGAGAACGCCGAGGGCAACCTGGGCCTGGCCAATGCGCTGCTGCGCCACCTGGCCGAGAAGCTGCCGGTCTCCCGCTGGCAGCGCGACCTCACCGATTCCACCGTCCTGCGCAACATGGGCGTGGCCCTGGGCTACTCGGCCCTGGCCTACCACTCGATGGGCGTGGGCCTGGGCAAGCTGGAGCTCAACCCCGACGCGCTGGCCGCCGACCTGGACGCCGCCTGGGAAGTGCTGGCCGAGCCGATCCAGACCGTCATGCGGCGCTACGGCGTGCAGGGCGCGTACGAGAAGCTCAAGGAAGTCACCCGTGGCAAGACGGTGCGCCCCGAGGACCTGCACGGCCTGATCCGCGGCCTGCCCATCCCGGAGGCGGAAAAGCAGCGCCTGCTGGCGATGACCCCGGCCAGCTACACCGGCCTGGCCGCCGCGCTGGCGCGTCGCGCCTGAGCATGGCCCTCAAGTCCACCGTCTTCAAGGCCGGCGTGCAGCTGGCCGACATCGACCACGGCTGCTATGCCGACCACGCGCTGACCCTGGCGCGCCACCCCAGCGAGACCGACGAGCGGATGATGGTCCGCCTGGCCGCGCTGGCGCTGAACGCGCATGCGCTGCAGGACGACTGCGGCGGCGATGGCCAGCTGGCCTTCGGCGCCGGCCTGTCCGACCCGGACGAGCCGGACGTCTGGCTGCGCGACTTCACCGGCCGCACCCGGCTGTGGATCGAGGTGGGCCAGCCGGAAGACAAACCCCTGGCCAAGGCCTGCGGCAAGGCCGACCGGGTGCGGGTCTATGCCTTCTCCCACGCGGCCGAGGTGTGGTGGAAGGGCATCGAGGGCAAGCTCTCCCGCCTGTCCAACCTGGAGGTGTTCCGCATCCCGGCCGAGGCCAGCCAGCAGCTCGCGCGGCTGGCCGAGCGCAGCATGCAGCTGCAGGCGACGGTGCAGGAAGGCGTGCTGACGCTGGGCAACAGCCAGCACAGCATCGACCTCGAGCCTATTCGCTGGAAGTGATGGTGGCTGGCTGCGCGACGGCCGAGCCTTCGCGCGTTCCCTCGCGCGCCCGCTCGCTGTAGCGGTTGAAGCGCCAGGCGTCGCCATGCAGGGTGATGCGGCGCCAGGTGGCGCGCTTATCCCCGGGGCTCATCGAGGGCCAGTGCTGCACCTCGTCGAAAGTGCGGCCGCAGCCCTTGCACTCCGCATCGCCCTGGCTGGTCGAGCAGATCGCGATGCAGGGGGTGTCGGGCGTGGTGTCGTACCAGGCCTTCCAGGCCTCGTAGGCCGCCTTCGGGAAGCCCTGCTCGGCCGCCTCTTCCTCGCGGTAGAACACCATCAGCGCATACACCTCGGCGAGCGCGCGCAGCTCCGGCGCGAGCGTCACGCCGTCGGGCGACGGCTTCTTCTCGCGCCAGTAATTGATGGCGGCTTCGATGTCGGTGATGTGGATGCTGCCCATGCCGGGTAAGGAAGACGTCGCGGAAGGTGCCGCAGGCCCCACCGCTCGGAAAACGGCGGGAGGCGGATCATAGCGTCCGGGCGGTCGCGCAGCAGGCCGGTGCTATTCTTGACCCATGAAGCTTGTCGCCAAGTGGCTGCTCAGCGCAGCCGCCCTTCTGTTCGTGGCCCACTTCTACAGCGGCGTGGTGGTCACCGACTTCACCGCCGCGCTCCTGGCGGCCGCGGTGATCGGTTTACTGAACCTGGTGGTCCGGCCGGTCCTGATGATCCTCACCCTGCCAGTCACCGTGCTCACCCTGGGGCTGTTCCTGTTCGTGATCAATGCCCTGATGTTCTGGGCCGCGGCCAGCGTGCTGCAGGGGTTTGACGTGCGCGGCTTCACCGGCGCGCTGGTCGGCTCCCTGGCCTATTCGCTGCTGGGCCTGGTGATCGAGTCAGCGCTCGGCGGCCTGTTCTCGAACAAGTAGGTCCACCTGGCGGGCCCGGGCGTCGACGATGGACGCCTCGATGTGGTCCGCCCCCGCGCGCCGCGCCAGTTCCTGCGCCGCCCGCAGGCGGTCCAGCGCCGCCGGATAGTCCAGCATCGCCACTCGCGACTCCGCCTCGGCCCGCAGGGCCGCCAGCGGCTGCCCACGGGCGCCCTGGGCCTGCGCCAGCAGCTGCCAGGCGGCCGCATCGGCGGGGTGCGTGGCAACCCAGGTCTGCAGCCGACTGGCCGCCTCGGCGGGCTGCCCCCCCACCAGGGCCGCATGGGCGGTCAGCAGCAGCTCGGGCCGCGGCATCGGGCCGCTGGGCGGCGCCATGCCGGCGGCCGCGGCGGCCCGGGTGGCGTCGCCCGCCACCAGTGCCAGCTCGCCGGCCAGCAGGCGCACCGCACGCGAAATGCGCGGATCGGTCTTGGGCAGGGCAGCCAGCCGGGCCAGCAGCCGCTCGGCCTTCGCCCGGTCGCGCAGGCGCTGCGCCGCCAGCGTGCCGGCATACAGCGCCGGGGCCTGCCGCGCCAGCGGCGCGTCGGCGGGCGTGATGTCGGCCTCGCGCACCAGCGCCTGCAACGTATCCACGCCGGCGGCCGAGAGCACACGGGCCCGGGCGGCCATGACGGTGTGCAGCACATCGGCTGGTGCGGCCGCGGTGGCACCGATCGGCACGCGCGCGCGCATATCGGAGATGCGCTCGGTGGTCAGCGGGTGGGTGCGCAGGTAGGGATAGGCGCCGGTGTCGTTCAGGCGCGCGGCCTGCTGCAGCCGCTCGAACATCGTCACGAAGCCCAGCGGCTCGAACCCGGCCTGCGACAGCACGCCGAAGCCGACCCGGTCGGCCTCGCGCTCCATGTCCCGCGAGAAGTTCAGCTGGTTCTGGACCGCCAACGCCTGCCCGCCGGTGATGAGCGCGTTGGCGGCGTCGGGGCTGCGGCTGGCCGCGATCGCGCCGAGAATCATCGCGCCCACCACCCAGGGGGTCTGCCGGCTGTCCTGCGCCACCATCCGCGAGATGTGGCGCTGGGTGACGTGGCTCAGCTCGTGCGCGAGCACCGATGCGACCTCGTCACGGGTCTGGGTGACGGCCACCAGCCCGAGGTGCAGGCCCAGCCAGCCACCTGGCACTGCGAAGGCGTTCACGCTGCGGTCACGGCTGAGGAGAATGCGCCACGCGAACCGCTCCTCCAGCTCGGCCCCGAGGTCGCCGCGCTGGCGGGCAGCGGCCAGCAGCGGATCCCACAGCGACTGGATGTAGTCGGCCAGCACAGGGTCGTCGATATAGGAGGGATCCCGGTACAGCTCGCGCGCGATGCGCTCGCCCAGGCGGCGCTCGGCGCCCAGCGTGAGGCCGCCGCCGTCGCCCAGCGAGGGCAGCTGGCCCTGCGCCCGGACCGGCGCGGGCAAGGCCAGCGAGGACAGGACCAGCGCCGTCATCGACCCGGCCAGCAGCGCGGCGCGTACCACCGCACGCGCGCCTGCGGGGCCTTCCGACGCCCGTATCATCCCCGCTGGACCCGGCATCGGTCGGTCCCCAAGCCTGTCCTTACTCCGCGATTGACCCAGCCATGACTTCATTGACGCATTTTGACGCGCAAGGCCAAGCCCACATGGTGGACGTGTCGAAAAAGTCGGATACCCACCGGGTGGCGGTGGCGCAGGGGCGTATCCGCATGCGGCCGGCCACCTTCGAGCAGGTGGCCGCCGGTTCCAGCCGCAAGGGGGACGTGCTGGGCATCGCGCGCATCGCGGGCATCCAGGCCGCGAAGAAGACCGGCGACCTGATTCCCCTGTGCCACCCGATCGCGCTCACCCGGGTGGCGGTGGATTTCGAGCTGGAGCCGGCGCAGGCCAGCGTCCTGTGCCGCTGCACCGCGGAAACCGTGGGGCCCACCGGCGTGGAGATGGAAGCGCTCACCGCAGTGCAGGTCGCCCTGCTCACCATTTATGACATGTGCAAGGCCGTCGATCGCGGCATGACCATCGGGGACGTCAAGCTGCTGGAAAAGCAGGGCGGCCGAAGCGGCCACTTCGTGGCAGGCGACTGAGCTCACCGGCTCACGCCGCCTCCAGCTCGCTGGCGGTGGACATCATCCGGCCCGCCACGTCCTCGGAGCGGAAGTCCAGCGCCAGGCCAGCCAGCGCGCCCAGCGCGTCCCCGAGGGGGTGATGGTCGATGCGCTCCTGCACGTGGAACGCCGAGAGGAGGCCTACCATCTCGACCGGGAAACGCGGCAGCGCGGCGCGCACCGCGCCCACCACGTCCGCCTCCCGCGGCAGCGCACGCACGATGTCGCACAGCATGCGGAACGCGCCGGGCAGCAGCTGCAGATCACCCCACTCCAGGTAGAACGCCGCCTGCAGCACCAGGGCGCGCTCCGGCCCGGCGAGCCGCTGGCCCCCCGAATCCTTCACCACCGCGCCGACATACAGGTTGTAGGTGCTGATCACGTTGAAGAAGCCGACGTCCTGCTTGGCGTTGATGATGTGCCAATGGCGGGCGCAGAAACTCATCAGCTTCGCCAGCCCCTGCAGGTCGGCCAGGCCGACTGTTTCGTTGCCGAAAAAGCGCACCGGCCGCGGGACGAGATAGCGGTGCAGGCTGCGGGACAGGTGCAGCGGACCGTGCGCCAGCTCGCGATAGTGGGCGGCCAGCCGATCAAACCCACGCTCGACTTCGCGAGCATGCTCACGCAGCTGTTCGACAGCCTGCCGTTCTGTGGCGTTCAGCGGCGTGCGGAAATCGTGGTCCAGCTCCGCCAGCAGATCCATCAGCTGGCCGTTATGGGCAGGGTCGATCAGGCTGAGACCGCGGGCCTGGGCCTCGCGCACCATCTCCCGGCTGGCCAGGTCCGTCTCTGTGCGGACCGTGGCCAGCAGGTCCGGCGCCTCGAGCAAGGCCTGGATCTGGATGGCACGCTCGAACTGGTCCGTCAGCAGCTGGGCCAGCCGCGCGTAGGGATCGACCGCCGGCGCGATCTGCTGCGAGATGAAATCGACCGAGTCGAAATAGAACTGCTGCGCATCGCGCTCGTCCTGGCTCTGCTGCAGTCGGTTGGCGTTCTGCGCAATCTGGATCGCCACCACCGAGCCGGCCAGGGCGACCGTGGTGCCCAGCACCGCCTGCAGGAAGCTGCCCGCCGCCTCGGGGCCCCAGCCGAATGTGAGCCCCATGCCCACGAACAGCAGGCAGGACACGACAAATGCCACCAGCAGGTAGACGAGGAAACGGCCCTCGGGGCCCGAGGTGGGGAGGCGGAACTTCACGGCCTTCGATCCCTTAGCGCGACAGCAATCGCCGCATTCTAGGGCTGGGCTTAACATCGGGAGATGCACGCTCTGACCGCCTCCTTGACCTGGATTCGCCCGCCCGGGCTGGCCCTGACCGTGAGACGCTGGATCGGCGTGCTGACTTGGCTCGTCGTGGGAACTTCAGCGCATGCGCAGTCGCTGAGTCTCGCGCAATGCAGCGCCTTGGCGAATCAGCTCAATCAGCAAATGCCGATGCGGGCCGATACCGTCACCAGCGTGCAATCGGTGGTATGCGTGCAGGTGTCGGGCGTCACGCGCCTGACCTACCTGATGGAAGTCGACCTGCCCCGCAGCCAGATCGACCAGGCCACGCTCGACAGCTTGCGACCGAAGATGCTGAACGCCTGGTGCACGGATCCGCAGCAGCGCCGGCTGCTGAACGCCGTGGATGTGTCCTACCGGTACCGGGACAACGCCGGACACTACATCGGGGTGATCCAACTGTCGGCACGAAGCTGCTGAGACTGCTTCCGCCGGCAGGTCGGATCACCGGATGGTGTCGCGACAGGAGGCCGGCAACAGGTTCGAGGGGAAAGGGTTGGTGAGGGCGGGACCGCAGGCCCAGCGGACCACGGTGGCGCCGCCATCGTTGGCGCCGCGCATCGGCTCGCTG
>JACCEA010701797.1_pt1 | contig 12751 bp, 7 predicted proteins | sample 7449851 | NCBI WGS metagenome assembly JACCEA01 (sample SAMN15323453, study PRJNA562643) | freshwater metagenome | isolation source: river surface water | place: USA:Blue River Watershed | collected 2017-08-18 | reverse complement strand
GATGCTGCCATCGGTATCGCAGCATCTCAAGGAAATTTTGAATTGAATGTCTTTAAGCCATTGATAATTCACAACTTTTTACATTCTGTGCGTTTGTTAACGGATGCCTGTCGTTCTTTTCGAGATCACTGTATCGTTGGGATTGAGGTGAATCGTGGAACAATCGATGGCTATGTTCAAAACTCTCTTATGCTTGTTACAGCACTCAACCCTCATATTGGCTATGATAAAGCAGCTCAGATTGCTAAGAAAGCACACAAAGAGAATTTGGGTCTAAAGGAAGCTGCATTAGCCTTAGGGTATCTCACTTCAGACGAATTTGATCGTTGGGTAGTTCCTACGGATATGACCCATCCATAACTAATTGTAGCGCTTCCAATTGCTTTCTTGATGTATTTGATGGTTTTGAAATTCAATTTGTAATCCAAAAGTAGTTGACCTTAAAAATTATTAATACCATCACTCTGAACTTAGTAAAAAATTAAAGGAACTAGATAAAACCAAATAAGAGAACTCAGAAAATCCCTTTATATCCAGAGTAACGTCACTCGTCGAATGAAAAGGCATTGTGGACGGGATATTCAAGGGCATTTTTAAAAGCAGCCGATAAAAATGCAATCCATGAACATCGGTGATTGTTGTTGTCCGTTGAATCCGAATTGCAAGATATTAATTCACTTGGGGAGAGTTCGTGTTCAAAACTCTTTTTTGGATGGCTCACCATCATTGAAAGTTTATATTGAATATAGTCTCTGTACCATAGTGCACTCTCTTTAGGAAAGCGAGGTCGTTTAGGATCGTGAAAGTCCACATAATGCAGACCGAATCGCTTTTCAAATCCATCCGCCCATCTAAACCGCAAAATTCATAAAAATCTGATGCGCGATATAATAGACAATGAAAGAAATATGACTCACTCGAAGTTGTCCATGAGACTCCATGCAAAATATCCTTGAATATTAACACCTTCTTGAATTGCACGTTCGAGGGAAAGAAGATATTGCTGGAAGTAGGATATTCTGAAAGCGACGGGGATTATAAGTTGTAAAGCATTTTATTTGAGAAGTCAATTTTAGCGTATCTTACCGAAAAGAATCTTGAAGAGCGCTTTTCTTCGGTAAATTCGATTCATTCGGAACATCGCATCCATTTTCAGTGATATAAATTGGTGGAGATTTGGAAACAACACCACTAGTAATGTTTGCGGCATAGTAACGATTTTGAATCCACAGCAACATTTTATAAAATCCCCACGGTACCACATTCAACCATGGCGATTCAGCTTGAACACCAATAATGTCACCATTCATATCATATTTCGATTCATATATACATTGGTCATCATACCAGCCACTTCCACCATTCATTACAAATTCGCTTTCGAGGCGCTTGATGTCAACGTCTTTGGGATATTTCCTTTTACCGGGTCTACTACTGCCATCCATTCCATTATCAAAGCTTTGTCGACATTTCCCCTTCTCATCTTGATCACGATAAAGATAATATTTAGATGAGTAATGATTGATCCCCAAAAAGTCGATGCTTCCTTGTAATCTTTTTGATTCGGCTTCAGTAAATTTTGGTAGTCTGTCACCTACTAAGTCAATCATAGATTGAGGATATCGACCAAAGAAAAGTGGATCCGCAAACCAACCAAGTTGGAATTCTCTGCGTCTTTGAGCTGCTAATTGATCCCATTGATTTAAAGGATCATAAGGTTCAGCCCAATCATGATTAAGTGTAATTCCAATTTTTCCTTTCTGTGTAGGTTTGTACTGCTGACGATACATCTCAACCACTGCCGAATGAGCGTTGAGTAAATTGTGGGCAACCACATAGCTTTCAGTACTAGAGTTACCATGACTACAACGTCCTCGAAATGAGCAGCGACCTGGGGCAAATAATCCTAATCCATATCCTAATGCGCTAATTGTCCAAGGTTCATTAATAGTTATCCACTTTTTGACTCTGTCACCGAAGAAGTCAAAACAAATCTTGGCATATTGCATAAAATCTTGCTGAAAGAAAGAACAGTTCAGCAGCCCCCCGTAATTATTTTCAAGAAAGTCTGGTAAATCCCAGTGGTATAAAGTTACAACCGGCTCGATTTTATTGAGAAGCAATAAATCAATTATCTTGTTGTAATACTCTATGCCCTTTTGATTAATATGATCATTGTGGCCAAGTGGCAAGATTCGAGACCAAGAAATTGAAAATCGATAAGCATTGACTCCAAGGGCTTTGATAAGTTCTATATCTTCAAGAACATGATGGTAGCCATCACATGTAATATCACCAGTGTCATTGTTGGCTATTTTATTGGGCATGTGCGAGAATGTATCCCAAATACTTTTGCCACGACCATCAAGATTAACTGCTCCTTCAATTTGATAAGCTGCGGTTGCTACTCCCCACAAAAATGAGTGTTCGTTGTCATCAGTCGCACCCAAATTATTACAAAATTTGGTCATTAAATATGACCACCACAGGAACGAGCACCATTTTCTCATAATAGACACGAAAATTCTACAATATTATCGCTATTACAATACAATAAGGCGTTTTCCTTCGTTGGAGAGTTTGGTTTCTATGGGAGCATTTCCAATTTCGAACAGTGAACCTGGTATTTTTTAAAATATTTACTTCGCTCTGTTGTTGTTGTTTTCGCACTTTGCTTAATTCAGTTACAGCGGTTTTGCCTACCGGTTAAATATTTACTTCTATATTGCTAGATTGTATTTCGTGGTAGAGTCTCTATGCGCCTCTGCTGCTGTGGCGTGTGCCTGCTGCTTCCGTCTGATTGTTCCATGTTGCTTGGTGCTGCTGCTGCACTGCCGCTGCTGCTGCTCATCGCTGTCAGCGAATTCAATCTCGCCAGAATTGAATCAAAAAATATTGTATCCAACTATTCAACAATATCTTATCTATCCTATTATCATTCAGTCCTCGTCGATGGCGATAATATTTGTACTATGGTTATTCATGACTGCCCTATCAACTATGGCGATCACCCATTTTTCGATGCCACAAACCGAATACAACGCTTTGTTGTCCCTGTATGATGAAACAAATGGTCCGCTGTGGACGTTTGCTAAATCTTATTTGATCAATGGATATCCTTGGAATTTTTCTGCTTCCCCTTATGAAGATAATAATTATCAACTCAATCCTTGTAATGCAATAGTTCCTTGGCAAGGAGTAAAATGTTCCACCACTTGTGAAAATATTACCTGTCATGTGTTAAGTCTGAGTTTACCTAGCATTAGAATGGTTGGAAAATTACCGCGTAACCTTACGTCACTAGAGTTTTTGGTAAATTTTGATGTGAGCGATAACCTTCTATCTGGAACGGTCCCTCAATGGTTGCAATCATTGTCAAACTTGCGATCCCTTCAATTGGGAAACAATCTGTTTACAGGAAGTCTACCAGAAATAGCATACTCATCCTCATCAGCTTCAGTGTGGCCCCAGTTGGTGGATGTGGGAGTGCAAGGTAATTTGCTTATAGGCAGCATACCATCATCATGGGGGCAATTGCAAAGCTTGAAAACATTGTTGTTGTTCAGGAATAAGCTTACAGGAAGTTTGCCAGAGTCTTTGTCCTTGTTGACAAGTTTGGAATCGCTCTCTTTGTGGTCAAATCGCTTGAGGGGTAATTTGCCAAGTTCATGGGCATCTCTCCATAATATGTCTTTATTTGATGTGAGTGCAAATGATCTGACAGGCAGTTTACCACAGTGGATGTCTGAATGGAGGAATTTAACGTCATTAATACTTGCCGTCAATCGATTTGAAGGATCTCTCCCAGAAGATGTATTTTACAATTGGTCTTCATTGCACATATTGGAACTTAGTGCCAATCGCTTTTCGTCGTCAATACCTTCATCTATTTGTCATTTGCCTCAGTTGGGCTATTTAGATTTGTCGGTAAATGAATTTACAGGGAACCTTCCTGATTGCACCGGATACTGGCAAAATTTGTTGGTACTTCGAGCTTCGTTCAACTCATTCAGTGGAAGCTTACCCAATTGGTTGAATACCTGCGTGGATTTAAGAAGTATTCTTCTACGTGGTAATCATTTCACTGGTTCTATTCCAAATTCATTCTCCGCGTTGCCATATTTACAATTATTTGATGTCCGATTCAATGAACTGACAGGATCTATCCCAGAAAGTATGCTAAAGACTTGGAAGTCGCTTCGTTCAATTGCATTAAGTGGAAATTATTTTCATGGTACTATCCCTGATGTCTTTAGCTCAATGGTAATGTTGGAAGGCATATCATTGAATCGAAATTTATTGACAGGGACACTGCCTCAAAGTCTAAATATGCTGACGAACTTAACGTTCTTTGAAGTAGGTGAAAATTGGTTCTCTCGTACACTTCCTGATTTGCGGGACATCGTTGCTCTTGAGGTAATCGGTTTGCATGGAAATCTCCTTTCAGGAAACTTGAACGGGTATTTGCCGTATTCCATTGTACTGAAAGACCTGGATATTAGTGATAATATATTTTCTGGGTCCTTAAATGGTCTTCTCTCCCCACAACAATATCAGATCGAAATTATCAATGTTGGTAGTAACAGACTTACTGGGTCCATTCCAATGTTTGGAGGGAATAGAACAACTGCTGTCTACCTTAATTCCAATTCTTTCACTGGTACATTGCCATTTTATACCTTTCGCACCAGCCCATACATGCGTGTTTTCATTGCCACAGAGAATTGTTTTACGGGTTCATTATCTGACGATATATGTTCATCGATTGCATTGTATGAATTAGTAATTGCAGGTCTGCATTCCGCTTCCGATTGCCATGATCGAACGAGAATATTTAATAGCTACATAATAAACAATGGAGTTGGTGGAACCATTCCGCCTTGCTTGTTCAATTTACCTATTTTAGGAATTTTCCATGCATCTGGCAACTCCTTTACAGGTTCTATTCCGAGTGTTGGATATCAAGGACGTACGAATATGACATCGATTCACTTGTCGACCAATTTTCTAACGGGTGAATTGCCTGATGCCTTCTGGAGCCATGACTTCACGGACATTGATATGTCTTTTAATCGTTTCAAGGGATCTATACCTGCCTCGTACGCCCCTGATCTAAGAATAGCATCGAATACGAATTCGTCATTGGTGTTGAATATCAACAGGTTATCGGGATCAATTCCAAGTTCACTAGAATATTTCCCATCAATCAATATTTTGGATGGAAATATGTTCTCATGTCGATTGGATCGTAGTGACTTGCCGAAGCACGATCCAAAGCATGACAGTTATATGTGCGGTTCATCATGGACAGACTTCACGATCTATGCTGTTATGGGATTGTTGGCGTTGGCGTTGTTAGGGAGTGCAGGGTGGATGAAATGTCGTGTGTTCGTTAGAAAATGCTATGAATGGTATGCGTTGTTGGATACCACTATGTCATTGCGCGATCTCTTACTTTCTTTTCATATTTTGTTTATTCGCATGTGCAGAATGGTAGTCATTTTTGTTGTTCTCTGTTTTGTTTACTTTGGTTTGTCAGTAGAGTATAGCACATACACTCGTGCCTATATCTGGACTGTATCATCTACATACCTCCAAGGAGTTACGCCCGCCATTGTACTTTTGAATTTATTCTTGATAGTCATAGCGGCAACTATGATGTTTGACTTTTCTCGTCCTGTGAGTCCTATTTTGATCCCAGAATTACACGATTGCTTGTATCGCAAATGGAGCATGACTTTTCGTGAATTTTTCATAATTATGGTTTTCAGCATTGTGAGTGTATCTATTGTGGCCATTGTTAACTACGGATATGTTCGTGCCATTTACGAACAGTACACTAGTGAAGAAATGGTTTTGATCTCAGTTGCAATGTCAATGTTTAAGCTGGTGTGGAGCGTAGTGGTGGTAATGGGCCCATTGCGTTGGAAGATAGAAGAAATATTTGTGATGCGATTTAGTGAACAATTATTGATGTGGATCTCGGTGATAAACAATGTGATAGTTCCTTATGGGGTGGAGATAATTGCCAGTCCAGATTGTTTCCATTATTTGTTTTCATCATCTCCAAGTATTACGACTGTGTTCTTGGACATTGTATGTGAGAGTTCTTTACTTTGCACTGATAAAGATGGTGAAATATGCAAAACCATAATTGCATGTCCGGTATTACCAGAGGTTTTGGTGAGTAAGTTGTACACATCGGTTGTTGTGTCACCTCCGTTTGTTTATAGTTTTGAGTGTTCTTCAGCGGTTTTGTCAGGTTTTGCTTATATTTTTGCTATTCGTTATGCCGTCAATATTTTTCTGACGCCAATGCTATTTTTTATATTGAAGTGGCTGATTGTTAAAAATCCTAATCGTTTCTCAATACTAACGAGCATGGTCTCACCGCTGTGGAGGCCAATCGTATTTTTTGACGGTGATGACGGGGTTGATAAAGAAATTTGTAATAAAATAAATGAACAGATAACATCCCAATTAGCCAAGAATGGAGATATTGAAGCTCAGCGGCTTAGACAAATAATTGTGGTACGTGCTGTGTTAGATACGGCAATTCTTTTAGCATTTGGGCTCCTCTTCCCTCCTCTGGGTATCATAGTGGCTTTTTCGATGATGAAAGATTTGGTCAATATGCGAAGCAGTATAGGGCGATTGGTTGATTTACAAGTAAATTCCAACAGTGTTATTGTTCGCGAAAATATTAAAAGTTTTCTTGATAAATTTCAAAAAGAAATGATTGGTTGGAATGATATGGTTATGGCACAAATAACATCAATTCTTGTGGTAATTGCATATATATTGGCGTCCTGCCTCTTCGATACACTGGGAAGTGAAGTTGGAGCTCTTCGAGCGCTATGGATATTCGTGGTTATGGCATCTGCTCCATTTTGGATTTCTAACTCCATATATTGGGCTGGGCGCATTATGCGAAAAGTTGGAATTCTGGATGGAGATGGTAAAGTCAACATAAAAAAAGGTTGGATTCTAGGGGTTGTTACTGACAGCGCTATTACTGAAAACGAATCCATCGAGATGAAAATTCGACCAAGTCAATGTAATACAGCTGATAACATTTCACAATCGGAGTCAAAGACAATTGAAAATCCTCTGAGGAATGTAACCTCTGCATATCCTCACTTATGATCGTGCTCAGTTTATGTTGTTTGTTCGTGATCACATGTCCTGTAGTAGAAGTAGCTAATGAAGGTCTTGTATATAGCATTCAACTGGATATCGTATATCTACATTGTGATCTAAGCTACTATTCAGAATTTATTAATTGTTTGAGTTGAATGTTTTAGGATTTGTAAGCTGACGGTTGTGGGTACGTTGCCCTCCCACACATCTTTAATTTGGTTATGGCTATTTTGAGTTTTGTCAGATAATATGTCAACTGAACTAGTAAAATGGAATTAAAAATACATTGTCAAAAATCAAGAACTAATTAATTCAGCATTCAATAAAATCACTTTTAAGATCTCCAGTCGCCTTCATTTTGCTAATTTCCTCGTTGGCCTTTTCACGATCTTCAGGCTTCAACTCATTCCATGTTTTACCAGAAATCTTTTCCCATCGTCTAACATCTCGCACAGAATGTCTTGGTGGCTCATATGCTGGAGTAGGAGCAAATCGAGCGTTATGCTGCTTCAAAAGCATTTCCAAAGATTTGTCTGTAGCCGTAGTAGAATTCGTTTTTGAAGAATGATGGCTGTTAATTTTCGCTTTCACCTCTGATAATTTAGACTTCAACTCTGATGAACTGGCAGATGTATTGGCAGCAGCTGTTCTAGCAGCAATTCGCTTTTGCGTAGCACTACTGGAAGATGCGGCAGCTGATAAAGAAGTATGAATTTCTTCTTTAGAGGCGCCTGAATTAGTACTGGTAGTACGGCGATTGGTGCTGCCACAACTAATACTGCGCTTCTCGCTCATTGCCGAAACAGGACGTGTAGAGCTACCAAGCAATCTGGAAGGAGTTTTTGTTCGACCTGTGGTGACCGTACTAATTTGTCCACTTCCCGAATTTGCCACACGGGCAACTTTAAGAGGACGACGCTCTACCGAATTACTTCGCACAGCAGGAGTGTTGCACGTCGACGGAGCTATCATAGCACTTGCGGGACGCTTTTTAGATGATGATACTGATGGATCTGTTGTTGAACCATTGCCATCTTTTAGAATGGTATTCCGTTTTGTGCTTGTGCTGCGAATATTCTGAATATTTTCTTTATCTCCACCATATTTCTTGTCAAATTTCTCAAATGGGTCACTACTATCCAATCTACAACTCAATAGTCTTCCTGCAGATGAGCGACGCTTTGATATGGATGAACTTGTAACTCTTTCTTTTCCTATTACTTCTGGAAGTTCGTGCGAAACAGTAAACCACAACTCATCAATTTCATCTTGTTGTTCTTTAGTGCGAAATGTACCAGGAATACTGGACAAGATGTAGAATTTGTTTGGACAATCAAACTCAAAATCTTCCTCTGTTAATGTGACTGTTGATTGCATGGTTTGAGCAGAATCATGGGAACCAGAAAATATAACAATGTGGAATGCTTGAACTGGAAGTGGCTGCTGCTGCTGCTAGAGGCAGGCGCAAAGCGCGAGTGGCACCAACGGTTATGTGATGTTATTGCTTGTTTATACTCTCTATAAGATAATTCGTATAAACTGAAAACATTTACCTCTCTATATTGTAGAGAAGGAATTTGAGTCAAGTAGCAAATTGAAAGTTTGTTTTCAATTTTTTCTGTTGGTTGATTATGTATGCAACGTGGATTTCCATTTGGTATGATAAAGCACCATATACCAGAAAAATAGTGTTCCTTTAGCCACATCAACACCAACTCATGTATGTAGATCTGGCATGTTAGACAAATACCGATTGCTTTTGTGTTTATTAGACCATCAATTATAGTGCATATATTGTTTTATATTGGAAATTAGCGCCCTGTACCACTGTCTTATTCTGATAATGAATTCATGAGGATGGACAGATTGCATTGGAAATCTGTTTCAGTGGAGCAATTAGCAAAGTCAATAACTAGTGGATTAATATTAAATTATGGTCGAATGTAATAATTTTAACCAAGGTGGTATTGTACTACAAAACATCATATTGTTTTCAAAAGGCACACTGATGACTGGAATCATTTATGGCCGCCATTAAAAAGACAACTTAACTATACGCAAGCTGTCATTATCCCGAATAAACTGAGGTTTATCCAGCGATATCATACCAGAACAATAATCGCTGTGCTGCTTTAAATCGTCGACCACTTTTTCAGATCCAAAGTAATCATGAGCGAACACTGGATCATCTTTCTTACCGTGACCAAATGTAGCAACATAGAAGGATATCTTATCTTGTAATGGTGCCATCATAACGCCACGATTTGCGAGTATAACATCATAGACGTAGATATTGGAAACCTCTATTAATGTCATATCAAGTGAGAGTTCTTTTCGAAGAGATCCATTTGCAAAGAGATCGTTTGGAAAATAGGATTTACCGTTGATTGATACAGGGTGGAAAGCAGTCAATGTCATAGTGTTTCCAATTGAATACAAAGGCCCGGAATACCTCAGACGAACAACAGTTTCGATTTTACTCAATCCAAAAGGAGTAAGTACTTGCATTCCTTTTTTCAAGGAAGAGCAAATTGCTTTTGATGTGCGGCCGTCTTCAGAAATGACAAAAACTAGCGAATCTTCTGAAAAGCACCCACCGCTGGCATTGAGATAACGAGACATATCCATTTGTGTTACAGGAGCATGAGATGCACCGTGAAATGTGTTGCTTGACTGGGAAGCACCATAATAATAGCTCATTGGACGATTCGAGATAGATGGTTTGGGGGGTTGAATACCTAAAAAGACTTCTTCGATCCGTGATTGCTCTTCAATAAAGCGATTGGATCGAAAGCTTTGCATAGCTTTATCTTTAAAGTTGGTACAAGTCATGTGTTCAAAAGCGGTCAATACAGATCGCAAATAATGAGACCCCCATTTGTCAAAAAATCTTCTTTCCACAGCTTTAGCAATTTGACCAAGTGCTGGATCATTTGTTGGAGTACAATCCAAAATCAAATCTTCAATGAATTGTTTACAGTTATCGAGACGAGGAGTCATGATGGCAACGGCGCTGAAGTCTGATACAATCTTTGTTTTCAAGGATCCAACAAACTCAGTTAATTCTTGTAACTTCACTGCATCCTCCAAACCTTCGAGCAACAGAACATTATTAATGATGCGGACAAATTCACGACTTATTTCTATCATGGTTGGATTCAAATGTTCTCTGGTGTGAAATGCATCTTGCAAAATCAAACTATTACTTAACGCATTAATGAACACAGTACCCACCATAGATGCATCAGGAATAAAGCCAAAAGCTCCACCATTTCCAATTTCTGCAATGGAATACAACATTTTTGAGTCAAGCTTATAGCCATAACCAAAGGTATTAATTACAGGATGGGCCTCTTTGGGTAACTTTCTATCCATGTATGTGGTCATCGTCTCACTCATTGGCTTAGGAGGGTGAATAGTTGGTTCTCCATCAGTCAACAAATAAATTTGTACGTTTTTTATCACGTCCTCCTTGGGTAACTTCGCAATTTCATCAAATGCAACACGTAATCCATCCCAAATATTCGTTTGATTTTCTGGTTCAAGATATGTCAAGCGCTCCATCATCACCTTCTTATTGTTTTCAGTTGCATTTTGTAAAGGAATAAATATTGAAGCTGTCGTATGGAATTTAATAATGCATATGGAATCATGGGGAGTCAAAGATGTAATTATTGTGTTCAAAGTGTGTTTCACCATATCAAGTCGAGAAAAACTGTCACTCTCATTGTTCTTATCGTTACTGCCTTCATCACCACACGGTAACTGCATGGATCCAGAGTTATCAATAACAGCAAACAATACCAAAGGTTTTCGGTCCAAAGGTGGAACTCCGAGCAACGCGAGATCTCTTTCATCATTGGTTGCGGAAGCTGCGACAAGCGAATTATTGTAGTCATTGATAATTTGGGGATTTGCTGCCCGAAATTCTTCAATTAAATTCTTCAAGTTTCGATTTGGAATAATTTGATTTTCTTCTAATGACTGCCGAGTCATGGGGGAGTGATGCTTTTTTCTGATCCACTCCAAGAGATTTGCTTTTTCATATGATGTTCCATCCGTTGGATCCATGTAAGGATCGGACATCACTTGCAAAGAGATAGGGCAGATGTAGGATTCAGGGACCTTCTGATCGCTCATTCCTTAGTGGTAATATCCAGGATAAATAACTGAAGAGAAAAAAAGTAGTCTTTGTGAGGATAAAATTTGTACCTAGCGTTAGCAATTATAATACTCTTTCCAATGAAATCCTCCCAGCATTTTAATCATCGCCGCGGCGCTGCTGCGGGCCTGCTGTGCTTGCGCATTTGTCAATAGTAGAAGTATGTTCTATGTAATTTGTCCAGTATAAATAGTTATCGATCATCAAGAGTAATTGAGTACATATAGTATAAATGAGTCCTATTTAAGAAGACATGGAGGTTGTTGTGGGATTATTGTTCCAGATATTCCTTCTTAACCACCGTTAATGAAATACTGTCATTAAATTACTATAATCTCGTCGTATGTTACGGAGTGTTTGGACAGCCACTCAATGGTTCTATTGATATTCAATGCGGCAAGAGTAGCAATGAATACAATGATAATGATATATTGAAGACACGACAAAGAATTTCGATTACAATTCGCCATATGCCTGAGATACTGATAAAATGAATGAAAGAACAACCAATACAATACCGAAAACAACTAAAAAAATCGGGAGTCTATAAGGTCTTATATCAACTATACTAATGATACTGATAAATACATTACGAGGGCGAAGATATAGAGTGACCAAAAGTATCCCTTTTCAATACAGAAAAGAATATTAATACCATGACCCTAGGGTTCCCAAAACGAGAATTACCGTCAAATGCAAGCCAAGAAAAACATAAACATAAACAAACAAGCCTGTGTAGGGATATTTTGAAGGAATCTCTAAGAGCATCAAGGATTTATAGAAACGCATGAACATGAACTCCGATGAAATTTACCTCATGTATAAAATTTAAACTGGACACCACTTAGATTCCCAAGGGTTCCAGTAGCTTCCATTAGTAGCTTTATCCTCTGGTAACGGGTAGAAGATACGATATAAGTTAGCAGTCAATGCAGTGGTCAAAGAAGAAGAAAGGTTAGGGACAGTGGAAGTTGATTTGGCACCAACATCTGCAAACATAGGATCAGCATAGGCATAGTTGCTATAGATGATCGAGTTCAATGGGTTGGCGACATATTGAGAGCCAGAAGCTGCATTAGGTCCAACACTGGTATCCTTCACTTGATATGCACGCAACATGTCATTATCTTCATGGATAAAGTTATGACAGTGAAACTTGTAGTCACCTTTGTGAGCCCCAAAACGAGCCAAAACGTACACAGTATTACTCTCTCCCAAGAAGAAAACATCCTTAGGAGAAAGATTCTCATGTGCTTCGACTCCTAATCCTCCATCGCGTCTCATTACATAGAAGTCTACTAAATGCATGTGGATTGGATGGAACCATCCACCACCAGTGCGGAATTGCCATATCTCCCAAGTGTTTTGTCCAACATCAGCGGCGGCAATCTTGAAGCTATCCCAGGTCTCTCCGTTGATAGTCCACACACCACTAGTTTGTTGGAAGTC
>JACCEA010031219.1_pt1 | contig 12752 bp, 12 predicted proteins | sample 7449851 | NCBI WGS metagenome assembly JACCEA01 (sample SAMN15323453, study PRJNA562643) | freshwater metagenome | isolation source: river surface water | place: USA:Blue River Watershed | collected 2017-08-18 | reverse complement strand
CATAATTGACCAAGCAGCCATCTCGCCCATTAATTGCACAGGTTGTTCAATAGTTGTGAGGTCTGAAAACTCTGCCATCTCATGATCATCAAAACCGATTATCGAAATATCGTCAGGCACTTTTAAGCCATTCCTTCTAATTGCTTGAAGTGCACCTAACGCCATCTCATCAGATTGCGCAAATATTGCAGTTGGTCGATCAGGGCGTGCAAGTAAGTCATCCATCGCGCGACTGGCACCATGCATGGTGAAGTCGCCATAAACTTCACGCGAAGGTTTCCACTCCAGACCGCTTTCTGCCAGAACTTGCATAAAACCATTTCGTCGATCTTGTGGAACGCTAAATCCAAATGGATCATCTGGACGACCAGAAAGTAATCCAATCTTCTTATGTCCTAAGTTGACGAGGTGTTGAGTCGCAGTTCGCGCGCCAGCGACATCATCAATTGCAACACTCGAACATTGCGCGTGGTGCATACCAACGAGGGCAATCGGGATTCCAAGCCCAAGCATCGATTCAAACTCTTCCTCCGTAGGTGGCAAGCTGATGACAACAAGGGCATCAACACGACCTTTAAGAAGTTGGTGTTGAAAGAGTCGTTCACGACCCTTCATCTGAGAGAAGTTGTACAGGAGTAGATCAAGTCCTGCTTCACGGAGCGCCTGCTCCGCTCCATTAATAACTTGAGCGAAGTACCAACGCGAGATGTACGGCGCGACAACTCCCACCGAATTTGTTCTCCCAAAAATAGCTTTTGCTGAAGTTTGAGGAATTGGATAATTGAGTTTCTCCGCTGCATCCAGAATCTTCTTTCGCGTTTCTGGATTTACATGGTGTAGACCTCGTAGTGCACGTGACACTGTCGCAATTGATACTCCAGCTTCAGTTGCTACCTCTTTAATTCCAACCCGAGGATTGAAGGTGACATCGCTGCTCATGAAACCTTTACACCCCTCGCTCTGGAAATTGAACTTCTCTCACTGTAAATCTCTGTAAGCGGCTAAAAATAGACTGCAAAACCGAAAATGGCTAGACCTTTCTTGCTGCTACCTTCTGCGCCATGGTGATTTCTCAATCTCAAGCCCAAACTGCAGCGCGAGAAATAATCAAAATAAATCCTCGTTTCGAAATTGTTATAGAGAGATCCGGTTTTTGCACCATAGGTATGCGGGCAAAATCGTCCCGACAGCGGGAGAGCAACTTTTCCTCATTGGCATCGTCCATCCTCTCCCAACAACTATCCACGAAAGCCGCAGCAACAATAATCAAACGAGTTGAAGAACTTTGTGAAGGTTCACTTACTCCGGCGAAGATTGGAGATTTAAGAGCTTCTCAACTTCGCTCAGCTGGTTGCTCGGAAGCAAAAGCAAAGGCAGTTCGAGAGTTAGCTAAGAATTCTATGAATGGCACTATTCCGATGAATTCGCTTCATCGACTCAATGATGAGGAAATTATGAAATATCTCTTGCCACAATTTGGTATTGGTCGATGGACGGTTGAAATGTTTCTTATGTTTCAACTCGGCCGTCAAGATATCTGGCCCGTGGGAGATTTAGGCGTGCGTCGTGGCTGGGAACGCATTCACAAAATGCGAAACGAAATTGAGCCAAAAAATCTTGAGAAGATCGGGGCAAAATACTCACCATTTCGCAGCCACGTAGCGTGGTACTGCTGGAGAGCAAATGAAGTGCTCTAGCATGCGTAGTTACTTACTCTTGGGCTCCAAAACAAGTGCCACCGAGTTAATACACCAACGCTGATCCGTCGGAACTGCATAGCCTTCGCCTTCAAAAACGTGACCTAAGTGAGAACCGCACGATGCGCAACGAACTTCCGTACGAATTCGTGGAGCGAGGGATCTATCTTCAAGAAGGACAACAGCATCATCTTTAGTAGGCGCATAAAATGAGGGCCAGCCACAACCAGAGTGAAATTTCTCTTCACTTCGAAATAGCTCAGCCTCACATGCTTTGCATTTATAAACGCCAATCGTTTCAGTTTCGTAATATTTACCGGTAAAAGCAACTTCAGTACCAGCTTTACGAAGTACATCAAAGGAGAGCGGATCTAATTCACTCTGTAACTTCTGATCATCAAGTTGCACAGGAAAAGGTTTTCCAGTCTGTGGGTTAATTTTAGGAAGATCTGAACCTGGCTCCATCATGCTCTCCAATTCTCGAGATTTAACTATTTTGATTGGCTTTATTTGACAATCGGAAAAGGCACTCCAGTGGTGGAATGACAATCGTAGCCATTAGGGTTTTTTTCCAAATATCTCTGATGATATTCCTCTGCCAACCAATAGGTGTGAGGAGCGGCATCTTGAATCTCTGTGACAATCTCGCCATAACCTTGCCTTGATAGTTCATCATTATAGATTTCGCGGGTATTAATGGCGGCAATCATCTGATCTTCTGATGTTGTGAAGATTGCGCTGCGATATTGAGTGCCAATATCTCCACCTTGTTTATTAAGAGAAGTCGGATCATGCATGGTCCAAAACTCTTCAAGTAAACGTTGATATGAAATTTGGGATGGATCGAAGAGAACTTCAACGGCTTCAGCATGATTTGTAGTGCCGGTACATACTTGCTCGTATGAAGGTGACGGTCTTGTACCGCCCATGTAGCCAACTGATGTGGAGATAACGCCCGGCAATTTCCAGAAGCGTCTTTCTGCTCCCCAGAAACATCCCGTTGCAAAATACGCGCGTTGATTCACGAGCGAATCTTGGCATGAACAATCACTGATAATCTTGTCGAAAGCGCCCCCGTAGCTCAGGGGATAGAGCACCGCCCTCCGGAGGCGGGTGCACAGGTTCGAATCCTGTCGGGGGCACAGTCGTATTCATACTTCTCATGGCGTAATTCACCCTCATTTTCATCAAATTGCCGTCACAGACTCTTGAGTTACAAAGTTTCACACGGGAGAATTAGGACAGTAATTGAGCCCACTCGGGCAACAAGCACCGCCTTCACGAGCGCAAGACGTGTTGGACGGCGCCTGTGTGCGAGTCGGTCAGAAACATAAGTTTGAAGGGAAGTAACAATGACAATGGATTGGCGCCATCGCGCAGCATGTCGTGATGTCGATCCTGAATTGTTTTTCCCAGTTGGAAATACTGGACCAGCAATTGCACAAATTGAAGAAGCAAGAAAAGTTTGTATGCGTTGTGAAGTTCGCGAACCATGTCTGCAATGGGCGCTTGAAAGTGGACAAGATTCTGGAGTGTGGGGCGGTCTCTCTGAAGATGAGCGTCGCGCTATGAAGCGTCGCGCTGCACGAAATCGCGCTCGCTTAATGGAGAATCAAATTAACGAATAAGTTCGCATCAACCACTAGGGGTTTCTTAACGCTCTAGCGGAAAGGTAATTCGAACTTCTGTTCCCTGCGCTGGTTTAATAAATTCTATAGATCCAGCTAATTCATTTTGCGTCAGCGTACTAACAATCTGCAGACCTAAATTAGTATTTTTCTCAAGAGAAAAATCAACAGGAATTCCAGCACCATCATCTATAACAGATGCAGTCATAGTTGATGAAGTCTTAACTACCTTTACCCGCACTGATGTTCCTTTATCTGAAACTCCATGCTCCAGGGCATTATGAATGAGTTCCGTTAGTACTAGCGCTAAAGGCGTTGCCACGAGGGAAGGAATGGAGCCAAATTCCCCTTCTTTCTCAATTTTGATTTCGTTGGGACGTGCGCTCAATTCAACAGCGCTTTGAATAATCTTGGAAATTACTTCATCAAATTGAACAGTGTCTTGCGCGCTCGATGAGAGCGTTTCATGGACCAGGGCGATTGAAGCAACTCTTCGTACCGCCTCTTCAATTGCTGCGCTAGCGTTAGGGTCTTCAATACGCCTTGATTGCAACCGTAATAAAGCAGAAACAGTTTGCAGATTGTTCTTAACGCGATGATGAATCTCTCGAATTGTCGCATCTTTACTGATAAGTGCTCGATCTTTGCGTCGTAATTCAGTTACGTTATGAACTAGCACCACAGCACCAATACGATTTTCACCTTCCGTCAAAGGAATTGCAAGAAGATCAATCACTCCCCCGCTATTTTCAAATTCATCGCGACGTAATGTCTTACCGCTCATAGAGACTCGGAAATTTTCCTCTCTAGGATTTAGCTCAGCGCTCTTGAGTGTCAGTGAATCGAGAACTTCACCAAGTACATGCCCTTCTAAATCGCGCTCCCAACCAATTCGGCTAAAAGCTGAACGAGCATTAGGGCTTGCAAAAATAACTTCGCCTTCTACATTAAGACGCACTAGGCCATCCCCCACGCGTGGCGCCGCTTCGGCTAAGTAAACATTGTCCTTCACGGGGAAGTTACCCTCTGCAATCATTCGATAAATATGGTTCGCAATTTCACGATAATTAAGTTCTAAACGCGAAGGAGTTCGCATAGTTTCAAGATTTCGGTGACGAGATATAACTGCGATTACTTTTCCATTATAGAAAACTGGAATTGTCTCTTCCTTGATAAGAAGTTCGCCAAACTGTTCTGGCTGACTATCGCGAACAATCTCTCCCGTAGACAAGGCATGATCAATATGTGGTCGTGCGCCCCAAGAAACCTGATCGCCGATTAAGTCTTGCGTAAAAACAGTTGCTGCAGTCATGGGGCGGATCTGTGCAATCGCTAAATGGCCTTCAGGCCAACTCTTCTCGTCAATGCGACGTGGCACCCAAAGAACCAAATCCGCAAATGAAATATCAGCGAGGAGTTGCCACTCGGCAACAAGTTCTCCAAGGCGCGCAATATCGGCATCAGAGAGCGAAGTGGAACCCTCGAGAAGATGGCGAAACGGCATGGGCGAAAGAGTACTCAGAATGATTTAGCAAGATAAATTGAGAGCTCTCTTATTGCTCTTCGCAGCCCACTTCGGGGTGCAACTTCTGCGAGCGTTGAGTACTGACTTTGCGCACGGTCGAGAACTGGATAATCACGTGGGAAAACGAAAGTTTGGTCACTTCCTAGCCGAGATTTGAAACTCTTCTGAAGCGCACGTTGGCGATTTGAACTTCCTGATTTATTGAGAATAAATGTCACGGTTGACTCAGGGAGATTTTCATCCATTGACCTGCGAAATTGCTCTAGCTCGGCGAGAGAAGAGTTCTCCGATTGCGAAATGAAAATAACTTGTCCGCACCCCTGCAGTAATTCAAAATACTCTCGTCCAACACTTCTTCGATCAGTCAGCAACTCAGACAACTGTGGTACTTGGCCAATGTCGAGAATGTAAATTGACTCTGCATCTACATCTTCAAAGACTGCGTCGTTCATGGCACTAAAGCTCTTAACCGAGAGCTGAGGTGTTATCTGTAGATTGTCAGAGCTTTGTAAGCCAAGCCTCTGATGAATATCTCGTCGATAAGGATCGGCATCAATCAAAATGGCATTTCTCAACTCTGAAATCTCGAATGCAAGATTAAGGGCTATAGTCGATATTCCAGGCGAGCCTGAAGATCCAGTCAAAGCAATAAAGTTCTTTCTTCTTCTATATTTAGTAAAACTTGAAGGCGAAACTTCAGGACTTCGAAGTGCCTCTCGTGCTCGAGCTTTAATCTCCTCTGGCGTCAGAGATATGTGTGATGAAATTTTCAAGAGGGCTCTCTGTTCGGAGACCACCATGGCACAATCTCGTGAGTTAAGACCGAATTCATCATCAACAACTAAAAGGGATCTCTGTTCTCCGCCAGTTGTACTTGCTAGATAATCTTGCAATTGAGTGATGGAATAGCAACGAGTTCCAAGAACGAATTCATCTGCGACAAGTGCTGCAATAACGCTATCTTCGATGTTGGCATCAACAAGAGCGGTTACAAGTGCAATCTTCAATTACTACGCACCACGATAAATTCACTATCAGACATGGCAGAGACAACTTCTGAGACTTGTGAGGCCGGAACAAGGATGGTCATACCAATCTCTCCGCCTAACTTGCTTGCTTCTATATCTATCGCATCGACTGAGATGGTTGGCAATAGAAGTTGTGATCTTTTGAGTTTCGGTGCTTCCAAATTTCCGTTTAGTTGTTCTCGCGGAATGATATAGATATCAACAATACTTCCGCTTTTAACGCCGATGGGTAGACGTAAACGCGATAATGAAATAGGAACTTTTTTGTAGTTTAACTGCGATTCTTTAGATAATGAGTAGGTCGGAATGAGCTCTGAAGAACCGACTGCACGGAGTACCTGACTACCTACAATTGAGTAATGAGCATCGAGATATAGAGATGCACTGTTAGGCATTGATACTTGAACGGGAACAACATCGGCATCTTCGATGATTCGACCTGGGGCTAGATCATTGGATGCGCTCCAAACTGTGATCATCCGATTGTTGGATTGTGAAATAAGGTAAGCGGAGAAAAAAGAAGCGGCAATCAAAATTGTGCCTGCGATTAATCTGAGATTGAGTGCTCTGGGGTTGAAATCAATTCGTGGTGTCGTTCTCTTTTTCATGGGATATGAATATCTCGCAAATTGTCTCTGAATCGCTTATCCACAATCTGAAATTAGTTCTCACACAGCTGTGGAAATCATTCGTTCTAATCTCATACTTTCGTATGAGAGATGGCTCCCTTACGTCGTCCAACCTTCTTCCATGGACATTGCAAAGTACCAACCTCACCCCATGCTTGAGCTCTTTTCACAAGAGAGACTCTTTGCGAATACTCAGAGTCAGAATAATTTCTCAGAAGTACCGACCAATACAAAGCTCTATCTCGTACCTACATCACACGGTGAAAGTTATGACCCCGATTTTGCTCCTAATCCATCGCCGTTATCAGAGTTGCCCAACTTGGAACGTTGGACATTGACCTATGTCGTGAGCGCTCTAGAAATATTGGCTGGTAGGCGTTCCCCTCAGCAGCTCGCCCGTTCAACGCATCGCTTTACTTTCAATTCACTGCTTCATCGAGTTGGCTCTATAAAAGAAGTGCCCAAGATAAGAAAGATTCACAGAAATCAACCAATTGAAGGAGTGATTGAAGTTAACGTGACCCTAGTTTTTAAAGAACGGGTTCGTGCGCTTGTTGCTCGGTTCGAGGGCGTCGATCGTAAGTGGTTATGTACTGAAATCGAACTTCTATGAAGCGCCGTGGCAACGCTTGTATTTCTTGCCCGAACCACAAGGACACGGTGCATTTCGTGAAACTCCGTCACTCTTTGATGTAGCGACTGCGCCACTTTCACTTGGAGCCGAGTACTGCAACTGCTGTGTAGGGGCAGCCGGTGTCACTCCCTTAGCTTCAACATGTTGATCTTCAACTTTTACTTCGACGTTAAATAGGAAGCCAACCATCTCTTCCTTGATGGCATCCATCATTGCTGAGAATAAGTCGAAGCCTTCTTTTTGATATTCAACGAGTGGGTCACGTTGTGCCATTGCGCGCAAGCCAATTCCCTCTTGTAAATAATCCATTTCATACAGATGCTCGCGCCATTTACGATCAAGAACTGAAAGTAAAATTTTACGTTCTAATTCTCGTGTGACTTCTTCGCCAAGATCTGATTCTCGCTTTGCATATGCGGCTGAGATATCATCAATAATGCGTTGTGCCAAAAAGTCTGAATCAAGTCCCGTACGACCGCCCACTTCTTGCTCGAGTGATTCAACGGTGAATGAGATTGGATAGGTTGATTTAAGAACGGTCCAAAGTTGATTGAGGTCCCACTCTTCAGGGAATCCTTCGCTTGTTGCAGCGCTGACATAGCCACGAATTGTGTCTTCGATAAAAGTCATTACTTGCTCTTTGATATCAGCGCCTTCAAGCACTTCGCGACGCTCTTGATAAATCACTTCACGCTGACGGTTCATTACATCGTCATACTTCAGAACGTTCTTACGCATCTCAAAGTTCTGCGATTCAACTTGGGTCTGAGCAGATTTAATGGCATTTGAAACCATTTTCGACTCGATAGGCGTATCTTCGGGAATTCCCGCGGCAGTGAGGAAGCGCTCTACTAAAGCTGAATTAAAGCGACGCATTAATTCATCTTGCAGCGAGAGATAAAAACGGGACTCTCCGGGGTCTCCCTGACGTCCCGAACGACCACGTAACTGGTTATCGATACGACGTGATTCGTGTCGCTCTGTTCCCAGAACATACAAACCACCAAGGGAAACAACTTCTTCATGGCCTTTAGCAACTGCAGCTTTTTGTTTTGCTAACTCATCGGGCCAGAGCGATTCATATTGTTCTGCATCATCGACAGGTGAAATTCCTTGACGTTGTAATTCATAATCCGCCATAAATTCTGGGTTACCGCCAAGCATGATGTCGGTACCGCGACCGGCCATATTTGTTGAGACCGTGACTGCACCAATTGTTCCGGCACGTGCGATGATCGCAGCTTCACGCTCATGCTGTTTTGCGTTGAGCACTTCGTGAGGAATGCCTTTACGCCGAAGCGCTTGTGAAAGAACCTCTGATTTTTCAACACTCACTGTTCCAACAAGTACGGGTTGTCCTTTGCGGTGGCGCTCCATAATGTCTTGTGCAACTGCTTCAAATTTTGCAGCTTCAGTTTTGTAGACCAAGTCAGGTTGATCAATACGTTGCATTGATTTATTAGTAGGAATTGGAATGACACCTAATTTGTAAATCTGCATAAATTCCGATGCTTCTGTCATAGCAGTACCGGTCATACCTGCTAACTTGTCGTAGAGGCGGAAGTAGTTCTGTAATGTAATGGTTGCCAAAGTCTGATTTTCATCCTTAATTTCAACGCGCTCTTTAGCTTCGAGAGCTTGGTGTAAACCTTCGCTATAGCGGCGTCCCGAAAGGACTCGTCCAGTGTGTTCGTCAACGATGAGAAGCTCGCCACTCATAATTACATAATCGCGATCACGCTTAAATAGTTCTTTAGCCTTTAGGGCATTGTTGAGATAGCCAATCATCGGCGTATTTACTGCTTCGTAAAGATTCTCAATCTTGAGTAGCTCTTCCACTTTTGTGACGCCTTCGTCGAGAATTCCCACATTCCGCTTCTTCTCATCTACCTCGTAATGCTCGCCTCGAGTAAGACGTCCAGCAATATTGGCAAACTCGACGTACCACTTTGTGGCTTTGTCAGCAGGTCCGCTAATAATCAGAGGAGTTCGGGCTTCATCAATAAGGATTGAGTCAACTTCGTCGACGATTGCAAAATTATGTTCTCGCTGTACACAATCAGCAAGATTCCAAGCCATGTTGTCACGTAGATAGTCAAAACCAAATTCATTATTAGTTCCATAGGTGATATCAGCGCCGTACTGTTCGCGACGTTCTACTGGAGTCATGGAAGCTAGGATTACTCCGACCTTAAGCCCTAAGAAACGGTGGATACGTCCCATCCACTCACTGTCGCGTTCAGCCAAATAGTCGTTAGTCGTGACGATGTGAACGCCTCGTCCTGTAAGAGCATTTAAATAGGAGGGCAGTGTCGCAACCAGAGTCTTTCCTTCACCAGTTCGCATTTCCGCGATGTTGCCTCGGTGGAGAGCTGCTCCACCCATAATTTGAACATCGTAATGCCGCTGTCCGAGAGTTCGCTTTGATGCTTCGCGAACTACTGCGAATGCTTCAGGAAGAATGTCATCAAGATCTTCTCCGCCAGATAATCGAGCCTTAAACTTTTCAGTCATGGAACGCAGTTCATCATCGCTCATTGCAGCGAAAGTCGACTCGTGTGAATTTACTTCATCAGCAATCTTCTCAAGTTGTTTGAGCGCGCGACCTTCGCCAGCGCGAAGAATCTTGTCGAGAATTGCGACCACGAATCAGCCTTCCATCAGTAATAACGGTTCGGTATTGAGAGGGCTATCGTATTAGGAGTTGATAGGGCGACGCACACGCAGTTACAGCGCCTAAAACTGTCATATTTCTCTCTCTGCAGGCGCCTACAGCATTTTTTAAAGTGGCTCCCGTAGTTATGACATCGTCGACAAGAATGACTGGACATTGAGGGTCGTATGAGGCGCTAAATGCTCCTTTGAGATTCTCGTTTCTTTCGTAAGAGCTTAACCCTGCCTGATCGCGAACTTCTTTCCGATACTTCAAAAGATCGACCCACTGCCAATTTGTCTTCGAAACTCTGGACTTTCTCTTCTCGCATTCAATAGTTCGATTCATGATTGGGTGTAGAAAAGACTCGCCTCTCTTCCGCAATGCAATTCTGGAAGAAGGAATAGGCACTAAAACGAATCGAGACATTCCAGTCTCTGCAAGTAGCGCGCTAACCCCACGGTGAATCGCATTGGCAATGAGTTTTTGGGCGCTTTGATTTCGTTCTTCTTTTGCTTTCAAAATTACACTCGAAACTTCTTGGTTATATTCAACAACAGAAAAAGTTGGAACGAGATCAAAGTGCACTTTTCTCGCTTGGGCAATCCAATACAAATTGCAACTCTCGCAGATCATTGCATTTGCACTTTCGCACATAATGCATATCTCAGGAAAGACTAAAGTTCGTAGCCCTTCGATAACACCTGAGAATGGATTGAGCTGCCCTGCCACAACCTCATTTTCAGCCTTAAAAAATTATTTCGACAGTAAATTCTTCTACTCTGTGGGTACTTCTGATAGAGCCGGCTCAACAATATTTACTCCATGCACTCTCGGTAGCGTAAGAACAAAATTAGAGCCATTGCCGATTTCGCCCCATACCTTTATTCCCCCGCCGTGCAGTTCAGCATCTTCGCGCGCGATCGAAAGGCCGAGTCCTGTTCCGCCGCGTATTCGAGAGCGAGATGGATCTGCACGCCAGAATCGATCGAAGACGCGCTCAATATGCTGAGGAGCAAGACCTACGCCAAAGTCTCGAACAGAAATCGACACCGCGCTTTCATTTGCTCGAACTTTTATATTGATTGGCTTTCCTTCGGAATGGTCCACCGCATTTGCCAAAAGATTTCGCATAATACGCTCAACTCGTCTTGGATCGGCATCGATAACAATGCTTGAATCAGGAGTATTGATATTGAGTTCAGTCACACTATCTTTTGAAGCTAGACCTAAATCACTTGCACATCTATTTACGAGTGCGACTACATCCACTTTATCGAGAGAAAGCGATGCCACTTCTGCATCAAATCGACTCACTTCTAGCAAGTCAGCAAGAAGGTTTTCAAATCTCTCTATCTGCGAAAGGAGTAGTTCAGCGCTTCGAGCGATAATCGGATCAAAGCTCTCTCTAGCGGAGAAAATTACATCTGAGGCCATTCTGATTGTGGTTAACGGGGTACGAAGCTCATGCGATACATCAGAAACGAAACGTTGTTGCAAACGAGAGAGATTTTCAAGACGGGTAATTTGCTGCTCTAACGTTTCCGCCATCTCATTAAATGCATTTCCTAATCGGGCAATTTCGTCTTGACCTTTAACTTCCATGCGTTGCAGCAAATCGCCGGAAGTTAATTGTTCTGCAATTTCTGCAGCCTGCTTTACGGGCTTGATCACTTGGCGCAAAACAATGGAAGCGACCATCATGATGAGTGCAATTAGAAGAATGCCTGTTCCCCACATGGAACGCCCGATGAGATCTACCGCCCGCTGCTGTGAATCAAGCCAAAAAGCACATACATTTCATAATTACCGACGCGAGGAATCGAAATTCTCTCTCCTACAACAATTCCATCAAGAATTTCACCATTTATGTATTTGAGCTGCGTTCTCTCCCAATAGAGCTCATCATCTCGCTGCACTTTTTTTCGAAGTTCTTTAGATATTGAATCAGGTTCGAGAAAGTTAGAGGTTGAGGCTGATGGAATATTGAGTACTTCTTTATTGCTTGAATTAAAGAATGCAATTTCTCGGCCAGAATCTTTCGCACTTACATCAGAGGAGTTAACTAACTCAGCAACCAGAGATGCGATATCGGTCGAACGATTAAGGCTTGCGATAATAAAGCGATAATCTGCATTTTGAATTGCAGCATCGCCTTCGGCAATTGATGCAGTGATCTTCTCTTCGAAAATACCATCTGCGATGCGGTTATAGAGATTTGATCCGAGGAAATAGATCAAGGCAATAGAAATAGAACTTGAGATTGTAAATACTTTGAGGAAAAGCGAGCGGCGAAAAATATTTGCAGCCATCACGTCTTACCTAGCCTCGTGAACCTGTTGTGCCTGCCTTATATCCAATTCCACGAACCGTGCTAATAATTGTTGGATTCTCCGGGTCGTGCTCAATCTTGGCTCGCAAACGTTGGACATGTACATTCACAAGTCTGGTATCGGTAGAGTGACGATAACCCCAAACTTCGCCCAACAGTGCTTCGCGAGTAAATACCCGACCAGGTTCTTTTGCGAGCGCAACTAACAAGTCAAACTCCAAACGGGTAAGTGGAATTTCCTTACCGCCGCGAGTGACAGTATGTTCAACAATATCGATTGCAAGATCGCCAATAGTTAAATTACTCGATATTTCACCACCCACACGACGTAGGCGAGTACGAATTCGAGCTACTAACTCAGAAGGCTTAAATGGCTTAACCATGTAGTCATCAGCGCCAGCTTCGAGACCTTTCACAATGTCGTGTGTATCGCTCTTTGCGGTTAGCATCACGATAGGAACGCGTACAGATTGTTTGCGGATCTGTTTACACACTTCAATTCCATCAAGCCCAGGAAGCATGATGTCTAAAAGAACAAGGTCAGGCGGATTATTTCGAAACACATCAATTGCTTCGTCGCCGCGACTAACAAGATCAACTTCTATTCCAACTCCATTGAGAACGAT
>JACCEA010098125.1_pt1 | contig 12754 bp, 8 predicted proteins | sample 7449851 | NCBI WGS metagenome assembly JACCEA01 (sample SAMN15323453, study PRJNA562643) | freshwater metagenome | isolation source: river surface water | place: USA:Blue River Watershed | collected 2017-08-18 | reverse complement strand
CCTAGCAACAAGTAGAGTTGCTACACCGTATTCACTGCACTTTTGAAATATACAGTTTATAGTCGCAGCCGTTTAGAATTCGGGTAATTTAATATAAAGTTGACACATCATTATTTCTAAAAGTATATCGTATAATAATTATTATATGTGTCACAAATTAGTCGTCATCATCAGAGCTGTCGGCTTCTTCTAATTTGCCGCTGAAAATATTTGCCACTGTAGAGTTCTTATTCCCTCCAATGGGAGTGTTCAAACCACCGAACAATATCCTAGATGCCCTTCGAAAAGCATTTGCAGGAATACCTGTTTCCATTTGAGGCTGGATCCTTCGTGGAGGATCAGTCATTATGTCGCTATCATCTTCATCGTCCGATTCATCGTCTACTTCTTTATCAGAGAACTCTGCTTCTTCAGCCAAACGCTTCAATTCTGACATTGACGCTGCATATGTGACGTTGGCAGGAATTCGACTAAGTGAAGCATCTTCATCCAAATCAGGATTGCCTTGCAAAACAAATGATCCTCTCTTTGTCTTTTTTGCCGAACTTGACTTATACATTCCGCGAAAAAATGAATTCCCCACAGCAGCAGTATCATCACCAAATATTTCCGAAGAGTTCTCTGATGCCCTACTTGCCAATCCGGATCCGGTGGAGACGTTCTGAGAAGCCAATTCAACTCCGCCAAGAGCATTGAAAAATACACTTAACCTTCGGCGTGGAGGCTTTTCTTGGTCATCACCTTCATTATCTTCATCTAACTTATCGTCACTAGAGATTATCCTGTTCTCTTCTCGCTCTGATTGAATTCCCAACTTATTTGGAGGTAGCAAATCCCCTTCACCACCAGGCAAACGAGGAGAAATGTCAGTTATGGCTTCAATATAACTCTTAACTAAGTACTCCACTTCTCGGACTTGTGATGTAACGAGATAAACGCAATCGCAAAACTGGCGTGTGTCCACATCTTCTCCGTTATGTTCTTCTTGATACTCCTCAATTTGACTTATCGAAATCTGCGGCTTAATTACCCAATAAGTAAAGATGTGTTTATCTGCATGAGTTACCCATTTAATTATTCTTTTGTATGAATGCCTCATTATTACTGGAGGATCCGTTTGAGTAATCAAGAAGATTGCTAATGGTCCGATAGAAGCATTCATTGCAATCACAGGGGGGGTACTATTGATATCGAGTGGATTATCATCATACTGACATTGTACTTCGTAAAACGTCGAACCATAAAACGGACACCAAGTACGTAAACAATCTAAATAGTCCAATTGTGCATCAACTTTACTTTTTCCGGCCAATCGAGCATACATTCCAAGGATTCGAGAAGCCAATTCCTCAGCAGTTCGGCTACCTCCAAGAGTGGGGGAGCACAATCCCTTCATCTTCGAACGGACCGGTTCTGGAAAGCGGGTTGAAACTTTGATTTTGATGTTTTCCACAGAATGAATAACAGGATTAAAATCTCCTGATTCGGCCTGAATAGAAGAATGTTACAAAACAAAAGACTGTTATTGGCTGGTAAAGTAGATGTACCTGTGTTTTCAAACACCCAAGTAAAATTGATTCATCTTCGGTCAAATAAAACTGTCCAGTCATTGTCATAAAAGTGGCCTCCATAAATGCCAACCATAATGCTGTTGATGGTTGCTTAATACGAACCCCATACTGAAAGACTTCATAATCATACACACCATACTTAAAGGTTATCCAGCTTCGGAACAGTAGACGCACTTCTTGTCCCGACTCTGTTGGATCTCGCAATGCATCAACTACCATCTCACTCAAATCAACCCTTCTAACATTGTATCCTAATACTCTGAAAAGAGCATATGTTGAAATATCGTGAAGATCTAAATTAAATTTCAGTGCTAGCAACACATCTTTGGCAGTGCTATTCTCAAACATTTGAAGTACTTTCGAAGAACCATCAAGCAAATAGACTCGAACGAGGGTATTAAGGTTCACGACATGGTTTACCGTTCTCTTTTGGGCAACGCTCTTGAGGGCGTGAGCTCTTCTTCCATATTTGCTATTCATTTAATTAACTAAGAAGTAGTTTAAATTAATTTATAGAGAATAATGAAGAGTTCAAAGCGTCCCATACATCGATAAGAAATGTTACTCCACAAAAGTCCAGCAATATTGTAGAATACATATATGGTATATGGTTTAGCAGTATATGGTATACACCTACATGCATAGCATGGAAAACTTTTTCAAAAAAATAAAAATAAAGTGATCTGGCGACTGACATTTTTGCTTTGCTGCTGTGGCTCCGTCGCAGGGTCCGGCGGGCGTATTGCATATTATTGTATACCATATAGTAGCGCTGTATTTTATAATAGTATTCGTGATTTATCTAGAAAGGTTATCGGAAAGGGTTATGCTGCTGTCCAGTTTCGTACTTATTGGTCTCAACGAATATCTTGTCTTTTCAACGAATGGACTTGTGATGTAGGAGAGCAGATATCGGAGTGAAGGAGAGACCACCACTTGCTTCCACTCGTCCGCCACCAAACATATAACAACCAATACACCAGATATTAATGGTATCTAAAGTAGGTGCGAAATAACATCTTTCGATGCTTGAATATTCCAAATCTATTCAAATTTGCCGCCCCGAAATTGGATCATTCGAAATCATCGCAAATTGTTGGTAAAAAGCCATATCCTTCAATGCCCATCAATATAGGTATTATAAGACCATGGGCATCCAATAATCTTGACACGAAACCCAAAATTCCAAAAGATTTGGTTGAAAATGCTCCAAACTTCGACCTGCTGTGGCACCAACTCCAATCACGAATTTGAAGATATCCAACACCACATTTCTACTGATAACTACTATAAACATGTAGATTAAACTTATGCTGAGCTTTGGTTGACCTTTCTAGTACCATTTTGTGAAGAGATGACCTCGTTTTACCAGGCGACCAAATTTGACAGCCTCCATTTGGTCATCGTGACAATTTCTTCCGATCAGCAAGCAGCTATCGCTGCAAAACTGAAAAATATCTTTTCTACTAGAGTGTAAATCAATTATATACCCTTAGACCAGCTTGGTATCTGGACATTGCGTAGTTGTCCGTCCATTTTCAAGTCAGGAACAAATTCGCCCATCGATGGGGATGTTGCAAGCTTCTCATTCAATAATAGGTTTTTCTTTATAAAACTTTAAATCACATATCAAATACTCTGAAATATAAAACTCTTATTTGAACCAGTGTATGTGCTCGCATTGAGAAATTTGAAATGTAATATAGGTTAATAATATTTTTTTCATGGTAAATTTGCAAAACCTCCAAAGGAAAACCCTTCCGTGAAAAGTTTTGGGGTGGTCCGTCTTATCCCTTGAATAAACTTGGAAAAATTCCAAAAATCAATAGTAGATTGGGTGAGAAATAAAGTGGGAAAGATGACATTTCTTAAAGGCAGTTATGGGCAACTTAGATGGCTTGAGATGGAAGTCTTACAAGCATATACTAGGATGGATTTGGAAACTAGTAGACTTTTGATTTGGATTAGTGACAAGTAAGTCTAACTTTGAGTCGAATTTGTTAAACAAAACTAGGGGCCCGTGGGGCTTGGTCCAAAAGCTGCTATATCGGCGGGCGGTCTTCGGGCGCGCCAATGGCGCCGCGACCACCCACCGGTTAGTTCGTGCTGTCGCCACTCAATTTTCTTATGAAAAAGCCCCGGGGAGATCGCCCCAGGGCAAAATTAAAAAAATAACAATCGAGGCGACACAAAACACAAAACGGACAAATATCCGGACCAGCACTGCTGGGTAAACCCTTATTAGCAGCTTTTGGAATAATTCTCTAAAATATACCAGTCCATCCTTCCAAAGACTTCAACCACAAATTGCTGTATGGTTTAAAGTGTTTTCCTAAACATTTGCACATTAAAAATCTTGCTTATGTACTTGAATTGATTTTTTCGTCTCTTTCACAGTATTGCTTAATTAGGATTCATAATTTTTGACGATATGTGATAATTAACGTTAAAATTATTACTCCCAAGTTAAATTGTGTCAAACTACATAAGCACGTATAAAACTTGAAGTAACTAAAATCTCGCAATTGGAGCGTTACGCTGCTTATTTAAATCAGCTTTGTGCCCAAATAGATCTCTGATATTTTCAATACGATACTTAATCATCGTGGGACGTTCCAATGATAATCCCCAGGCGATTACCCTCACATCTTCTGGTAAACCCATAGGACGTAACATTTCTGGTCGAAACATACCACTGTTTCCTATCTCAGTCCACTTCTTCAATTCTGGATGGTACCCAAAAATTTCCATTGATGGCTCTGTATAAGGGTTATAAGCTGGTTTGAAACGCAATTGGGTTATACCAATTTTCTCAAAAAAAGTCTTTATGGTACCAATCAAATTGCCGAGTGTAAGGTTTCGATCGGCAACAAAGCCTTCAACTTGATGAAATTCACACAAATGAGTAGCATCCATGGCTTCATTTCGGAACACTCTATCTATGCTAAAATACTTCTTTGGTGTGAATTGACCTGATTTTTTCATGGTTTCAGCAAGGTTGTACAGCATTTGTGCTGAAATCGCCGTCGTGTGGGTTCTTAGCAAATTTTTCATTGCTTCATCACGTTTGAAATTACAACCGTACCCAATACTGTCAAATCCACCAGTTTCGTGCGTTCGCTTGACTACATCATAATAATTTTCTGGGACCAAAATAGTTTGAGAAGGGTCCTTAATGAAAAAAGTATCGTGCGCATCGCGAGCTGGATGACTTTGAGGTTGAAATAGTGCATCGAAGTTCCAGAAGGAGCTCTCCACCCATCTATTTGTAGGCATTTCCTCAAATCCTAAATCCATTAAAATACGACGAAATTCAGCGCGAACTTTCAGCAAAGGGTGGTAATTTCCTCCCAATGCAGGAGCCCCCATAGATTTAAGGTTAACAGCCTTAAATGATAAATCACTCCAATGAGTCCCCGCGGGCATTTCCTCTTTGACTCCAATCATAGATTTATTCAAGTCTGCCATTTTTTTAATTCGCTTCTCACGAAAATCGACACCTTTGGTAATTCTATAGGACTTTCGCGTTATTTGCTGAACCAATTTTCGCTTTTTCAAATTCTTCAAATCTTCCTCACTAGCTGAACAGTTTCCTTGGGCGATGTGATTCAATATTGCTCTAGTTTCATCAACCACAACTTGAACTGCCTTAATTATTAGATCACCTTTTTTCTGAAGCCATTTATTCTTCATGCATACTCCCATCCCAATCTTTGCCACGTCACCTAATAAGCGGTTGAGTTCTCCTACAGCTATACCTCCCGCAGGTACAGCGTCAAACACTTGAATCTCGGGAGATCCCTTGCAACATACTTCTTTCCCTTCATCGGTTAATGCCCAGAATGAAGTTAACAAAGCTTCATCCCTCACGTAGTTGTCAACCATCAATGACTTTATCACACCAATTAAATTTTGATGATCGACTCCAGCGGCCAATGAAAATTCCCATGTATCAGCTATTTGACCTTTCTCTGCCAAACAACTCAGCACAACTTGCTCCAAATCGATTGAATGAGATTCAGGTTTTTCAGGTAATTCACTTAATTCTGGTGGCGCGGAGGGGGCGGGTGGTGTTCTTGGTGATTCACTGAAAGTATGAGTAACCGCAGGATTTTCGAAAGTGGAAAACTTTCCAGTTTTTCTGACAATCAAACTCATGTTGCTGCCCAAGAGTAGAATCTGATTACGAATTGTTTGCAAAATCTATTTGTTGGTACCATATATTGTACACTACAGTAAGAATGGCATATTTTATTTATTTCCAAGCACAGCCATGCATTGTTATTTAGGCAAAAACACTCAAAATTCTAGATTTACAGTGCACCGATTCCAGCATGCTGCGGGGAGGAGAGAGAGAGAGAGAGAGAGTGAGAGAGAGAGAGAGAGCAGCAGCAGTCAGATCCCACACGTCGCTGCAGGTGCAGCAGCAGCCAAGAGCACACAATAACTCTTCCATGAAAATAAAAAAAACCAAAAAAGATTACTATTTTTATTGTATCCTATCCCGACTAAGGTACAACATTTATTGGCGAACAATTAGAAGTATGCCATAGTGTAAATCAACTTTCGAACGAAGTACTTTCAGTTAAAAATTACTTATGGTTATTCTCTATCAAAAAAATTGACCTACCCAATGAAATGGCAGAATCCATGCCAGCTTATTTGATTGAAAAAGAGTTTGAGAGGAAACGAGCGTACGACATAGTCACTCAAATTGATCGTGAGCAGTTCAGTGTGGGGACTTGTGAATGGGCAGTTCGTGGGTATGCCAGTATCGCAAGCCATGCGATGATTCAAAAGAATGCAGAATCCATGGCTGATTTTTTGGATGATGGGGGATGTGAGTCATTGGTAAATATAATGACGCAATATTCTGAGGTTAGCGAGAAAATTGCTGCATATGGCTGCATGGCAATAAGCATATTGGCTTGGAGCCTGAGGGAATTAAAAGAATTTCTTGGAGAAATCGGTGCTTGTGAAGTGGTAGTTTTTGCAACCTCCATGCATATAGGCGATCCAAAAGTTTCAGAATATGGAACAAATGCGATTGGCCAAATGGCCAAGCAGAATATTTCTAACAGTTTTAGGTTAGCTAAAGCCGGAGCTTGTGATATTCTTGCTCAAGTAGGTAACTTTGGTTTCAATTTGCGACACGAATCTTGTATTGCCGTAGCTACCAATGTGTGTTATGCTTTTGCTCATTTATCAGAAGCTGTTAACGCGAAGCGCTTAGCTGAATGTGGATCGTCGGGACTAGTAGTAGCGTTAACAAAGTTGCATATGAAGGATAAGGACTTCGCTTTAGCAGCGGTAAAAGCCTTGTGTGCGTTGTCGAGCTTGAACGCTTTTCATCGAGAAGAGTTGGGGAACTGCGATGGCTGCAAATATGTCGTTGAAATTATCGGTCTTCACGACAACGTAACGTTATGCCTCGAAGGTTGTGAGGCGATAATGCACTTATCCCTCAGTCCAAACAATGCTGACAAGATAGGGGCATCCAATGGATGTGAGGTGGTTGCCACCGCATTAAAGGGCAAATTATTTGAAGTTGACTTTGGGACTGAAGTATGTACTGGAGCAATGCTTAATCTTGCCACATATGGAATCAACGCTGCTGAAAATAGAGAGAAACTTGTGAAGTGTGGCAGCATAGACATGCTTAAACGCGCACAATTCAGTCCCAAAGCTTCTTACAAGGCTCGTGAAAATATTCAAGCTCTCTTGGACTTACTGGGAGCCGAAAATGTATCATCTAACGCTTTTGGTCGATTCAATACCGGTGTAAATGCGAACCTCGTGAAAGTAATTAATGGGAGTGAAATGAAGGGAAGTACTGTTCCGTTGAAAGTTGAAGTTCGCGAAGTTATCGAGTATGATTCATTTACAGAAGATCGACTTTCTTCATCACCAGATGAATCCGATAGTGAAGATTACTCAAACCAACTTTCGAAAAGAGGTTACACCAATACCCGAAATGGGGTGTTTGAAATATGAAAAAACAATAATGCATGCATCATAAATCCTTTGATACATTAGATAACCGATATCATGGTTTTGTTGTAGTTAGAATTAAAGAAATGCAAATAATAAAACTTGAAGCACACGCATTCCGAAAAATGCTTGCGAAAAATACACATTTTAATGTCTCATACACAAAACAACAATCAAAGCTAAATATAATAGCTACAAGAAATAATTCCATCGTAAAATATTATTTCACTTTTGCTCATGCAATTTCAAATATAGCCATAACTGGTAAATGATCAGATATTGGAGGATATGAACCTCCTCTAACTGTTTTTGCGAGAGCACCAACAACACGACACCCTGAAGGAAGGCTACATAGGATCCAATCTAACGTTCTATTTGGTCTCATTTCTTCCATTGGGTCTGAAGGACGAACAGGATGTGTAATGGGTGGCGGTAAGTCCAATGCTTCGAAAACATCAATAAAAGCACACTCCTCACTTAAAATTCTCACTGGATGGAAGTCATCATTGAGATCACCCCCGAATATAGCAGGCTCCTGGGGAGGAACCAACCTCCGCAAGTGTTCGCAGACTCTTACTGAAGACAAAATCCGTTGATTTACACCCGTTGATATTTCCTCTTCACTACCAGTCCATGGAAAATGAGCAGTAGAGAAAAATATAGTCATTTTGCAATCGGTTTTCAATGCCAAGCGCACCCAAAAAAATCCGCGATTTGGATGCTCAATAGACCCGATGTCACCATACCCAAAGTCAACAAGGTCAAATAAAGCGGCATTCCAATATATATTCGACTCTTTTTCCCAACCTTCAACACCGGCAGCTCTTATTCTTGTATATCCTCCAAGATTTTGATCCAGGTGCTTTACAATATCTGGTGTTAATTCTTGAAACATATAAACATCCGATCGCAAGGTGAGCAAAGTTTGAGCCAAAGGATTGGCACGCTGAGCCCAGTACTTATTTCCCCACACATTGAACGTTGTGACACTGATCCTGCACGGAAACGACATATTGAAGAAATCTGTACAATGAACTATAATACGTTGTACGATGGTACAATGTACAATGGAGATAGAGTGAATGAAGTATTATTACAGGCTGTTATTTTGGAAGGATCCAAATCCCGATTTTTTACAGGAAAAATCCTTCAATTTTTAGTTTTTAGCCCTTAACCCCGATGCCCTGGCTGGAGCAAACTTGCTCCACAATGCTGGATAGAAAAATAATTTAAATCTCGCATTGATTGGATTACAAAATGCCTGCAACTCACATTCCCAGATACCCGGTGGTTGATCCAGAACCATCAATGACGAAGGCTATGGGGAACTTTAATTGGAATGATGTTGCTCACATTGGGGCATTTGCAACTGCTGGCTACGTGGTGGGTTGGTTTGGAGGTGTGTTTTCTTGCAGAATCATTCTTCTTCTCAACATGATTTGTTTTCTACAGCGCGAAGACCATTTCGGGGAATCAACAGTAAATTTTTGGGTGGAGTTGGATTATTTGGTGGGTTTTTGTATGCGGTGATGAGAAGCACTCAGCGTTTCGCTGGATTAGAACCAAATGCCAATGAAGTTGCTCGATTTGGAGCACTATCTACCGAACAATTAGCTACTAGAATCAATCATATTAATGTACCGAATAAAAGTCTCGTTGAGTCTGAGTAAATTATTTGAGTTGGTTTGAAAGGAAATGGGACTAAAGCATTTTTATAATTTTTTGTAGTACTCCGGATGGGACACCCCTATGTATATTGCCCATAAAATGTTGACACAACTTCCTTAATAACTTCATTCTGGTCACCTCATATTCAACGCTTCGGCTAACAAAATCTTCCCAAGAATGTTTACTACCTGGTTGATTCGAAAGGTATTGTATGGCGTAATACTTTCGCAAGTGATCCGTGGCGAAATCATAATTATACTCATGTTCGTCATTCGACAAGTTGATTAATATCCAAACACCATTACGCCTAGCTAACCAATTCAAGTTTCTGTACATGACAACGTTGGGAGAGGGATTTGCATTCAATAAGATTCTGCTAATCAAGCTTTCCTCCAAAACAACCTTTCCAGAGACCAAAGACGGATTTGCTCTTGCGAGTAGATGTAAACAATCCAACAATGGATTCGTCACACGAGAATTTATTCTATCCAGTAAGCAATCAATTGGTAGCCAACCTTCTTTATCCTGTAGTGTTGTTGCTTCCGGATATTTGTCAAGAATATATCGTAACAACTCAACGGAGTCATTTTGAGAAGCTGCCAAATGAATCGGCGTAATACCACCTTGTTGAGGAGAAGTTAGAGCATCTGGGTAAGCCTCACATATAAATTTGGCAACTTCCGCGTTGCCTTTAAAGCAACATGCGTGATGCAACGGCAATCCTCCCTCTGAATCAGGAATAGACACTGCAATTGGATATGCATCATAAATCAATTGTACAACATCCAAACAATTATTCTGACCCGCACAATGCAATGGCAAATAGCCCTCATGATTGGCAGAAATGATTCCTTCAGGATATCGTTGCATTAAATCTCTGACGATTGTCACATTCCGATTCTTTACTGCCGCCCAATGTAATGGTAGCATGTCATCCAAATTTACCATTGTAATTGCTTCCGGATACTCATTTCGCACTCTTTCATACACTGCGGGGCAGTTACAAAATCTAGCTGCATTGTGTAGAGGTAATGCACCATTTAAATTCGCATCTTGAATTGTTTTTCCATTATACTTTTCACAGCTTTGAAGGGTAATCTCAAATAAATCGACAGAATCTAATCTAGCAGCAATATGCAAAACAGAACGACCTTCTTTGTCGACTTCTTTAAAACAATCTGGCATAATGTTGCCAAGTGCTTCGATGGCAAATACTCTTGAATCGAAGCCAGACACAGCCCTGTAATTATTCTGGGATGAAAAACTATGAATGCAAGGATCCCCGAGGATAGCCCAATGGGCTGCTAGCCACTCTTTTGAACCTATTTTAGCAGAGTTTGGAAATGATTCTATTATATGCCTGGCTGGATCCAGATTGTGAGGCTCCTCGGATAATACAATTCTCTCCAAATATCGTTTCACTGCATTAGAGAATGATGATTTCATGCCCCAATAACCTTGTCCAACAATTTGGGATTTGTTAATCCCGTCAACCGACAGTATCGCAGACATCTTTCTGTCCTTCTCCAAAGATTCGAACAACAGTCGAATGGCTCCCAAGCATTGCAAGCTGAAGTTCATCAATTCAGATATAGTATCAAGCACATTACCCTCCACATCAATTCCAAGAGAGCTGCACAAAATATGCAAGTGCTCATCTCCCACCATTTCTTATTGAAAGGGGTTGTTATATACAGCAACAAATTAATTCGATGGAGCTAGATGTAGGCAGTTGGAGTTGCCGAATGTGCTTTTTATGATTGCTCAATCACCAGCACCCGCCAGTCTTTCACGCAAGTCTTTCACGCAAGGCTTGGCGGCGCTACAATAGCAGAACTGCGCCTCTGCTGCTGGGGCGGCCGTAGGCGCCAGCACACAGCCAGCACGAGGAGGAATCAGCAGCAGAGAGTATAATAATAAAATGAAGTGCGCCCATCCATATCTGGCATCATCTAGCCCACAGCGTAGCAGTAGAGCATTCCATGTCTGGATCTCGCTTCGATCGTTCATCGAGCTTAACTAATACCTTAGGTTTGGCCGGTATTAAGTCCTTCCTCATTGCCCGTAACTATTTTGGGGGTGGCCCCTACAGGATCTGGTGTTGTCGCGGGGTTCGCTACAAGCAAATTAATATGACTAATTTGATTGGTAACCAGACCAATCTGTTAGTTCGTTAGTCCTGTAACTCTTAAGAGCTCTAACTAAAATGACCACCCTAAAAAAATTAATATTACCAATTAATACAAATCATGTGGCATACTCATCTATTGAAATTTCGCTTTTCCAAGTAGTGAAATAAATACCTCCATATGTTCATTCATTGTTGGCACATTTTTGTGTAGTATTCTCGAGACGACAGATCGACGAGAATTTACAGCTCAATTATCACTGGCAACTCCTCTTATGTCTCTTAAACCCTTCCTTAAGTAGTATTAGATGGTCTAATGATCATACAATATATTATCGATTGACAACATGAAATTGCTATTCAAAAGAAAAAACAGTGTTTTTCGAACTAAATTATTTATATATCGGCGAGATAATATTCTTATTAAAAAAAATACGATACCCACTAATGTTGAAGAACTATTGCTTGTATTTAGGCCTCCTCATGCAACATCATGTAGTCCCGATCAACAGCAACCTTCATTAATTATGCCAATCTTTGTCTAAGCTTTTTTACAATCTTGTTCACAAGGCAAAAATACCGCAAGCAGTTTATTTACCAGCAGAAGTAACAAGTAATATCATGTAGTGGTAGTCGATTGACTAATTTTTCCATTTTAGATATAATTTTCCTCGAAATTATTTCTTTAACGAATCCCGTTATCTCTCATTATTTACTTCATGTTATCCATTTGGAAGAAGAACCGTATATCTTCGACGAACCTGAACATTAATTAAGAACTGATACACGTACCGTGTCTTCTTTGCTGTGAGCAACAATAGCAAAATATTCCTTACTCTTTGAGTTGCAATTGCATTTGTAGATATATTTGAACACCATGAAATTAGTTTTAATAATATTATGTAAATTATCTTATCCAACTACCGTAACAAGTCTGCTCTCGCCGAATGTAGGCGTAATCCATGTTGAGTTATGATTAAATTAAAACACATTGAAGCTTGGTCAAACGATCTTCGATAAGTTGTTATACAAGCGGATATCCCTTCCCTATTTGAAACAATACGACATGATTGATACGATGTTGTGATAATAATATCTCTTGCGAAAGACTCAAAGTATATGTATTCAACAAAACAGGGGTGAGAAAGATTTTCTATACTTGATTTGGCGTGAACTTATATTCACGTTATGTGGAACATAAAGCTGTACAATATTGTAGAGCAGAATGATTTGCCGTGGATATGGGATACCCCAATCTGAAAATTGTTCATCGGTGCGTACGTAATAATTATTACCCCTTAGTGAAGACAAAATCAAAAATAAACCAACATTATACTGTACCACCAACTTCTTTTTCCATGTCCAATACTCTCGGTATACTTAGAAAGGCATGAAT
>JACCEA011826301.1_pt1 | contig 12763 bp, 7 predicted proteins | sample 7449851 | NCBI WGS metagenome assembly JACCEA01 (sample SAMN15323453, study PRJNA562643) | freshwater metagenome | isolation source: river surface water | place: USA:Blue River Watershed | collected 2017-08-18 | reverse complement strand
GGCTTTTCTACATCAGTTGTGTTGAAGACACAAGAAGTTCAAGAAGTGATTGTTGCTGCTGCTCATTTACGTGAGATTCAAACTGTCCAAACCACAGCTGCAGAGTACGCTGAAGTTCAAGAGATTGTTATCAGTGCTCCAGAAGGTTCTTCGGTTGAAGGTAATTTTGCTGTGCGCTTTCCTGAAGTGCAAGTTGTTGAGTTGAAAGCCACCGGTGCAAATTCTTTGACTGGTTATTTCAGATTGGCTTATAGCTATTACGATTTTGACCAATCTACCACAGTTAATACGGAATACACAGATTGTCTCGCCGTGTCATCCTCAGCGGCAGAAGTGAAAGCTGCGTTAGAAGCTTTGGATCATATCGATGAGGTTAATGTTGTTCGCTCTGGCTACGGTGGTTACAAGGATTACTACGGCTATCAATATTCGATCACTTTTGTCGGAAATTTGGTAGCTGGTGACGTTCAAATCTTAGCAACTTCCTATGGAACTTCTGTTTCTTCTTGTGCTGGGTCTTCTCCGTCTTCTTTAAGCCTTAGTGCGTTTACAGTCCAAGAGGATCGCGCAGTTGGTACAGATACCGAAATCCAAATTGTTGAAGTTTCTGCAAATAAATTCTTCGTTGAAGGATCGTATCAGCTGACATTAAACAGTGAAGTAACGGCTTGTATTCCTTGGAATGCATCTGCTTCAGAAATGAGAGCAGCCCTAGAAAACTTGGACTACATCGATACGGTATTCGTTGAGCGCACTGGAGACGCAACAGTCTCAAGTCAGTATGGATTCGCTTATACCATTTTCTTCACTGGAAATGCTCTACATGTCCGTGACTCGACTTCGACTTCTTTCTCATTGTTGGTTCCCGATTATAGCAGTTGCACAACCTTTGCTTACTTCTCAGAAGGTACTAAACAAGCGTTTACCACAACCAATGCTAATGTTTCAGTTGCGAGAGTGCAATCACGGGGTTATAACATGGATTCGTTGGATACTTCGGCTGAAGATTTGTACAATGAGCTAAGTAAGTTGCCGACTTTCGTGAGCGTTTATGATGTTAGAAGGTCTTTGTCTGATGATCGTCGCGGATTTAAGTGGACTTTAGTTTACGATTTGGCCATGGGTAATGCTCCACAACTGGTAGTTGGCATGAGTTCTGATTTGGAAGGCTCAAATGCTTTCACCCTCGACAACACTTTGATTGAAGGAAATTATATTGGTGGATATTTCATCATCGGTACCAGTAGACCGTTACCAAGTAATGCTTCTGCCATTGAAGTGGCAAATGAACTCGAGCTTTTGGACGGTATTGGAAATGTAACAGTATCAAGATCTGGTCCCGATCACCAAGGTGGTTATATCTGGACTATTACTTGGTTAACTGCCATCGGTGATAGGCCAAAACTTGATGTTGTATCATTGTTGACTGGTTCTGGTGTTGATATCGCAGTGACAACTGTACAAGATGGAAACTATTTGGGGGGAAGTTATTTGTTGGAATATCAAGGAAAGGTTACTCAACCCATCCCTTATAATGCGGACGAAGAAACTTTTGCTTTCATTGTCTCGAAGGTGGTTGGTATGGTTTCTGTTACTAGAAGTGCTGTAGATACGGAAGGTGGATCTTCTTATTTGGTTACTTTCATGGGTATCAATGGTGACATAAGTAACATGAAGCCCCAATTTTTCGGAACTTTGACTGGGGTGAATTCGGTTGTTTCTGTGCTCGAGAATGTGAAGGGTGCGGTAGCTTCCGGTAGCTCTTTGGCATTGTCATTTGAGAGTCCACTGTACTGTAGTTTCTCACAAGTGAAACACGGAATTTGCGGTGCACCAATCGATCATTACTTGATTGAAATTGGTGACACATTTGGAAACATAAATTCAGCCAGACAAGTTAAGGCTGATTTTACGACCCAGATTGTCCGCATATTTGCTCCAAGTATGTTTGACGAAGGAGTCTTTGATGGTGAAGACGCTACAGGTTCATTCCAGTTGACATATGGCGACTACACCACTGGTCCAATATCCTCCCATGCTTCCGCTCAAGATTTTAGAGATGCTATTGAAGCACTTCCTAATGTAAACACTGTACAAGTGGATCGCACTCTCAGTGCTGAGAAATTGTCTTCATTTGTTCGTGTGACACAGGGAGCTCAGGAATTGATTTGCATGTCCACAACCTCATGTGGATTTGAAGATCTTCCAAGTGGTGAACTAATTCGTATTGGTGGTTTGTGGTTCACAGTTGCGGAGACTCATACAGGCTCTGCCAAGTACTTGCCAATCGGCTTTGCGAATGATTCGGCCATCATTGCTACTTATACAGGAAGTGATTTGTCGAGTGGTACTTTGTATAGATGGGGTCGTGGGTTTGAATGGTCTGTAACTTTCTTGAGTGTGAAGACGGAAACTGCATTGCCTATGAGTAGTCCAAAAGCAAGTCTCAACCCAGTTGATACTGCTATATCGATCAGACCTGCTGATTGCAACCAGTGTGTTTATGTTGATGGTTTGTCTGTGTTGAGTACTTATACCTTGCGCATTCGTGCTCACAATGTGAAGGGTTACAGTCCCTATGATGAAACAAGTGGTACACCTAGAGAGATTCCAAATGCTCCTAATGCGGTCAGTGTGTCCACATTGTCTGGATCTCAGTTAGAGTTATATTTCTCTCCACCAACTGGTAACATAACGGATATTACTCAGTACAGTATTCAGTGGGATCACTACGAGAATTTCTCAACTGTGCTCTATGGTACACCCTCTTGCTCAACTTCTGGATATGGTGAGTGCCAATTCCAAGGAAGTGCTTTGGCCGTTGATCCACCTTACAGATACATTATCAATTACTTGGATATCAATACTCGTTACTATGTCCGTGTCGCAGCCAGAAATGCTATCTCTCTTGCCACTGTTTCTTCCCTTGAGGATGATCCAACCAAGTGGAGTGAAATCGTCTCTGCTGTGACTGCCAATCAAAAGCCATCGGCGCCTATCGATGTGACTATGTTGGTTTCTGGTCCAACTTCAATTCAAGTATTGATTACTCCTCCTAGCAGTGATGGTGGTTTAACTATTCAAAACTACACCTTGCAATGGGACTCCTACAAGTCGTTCGATGGTGTTACTTACAGTGGTCGTATTTCCTTGGATCCAGCGGATCTTCCTGTTCTTCAGAGTAGTTCTGGTGTCCTGGTTTACGAATTAACTGGTTTGACTAGTGGTGTCAGCTACTGGGTTCGTGTTGCAGCGGTTAACATCATTGGCTCTGGTCCTTTTGCTGTTACCTCAGGTAGTGTTACTCCTGCCGGTAAGCCATCGTCTCCTTCCTCGGTGACGGTCAGTACTGCTCCATCTCAGAACACTCCAATAACTTCTGCGGATATTGCATGGACTGCTCCTGAGGCAGATGGCGGTGCATCTGTTACTGGGTACATGGTAGAATGGTGGGAAGGTGGAGCAACTCACGAGGTGCAAATGGTGGAATTCATATCTACCAAGTATCCAGCAGTTGTGAATGGTCAGTTCAAGTTATCATTTGGTCCTGTGCCTAACTCCAAGGAGAACACTGGTTTGTTATCTTACAATTCCAATCCATACAACGTTCGTTCTGAATTGATGAATCTTGGATATGCTGTCGGTGCAAATGGAAATTTCTCTTACAATTTCGTAATTGGTGATGTTCGTGTATCCAAGGCGGTTATTCCACAGAAGGGTTACAAGTGGTTGATTACATTTGTTGCTCCTCAAAACTATGGCGATCAGGTGAAGTTAGTCGCTACTTCTTCAGCTACCAGTAGTGATGGTGAAACTGTTTCAGTTTATGAAATGGTCAGTGGAAGCAGACCCGGTGGATTCTCTGAAATTCAAATAATTTCTATTGTAGCTGCTGGTACAAATTCCACTGATGATATTGGTGGATGGTTCAGATTGTCATTTAATGGTGCTGAGTCTCAGACCGCTTATTTGCGTTCGGATGCAAGCGAGTTAGATGTTCAGAAGGCCCTTCTCCAATTGAAGTCTTTAAGACCAGTATCTGTTAGTCGTTCTACCATTGGCTACACTGATTCTTCCGTGAGTTACGCTGGTTACGAATGGACTGTTACCTTCCAAGGTGACGTTGGAAATCAACCTGCTATTCAAATCGATACGTCTTTGTTGTTCACCTCCAAGATCAATGTTAAGGGCATGGTCTATGATGGTGACAATAGTTTGACTACCAGTGGGTTCAAGAAGACCAATGCCTATCCTGGTGAGAAGCCTGAGAACTATAACTACCGCTTGGTTGGCAAGGATGACCGTTCACTCACGATAACTGGACTTGTTCCTGGCAATACGTACTATATCGCTGTTTCGGCCGTGAACAGTTATGGTGTTGGTGATAAGAAGAATGCTCCATCAACTGCTGCCCCAATTAAACAGATTCCACAGCCTCCAACGAATGTGAAGGTGGATGTTCATGCTGGATCTTCTTCTAGTTTAGATGTCTCTTACGATATTCCAACATCGGATGGTGGAGCTCCAGTCCTTGGATATCGCGTCGAGTTGGATGTGACAAATAAATTCTCTACTCCATTGTACACTGTCGTACCTTGTCCAACCAGTAACATCCGCTCGGTCTATGAGATCCGCACTGCTGGATTTGAAGGTGATCCAATTGTTAATGGTTTCTTTAATTTGACATTGCAGCGCAACAGAGTGACATTTACAACGGATTACATTCCATATGATGCTACAGCTATGTTGAAGGATGAGACTGGAGTAAAGAAAGCTGTTGGTGGGTTAACAGCAACAATTTTGAACAGTACTAATTATATTGAGACCAGCGAAGATGCATTTGAATTACTCTTCCAAGGGGACCGTGTGCAGTTTGATGGTCAACTCTACATGCAACAAGTTTTTACTGTGCTTGGTGTCAATGGTACCAATGTCACGTTGGATCAAGTAATCCAATTGAATGCTTCATCTACCGAATCTGTTGTGCATAGAATCATTGGCGGTAGAGGCTTTACAACAACTTCAAAGGTTGCTTGTATTGCTGATTCATCGCTCTGTCCTTTGGGAAGAAGAGAGATCTCAGGTTCAATGCAGAGTAAGTTGGAAAGTATCCCAGAGGCTTTGATTGCTGGTGTTAAGGTTGATCGCGATGATCCTGATCGTTATAACGGTGTTGTTTGGAGAGTAACTTTCTTAGATGATTCTCTTCCCGGTTCATTAAACTTCTTCTTGGATGTTGCTGCTGGTAGCAATACATTGACAACGTTGTCTGGTAGAACTGCAAATGTGACTGTTACATCATTGGTGGTTGGTGAAACCTACTCTAAGTGTGTCGGAACAGTTCAAGTTCCCGAAGGAAAGGCTCTTGCTAGTGGACAACCTTATTATGCTAGGGTGTTCGCATACAACGAAATTGGATACAGTTTGCCACAAGTTGCCCCGAGCCCTCAGGTATGACAAATATATTCTCCTTATTCTATAACTCGACTAATATTATTTTTTAATAGAAACCCATGGTTACTCCAGGTCCACCAACATCGGTAAGTCTCTCTGTTGTTTCTGAGACTGAATTGCGTGTTGTGTTCAACCCTCCTCAAGATGATGGTGGAGATGCTGTTACTTCCTACAAGATTGACTATGCAACTAAGAGTGACTTCTCGAACAAGCAGGATCCAGTATATGTGACCTACTTGGCTGGTGGTGCTCCATTCTTCAAGACTATCAATGGATTGAAGACGGGAACTTTCTACTATGTCCGTGTCTCTGCTTGCAACAGTCAAGGTTGTGGAAGTACCAGTCCATCTGTTCCTCCGTTATTGAATCCTTATCGTGCTAGTAGTGCTCCTAGTGGTGTTTATCTCGCTGTTACCTCCGATACCATGTTGACGGTTTCTTTCTCAAGTCCAATCGATAATGGTGGAGATGCTGTGGTTAAATACCGTGTTGAGTGGGACATTTCTCCACAATTCAACTCTGTTGCTTCTTCTCCACACAAGGGATTTAAGGATTTGGATGCTCGTAAGGAATCTTCGTACACAATGAACTATTTGACCAAGGGACAATACTACTATGTGCGTGTTTCTGCTATCAACTCTGCTGGTGTTGGAACCCCTGCTTTGTCTACTCCAGTCAAGGCTGCTCCAACCTTGCAGGTTCCTGGTAAACCACATACGATTCATGCGGTTACTGGTACCGTGAAAGGACAGATTGTCGTTAGCTGGCAACGTCCGCGCGTTCCAGCTCATGGAATCCCATGCAGCGGATTAGCCACTAATCCAGGCGATTGTCCAAGTAGTGTTGGCGGAGGACTACCAACATCTGATGGCGGAAGCTCTATCACCGAATATGAAGTCAGTTACAATGATTTGGAAGATTTCAGTGGTAAAGATACTGGTTCCTTCACTACAACTGATACAACTTATACGTTGACTGGATTGACTGCTGATCGTAAATACTACATCCGTGTTCTTGCACGTAATGCTCAAGGTGCTGGTAACTTCTGCCGCCATACAGAGTCAAATTGTTTGGTTGTTTCAACACCTGCTAGTGCATATGCTAAGGCATAAATGATGGAAATAGGAAAATGGAAAATCGCATTTGCAATATATAATAACGGTAAGAATAACGAAAAGTAATGGGGATGATTGGGAAAATAGTGTTGAGTGTTTTGATTGCAATAAAAAGTAGCCATTACATGAAATGATTGTTTAACCATGATTCAAAGAGTATGTAACATGTAATTGTTGCATATTGTATTATACGTTCTCCCTTTAACCTTTCATCTCTCTCTTTGATCCTTGTGTTGAAGAGGGTTGCATTTGAGGTAAGTGGATGAATTGAAAAGAAGGTGAAAAGTGATAGATTGACTACTTGTCTGTTCCGTCTCTTTTACATCCTTCTTTTGGAGCAATTTATTTTTCTCTTGATGGTGCTTGTGTAGGGCATAGAAATTTGATATTTGTTGGAATGGGAAAACAATTGTGTGTGATACTTGTATTAGGTTTGTAGAATGGAAAATAAATGAACGAGCATATAGAAGTTATACTAGTTTTATTTTTGGAAGTGGAATCCAAAGCGACAAAGCTTTCAAAGAATGTGTGCTTCTTATGTTTTATCATGACATTATATGTACTTGTAATTTGTAAGTTTTATGTAACACGTTAAGATAAATTGTGATTAAACGAATTTGATTTACCTCCACATGATTATCATCAATTTGTGCACACGCTTGTTGCTTATCGGTGCCAACCTCAAAATTCTCCTATTTAATATCCACTGACTTAAGCATTTCAATTGCTTGATGTAGATCCCAATTCACACTTTCTAAGAAAAAGAAGCACACATCACGTTCTTTACCAGTTTCAGACATCATCGCAACTGTTAGTGCCTCATGCTTCGCGACTTCCTCGGCAACTGCTTGGTCTGCGCTAATCGGTGGAGGTGGGTTGCTGTGAATGGAGATTGTGACAGGATCATGTGGTGAAGGATATCCAACAGCTCCACTACTGGAAGGTACTGTGGTACTGCTTGTTACAGATTTATTAGAAGCATCTGATTTAGTACCCTTTGCAGAAATGTCACTGTAACTTGCGATGAGCTACTCAATACAAAATACAATAATTTGGGTTAAGTTATGCTTGGAAAGAATCAATATATTGCACACCTCATATTCCTTGGTAAAAGAGTATGTTGGAAGAGGGTTATTTGCCAATGCTAAGACTTTTTCACTTAATTGCAATTCCTTGGGCAGAGCAGTTTTCTGTTGCTGAGCATACAGTGGTTGAAACCCTGCGAATCGAAGGCTGAGCATATGATTATTGTCACCCATGATGGAAATATCCTAATCAAATCGGAAATGCGTCGATATTCACGGTATCAATACTTTATTTTTCGATACAATTTATCCCATATCACTGCTTTCATTCAGTTTGTATTTGCTTTATTTGTTGTGCTTGTTGCTCTCTGCGCTGTCCTGCGGCGCTGCTGGCTGTGGACTGCTGTGCGCCGATGCTATGCTGTGCTGCGATTGTGCCGGCCGCAACCAATACATCATTTAATGTAGATTAAAAAGAATTATGATAACCAAAATCTTGGCATCCGGTCAGGAGAAATGGATGAGCGTGGATTGAAGTATACGTCATGCCCTGTCATTGATTTGACAGCATTTTATTGTTCAACATGTTACAACTACAGATTGTCCTCTTGTCCACACCAAGATTTGTTGTTGAACAAGGAAATTTGTCACAAAGTTATGAAATGCAAGCTATTGGACGCAATAGAACGATTAGGTTACTTCATGATTTCTTTGCCATCAACAATGGACGATTTTTCCTTGTCGCCATTGTCGATTCTCTACAAGGCTAGGGAAGTTCATCATAATGTACGTGATGTTTGTCATGAATTCTTTCGACAACCACTAGACCATAAGATGCAAGCAGTGTCAATTGATAGAGCAAGGCGTGGATTTTCTCCCATATCAACAGAAAACTTTGCTAGTTTAGTAGGGGATGGAACGAAGCCAAACGACACGGTTGAGAAATTCCGTATTGGACCAATAATCCTCGATCAACAATATAACGTAATGTCTTGTGATGAAGAGGAGAAGAATGAAGGTATGTCTTGTGAAGAAGAGGAGAGGAATGAAGGTATAAGAAATAGGATAAATCAAAATCAACCTTATTATGATGCAAAACCAGCCAGGATTCATTTCTTTCCAAATGATTGGCAGCATGTTTCGCAATCTTTTCGTGAAATCTCCCATGATTATTATGAGACCATGTATCAATTGGGGATGATTATTCTTACTGTTATTGAAAGTTGCTGTAATTTACAATTGGGCAGTCTAACTGAAGCCTTTGAACAAGAAAAGCATACAAGCATCTTATGTTACAATTACTATCCACCAATCCCTTTGCATGGCAACAGAGACAGAGTGATAGAACGTATTGCTGAACATACTGATGTCAGTACATTTACGATAGTTACAGATCTTGATCGCGATGCATTGGAAGAAAATGATGTTAGTTTAGAGATTTTCAATGCAATTGATCAACGATGGGAACCAGTGGAATATAGTCGTGGGATGTATTTGATTAACATAGGGGACTGTTTGAGTGAACGCAGTCAATCGAGATTGACATCAGCATTGCATCGAGTGGTAATGCGCCCTAATAATGAAAATAATAAAGATATGACTTTATCAAAGGAAAGATTCTCGTGTGCTTTCTTTTTTGCTCCTAATTATGATGCAAAGATGACTTGGTATCAACTGGATATTGGGGATTGTCATCAAAGTACAACTAGTGAAGGAGGTCAAGTTGTGGACTATGATACATGGCGAAAACAACGTGTGAAACGAGCAATGAATATGTTGAAGAAAGGCCAATTACCTTCCGATTCTTCCAAACAACAGCAAGGAAAACATTCCATTAAGAAAGCTCAGAAGAAGGAGAAACAAGCTAAATCGATGAAATCAATGCAAGAGTTACAAGTAATAGAATCGGTAGAAGATGATACGCATAGCTAGTAAATATGAAAATAAGAATTTGAATAATTACTAACCAATTTTATTGGTCCCTTCTAAAAGTTTGAAGGGAGTAAGCACAAAAGGCCAATTTACTTTACGTGAGTTTTTCTTAGTTGAGAATTGGATTAGAAGTCTGGAAGTAGATAAAGAAAGAATGAAACTACATCAGATTTTCAAAGAAGATTCATTTCCGAAGGAGCACCATCTCACATCATTACGGCAACGGAAGCAATTCTCGATGTATTTATTACATCCTCAATTAGTCACTGCGACGTATTGACAATCTGAATTGCATAAAACTGACAATTGATCCAGATATTTCACAGCACTGAAGACGAGATAAGCATGCATATAGTTAAGAGCATATTTCAAAAATTAATTTGAATGATTTCATCATAAAGAGATGCTGCACACAATTGTAGAGTGGTTAGAACAGCATATTTCAAAAAACGATTATTCTGGGGACAAACCAAACAATCACATGCAAACTATATAAATATGGCAAAGTGAAAAATCAAAAACACAACAAATAGCTCTATAATTTACAAAAATTACAATACAATTTGTAGAACAATACGCTGACATTGATCGACGAGCTAGTTACATGAATACAATAGCATATTGCAGATGTATTTCCCCGACATTTGTCCATATTTCATCGCCAGTGCCACTGTCAAGGCTAAACAAACGGTAACACCAAGCACTCCCCACAAATGAAGTGACCACACCAGTACAGCTCTAAATACCATCATAATCATCAGCCACGATACAATTGCGACTATCCCAACCAACACACCAACTCCTTTCGCCAAAAGCATAACCATTTCACCATTTTCTGTAATGGGCACTTCTTGAAAATCTTCGTCTTGTGAATCCATCATCCATACCAAAAGCAGAACAGTGTAATTAATACAATAAGAATTGCTTAAGAATTTCAAGCACCATTCCCGATTCTGGACTAAGATTCGATGGTTGATTGGTCATACAATATATTGAAGAAAAGAACATGCATAGGAAAATTAAACATTTCCACTTCTAGACTTTATTGAGTAATGTAATTCATTAACTTCACCACCACCCACTGACGTATGCCACTGTGTGGGCCGAGTCACATTTTTATTTCGCACTCCTGGATTTCGCTTTTGCTGTTCTTCACCTTGTCGTTAATTGCACTTTATTTTCCATCCATCTCGTTTCATCCTTTGTTGAAAGAAGAAGAGATGACGAGACGCTGTCTCTTTGGTCCTTTGATGACGATGTTTGTCTTGTTGGTTAGTTGTTTATCCCTCGCTTGGTCCTTCACAATCCCTAGTGGTATGGGTCTAACTTCACGTTGGTTAACGCGTACTAATGTCCAATCATCCACAATGAATCCCAAATTTACCACATTAAAGAGTAATATCGATTCATCGGTTGCATCAGTACGTGGTGATGAAGGTTTACTTGATACTTCACGTATGGAACGTGCCTATCGTGGTTTAGGATATAAAATTAATCCATCACAATCATTAAATGTTGGTATTATAGGATGTGGTTTAGCTGGTATGGTGACAGCTATGGAATTAAGTGAAGCAGGACATAAAGTCAATATTATTGATTCACGTCAATTTCCTGGTGGTAAAGTTGGTTCATGGATTGATAATGAAGGTAATCATATTGAAATGGGTTTACATGTCTTTTTTGGTTGTTATTATAATTTATTTGGTATTATGAAACGTATTGGTGCATTACAGAATTTACGTCTAAAAGAACACACACATCAATTTATCAATACGGGGGGACATATTGGTGAATTAGATTTTCGTTTTTATGGTTTAGGTGCACCAATAAATGGTGTCATGGCATTTGCACGTACTAATCAATTAACGATTAAAGATAAATTAGCGAATGCTATAGCATTAGGAACATCACCAGTTGTGAAAGCAATGTTTGATTTTGATGGTGCATTACAAGATATTCGCAATCTCGATAATATCTCGTTCTCGGAATGGTTTTTACAAAAAGGTGGTACAAGAGAATCAATTAAACGTTTATGGGATCCAATAGCTTATGCATTAGGATTTTTAGATTGTGATAATACATCAGCACGTTGTATGTTAACAATCTTTCAATTATTTGCTATACGTACAGAAGCATCAATATTACGTATGTTAGAAGGTTCACCATTAGAATATTTACATAAACCAATAATTAAATATTTAGAAGAACGTAATGTAACATTTCAATTAGGACGACGTGTATTAGATTTAGTTTATGATAAAGATGTAAGAGGTAAACCTAATCGTGTACGTGGTTTAATTACAACTGGTGGTGGTGGGAATATACCACCCGAAGAACATCACTATGATGTAATTGTTGCTGCTACGGATGTACCTGGTATACAAAAATTATTACCAAATGATTTTAAAACTAATTATGAAATATTTAATAAAATTGATAATTTAGAAGCTGTACCAGTACAAACAGTACAATTACGTTTTAATGGATGGGTAACTGAATTACAAGATAAACAACGTATGAAAGATATTAATCATGATTATTCGAATGGTAAAGCACCAGGTTTAGATAATTTATTATATTCTGCTGATGCTGATTTTTCATGTTTTGCTGATTTAGCATTAACCTCCCCGGGGAGTTATTATAAAGAAGGTGAAGGTTCATTATTACAATGTGTTTTAACACCTGGTGATAAATGGATGCCAATTGATACAGAAGAAATTGCTAAAAAGACATTAGAACAAGTACATAAATTATTTCCATCATCGAAAGAATTAGAATGTACATGGTGGAATGTTGTTAAACTTGGTAAATCGTTATATCGTGAAGCACCAGGGATGGATAAATATCGTCCAACACAATCTACACCAATACCTAATTTCTTTTTAGCTGGTAGTTATACTTTTCAAGATTATATTGATTCTATGGAAGGTGCAACAAAAAGTGGTTTAATGTGTGCTGAAGAAATATTAAAACGTACTGAAATGTTACAATATTTTAAACAACAAAATATTGAGAAAGAAATTGAAAATAAAGAACAAGAAGTAGAAGAAAAGGATAATGAATAATATATGTAACAAATTGTAATGAAATGTGATTTGTGTTAGTGTGTTTTTTTTGGTACTTATTTAACCTCATAGCTTCTCCTTCTTTCATGTTAGTCGTTAGTTTCAATGATAATCATTAAAACATGTACACCGAGTAAGGACAATAGTAGTCTTCTGTCCAGCTGCTATGTTG
>JACCEA011642323.1_pt1 | contig 12764 bp, 10 predicted proteins | sample 7449851 | NCBI WGS metagenome assembly JACCEA01 (sample SAMN15323453, study PRJNA562643) | freshwater metagenome | isolation source: river surface water | place: USA:Blue River Watershed | collected 2017-08-18 | reverse complement strand
GTCGATCCGACCCTCATTTCGCTGGAGCTGAACGTGGACGATGTCGAGTTCGATATCGACACGGGGCTGACCTGCGGGTTGATCATCGATGAGCTGGTCTCCAATTGTTTGAAGCACGCGTTTATCGACGACAGCGGTGGAACGGTGCACATCGATCTGCTCGATCATGTCGACGGCACGTTTACCCTGTGCGTGAGCGACAACGGCATCGGGATTCCCAAGGACGGCGTGCTGAACAATCCCGATTCACTGGGGCTGGAACTTGTGACGCTGCTGGCAGAGAAGCTGGACGGGAGCACGGAACTCCGGAGTGGAGCGGGCACGGAATGGCAGATTCGCTTTCAGCAACTGCAATATTCAGAAAGGGTGTGAACGCCATGGAACCAGCCAGCATCTTGATCGTGGAAGATGAACCCGTTGTGGCGAAGGACATTCAGCTGAGCCTGCAACGGCTGGGGTATCGCGTGCCGGCTACGGCGACCTCCGGCGAAGAGGCGATCCGCAAGGCGATCGACATGCATCCTGACCTGATTTTGATGGATATTGTATTGAAGGGGAAAATGGACGGAGTGGAAACCGCCCTCCAGATTCAGCGAAAACAGGATGTGCCGGTCATCTACCTCACGGCCTATGCCGACAACCACACGCTGGAGCGCGCGAAGGTCACGTCTCCGGCCGGGTATATGCTCAAGCCCTATCAAGCGAACGAACTCCGGACCACGATTGAGCTGGCGCTGCATCGCGCGCAGCACGATCGCCATATGCGGGAGCGGTTACGCTGGATCGCCACCACGGTGCGCTGTATCGGTGACGGCATTGTGACGACTGATCGTGGCGGGCGGGTCACGTATATGAATCCCGCCGCAGAGGAGTTCACTGGTTGGAGTCAGGAGGAAGCGACGGGGATGTCTGTGAGCGCTCTCCTGGGCTCCGAAGCGGTGCCACCATCGGAAAGTCCGGCTCAGCAGGCGATGGCACAGGTCTGCATGGTGACGATCGACGGAGCGACCCTCATCTCCAGGCTGGGTGCGTGCCGGACGATTCGAGGAAGTGTGGCGCCGGTGGTCGACGACGGCGGCATCGTGCTCGGCGCCGTGCTTGTATTCCATGAGATCGCCTCAAGCGGGCAGGGGCTTCAGGTCCAGGGCGGACAGCGTGAGGGCTTCTGGATGATGGATGCGCAGCTCGGACGTCCGCAGGGAATTATCAATTTGTGTTCCTGGTGCAAGCGTGTGCCGGACGAGTCCGGCGAATGGTATGACCTGGCCACGTTTATCGCCGAGCGATCGGCGATACAGTTCAACGGCGGGCTCTGCCCGGAATGTATGGATCAATGTTTTCCCTGCGACGAAAGGCATAAGTAGTTCGAGATGTGTGTGGACCTGTTCACACGAGGTCCCTCGCACGTTGCGCCCACCGCCGCAGTCTTCCTCCCTGCGCTAATTTTCGAGAAGGCTTCAAGAATGAGTGAGAATAGACTATAGTAGCGCTGCACACTCACACAGGACTTGTGGCCAACTCTACTCTGACAACTCCAGACTCGCGCCCGTTACGGATCGCGCTCATCGGTGCCGGCCGTCATGCCCAGCACCATGCCCGCGCTATTTTGCGCTGCCCCGGCGTGCAACTGGTGGCGGTGGCCGACCCGTCCGACGCGGCTCAAGCGGCGATGCGCGATATTGTTCCAGGCATCGGCTGTTTCAAGACGCCGGAGGAGCTGTTTGCCTCCGAACGTCTCAATGTGGTGCACATCATTACTCCGCCGGCCTCCCATGCTCCGTTGGCCAGGATGGCGATCAAGGCCGGATGCCACATCTATGTAGAGAAGCCCTTCACCGAGTCGGTGGAGGACGCCCAGCAGATCCTGGATGAGGCGAGCGCAAAAGGTCTTCGTGTCTGTGCCGGCCATCAGCTGTTGTATGAACCGCCCACCCGGGTATTAACCCAGTACTTGCCGTCAATTGGGCGCGTCGTGCACGTCGAGAGCTACTTTTCCTTCCGGACCGTGCGTCATGCGCCGGGTGGCCGCAAGGTGCTACGCGCCGACCACCAGTTACTCGATATTCTGCCGCATCCGGTTTATCTGTTGCTCCAGGTGTTGGAGCAAGCCGGGGAGGGCCGTACCGAGCTGTTGTCCTTGGAAGTGAGTCAGGCCGGGACGGTGCATGCGTTGGTGCGACGCGGCGGCGTGACCGGCACGTTGATCGTGACGCTCGAAGGGCGCCCGGTGGAGAGTTATCTGCGGGTCGTCGGGAAGAACGGGTCGTTGTTCGCCGACTATGTTCGCAGTACCACTCAGCGCGCCATCGGTCCCGGGTCGTCCGGCATCGATAAGTTATTCGCGCCTTACCGGCAGGCCTGGCAATTGCTGATCGGCACGACCTCCGCGATGGCGAACCGATTTCTCAAGAGTCAGCGGAGTTATCCCGGGCTGGCCGAACTGTTTACCGCGTTCTATGAGTCCGCGCGGACGGGCGGGCCGTCGCCCTTGTCGCCGGAGAGTTTACTGGAGACGGTGCGCATCTGTGAGCGCGTGGCGAAGGCCCTGAAGGTCGGCGAGGCCAAGGCCCTGGCTGCCGCCGCGCCGAAGCCGGTCGAGAGCCGGGGCGTGCTGGTCACCGGTGGAACCGGGTTTTTGGGAAAAGAAATCGTGCGAACGCTGCTGTCGCGAGGCCGCCCTGTTCGTGTGGTGGCGCGACGTGAGCCGTCCCCCTGGGAGCGGATTGCCGGCGCCGAATATGTGGTGGCCGATGTGGCCACGGGAGCCGCCGCACAGCTCTTCAAGGGGGTGGATACCGTCATTCATGCTGCGGCAGAAACCGCCGGTGGCTGGCCGGAGCATCAGCGTAACTCGTTGGATGCCACCGAGCAGATGGTTCGCGGGGCCGATGCGGCGGGGATTACGCATTTCGTCCATGTCAGCAGTCTTGCCGTATTGGCGCAGGGCAACGGCCGGCCCATCGGCGACGATCATCCGTTGGAGCCGGACAGCAAGGGGTCCGGTCCCTATGTTTGGGGAAAGTTGGAATCCGAACGGTTGGCGGTCCAACTCGGCAAAGAACTCGGTCTATCCGTGAAAGTGATTCGTCCCGGGGCATTGGTCGACTATCGCGATTTCGACCCGCCTGGCCGCCTTGGTAAGCGGTTGGGGAATATCTTCGTGGCTGTCGGTTCGCCGGGCGATCGTCTGGGGGTGGTAGATGTCGGATTTGCCGGCCGCTTCCTTGGCTGGATGACGGACGCGTGGGACAACGTGCCGAGCCCCTTGAACCTCCTCGATCCTGTTTCCCCGACCAAGCAGGAACTGTTGGATCGTCTCCGGCAAGCCAACCCCGATCTCACGGTGGTCTGGCTCCCGAGGTTTGTGTTAGTTCCCCTCTCCTGGCTGGCGACGCTCGCGCAGAAAATCCTGCGTCCCGGGAAGCCGGCTATCGATGTCGCCAAGGTGTTCAGCGTCCTCCCCTACGATACCTCTGGGATTGCGAAGCTTGCCCCTCAGGTCGATCACGCCTCCGAGAAACGATAACTGTCTCTCCCGCATGGTCCGGTTCCTTGTTAATCATCGGCATGGGGCCGTTTCATCCTCTGTGGTCGAAATGTGTGCATTAGGGGAAGTGGTTGAAAAATATAGCGATGCCGAAGGGATCGAAAAAGTTGCCCTCGTGGGGTTGATTTGAGGCGTCAGAGGGGGTAAGTCTTAGGAGTATTCTACGAGCAAGGCCAGTCCCCAAACGGCAACCGTCTCACCACCGAAGAGTTGATCATCATGAACATTGGATTGAATGCGCGTGCGCTTACCATCGGTCTGGCCTTTCTGGGCGTCGTCTCAGGATGCGCGGTAGACCAGCGCTGGCGTTCAGCCATGCAGGAAGGTAATCACGCCCTGCGTTCGGGCGACTACACGCATGCGGAGGAATCCTTTGTGGCTGCTCGCAAGGAAGCGGAGGTGCTCGATCCACAAGGGAAACGTTTGGCCGAGACGTTGAGTCAGCTGGGCGAAGTGAATCGTGAGTTGGGGCGGTTTCCACGCGCCGAGGCACTCTTTCAGGAGGCCCTGGCGATCAGGGAGCGCGTGTATGGGCCGGCCCATGCCGAGACGGCTGCCAGCCTGACCGACTTGGGCGAACTCTACCGCCTACAGGGACTCTACACGCAGTCCGAAGCGCTTCATCAACGGGCACGGGAAATCCGCGAGCAGGTGTTCGGCGCGGACCATAGCAAGACAGCCGAGAGTTTGAACAATATTGCTGTGGTCTATCAGGATCAACGACGCTTCGCCGACGCCGAGCCTGTCTTGCAGCGCGCACTCGGGATTCTTGAAAAACAACTCGGGCCGGAACACAGCACGACGGCCATCACGCGCGACAACCTGGCGAAGATGTATCAGGCGCAGGGGCAGCATGCTCGCGCCATGCCGTTGTATCAGCGCGCCTTAACGATTCATGAAAAGGCCTTCGGTCCCAACCATCCGATCGTGGCCAGGAATCTTGAGAATCTTGCAGATACGTACCGGGCCCAAAATCAATACCCTCAAGCCGAAGTGCTGTATCAACGCGCAGTCAGCATTTTTAAAAAGTCTCTCGGCAACGACCATGTCGATACCGCCGAGGCGATGAGTCGCTTGGGACAACTCTATGAGTTGCAGGGACTCTACTCCCAGGCGGAGCCGCTCTTTCAGCAGGCGATTGCAATCCGGGAAAAGCAGCAGGGCGCAGAGAGCCCTCACGTTGCGGGTGAACTCAAGAATCTGGCGGGACTCTATCAATCGCAGAATAAGTTGGAACAGTCCGAGGATCTCTATAAACAGTCGCTGGTCATCTACGAACAGTCCGTCGGGTATGATCGCGAGGCCTACGTGAAGGCCTTGAAGAGTTATGCGTCCCTGTTGAGGCGTCGGCAGCGGTCCGGCGAAGCCGAGCGTCTGGAGGAGCGAGCCAAGGCGGTCTTGAAGCGTCTCTCACTGGAGAGTCAGAGCCAAGGGAAAACTGCTGCGGAGGTTCCACTTGCTCCGGTTTCGCCGTTGCCATAAGGTAGCCATTGTGCTGCCCATTCCTACCTTCCCATTGCTGTAAATTTCTGCTCCGTTATTACCCCCTGACCGTACGCCCTGTACTCGATCTATCGCCCAGCTCTCGCATGGAGTCAGTTCAAGGCAGATGCCCGCCGGAAGTATCGCTTGAGGCAGTACGCCTAATCCCCTACACTGTGGCCGCGAACTGCTCAGTTAATCCACCCAGAGGGACCTCCATGAATCGAACGGTGATTGCGCTGCTGACCCTGGTCGTTCTGACCACCGGGGCCTGTGCCAGTAAGCCTCCGAAGAAACAGTTTCAGCGCCTGGCGGGTGAATTCGTCTCGCCGGTTCACATCACGAAGCCGGTCGATCAACAGAGTGCGGTCCTCGGGATCACGCTCAAGAGTCCGGCCTGGGTACCCAACACCGAAGATCGGTTGTATTTGGTGAAGGTCGAGAACGAGCGTGATCTCTTCGAAGGTTCCAAGCTGATTCCAACCAGCATTCTGGCTCCGCCTCCCGGGGCCGGGGGAGGCGGGACGGTCTATGTGCAAAATGTCCCGCCCGGGCGGTATGCGGCCGTGGCATTCAGCACCTCGGAGAAGGGATTCGGCAAGGTACGCGAAGTCACTCTATTCCTATTACCCAAGACGGTCGTGAAGCAAAGCGATACGACCGTAGTTTCCGGCAGCATCAGTTTCATGGGGGAGTACGAAGTCGGCACGTCCACGATGGTCCTGCAGGAGAAGGCGGCCGATCCGGTGCAGGAGCATTATTTCGAAGCATTTTGGGGCAAACCGCTGGCCCAGGTCATAGCCGATCTCCAGATGATCGGCACGCCGGCCTATTTCGCCGTGCATACGGTCAGCGTCAAACAGGGGAGTCGGGACGCCGCTGCCGAAGCACGGTTCCTGGCTGCCGCCAAGCGCGACCTTGAACCGGCTTGGGCGACGGTGATCGAACGGCGTCGAACGGCGGTGAAGTAGGGCGGGGTTAGGTATGCATCCGATGCAGCGCCGCTCCGTTGTGTGCCCCGATCGTGTGATGGTCTGAATCGACGCCCCTGCGCACAGAACGCAGGGGCGCCTTCCAGCGGAATACAACTCTCTGCTCCAGCGACCCTCACCTGTTAACGAAAAATTTACCTTGTCCGGACGTGCCTGTGCCTCTTGGTCTGTAGGCTGATGGTGACCAGGTTGCTCTCAGCACAGGAGGTGTAGCATGCGACTCGTAAAGCAAGGCATTCAGATGTTTCGGTCTCGCCCGCGCCGCCAGGATATTTTGTCTCTCCGGCATACACGGCTGAGGATCACTGGTCTGTGCCTGGAGTGTCGGAAGGAGATCCCCTTCATACAACTCAGACACCGGCCACACGCGACTCTGTGCACAAGCTGCGTTCAAGAACGTCTCGACTGTTTGTCTGCGGATGCGCTCTAGCCCGGACTATTCATGAATACCTACTGCGTCGTCCGATCCTCTCGCCCGGCGGAGCTGTTCTCGTTCGGCCTCCTCGACGGACTGCAAGTACGCCTGCGTCGGCCTCACGTGCGAGAAGCCCCGCGGGACTTCGGTCTCGAACGCCTCGCGACGGCATGCATGAATAGTCCGGGCTAGTCGCGAGGGCAACCGCTCGTCTGAATATCGGCTTGTACCTGTTCCGGTATACGCTGGATCGTTGCGTGCCGTCAGGTAGCCTGCTAGAGGCATCGTGCCGGGGGTAGGAAGCGTCAGGCCTCCATGCCGAGGCTTCTGAGCTGGTTCGTGCCGATTGTGCCGCGGACACTGGAGGTTGCGGATTGCATGCGGCAATCGCCACGGAATCTCGCGTGGCCAATCACCGCTCCCGGGTCATTCCAATCTTTCTTTTCCTGATTGTTTCTCCCTTACAACGATGGTGTGATCGGGCTGGGCTGTAGGCGGCCGGGGGATCGGCCCCCTATGAGCGCGGTTTCGGGTCAAAATGGTGGGCTGTTCCGCTCCGGCTCAGAAGAGGGGAACAGCCCGGGAGAGAGGTGCGGAGAGGTGGACGCAGCTCAACTCCCAATCGGTAGCCGGCTTTCAGGATCGGTAAACCGCTTCTGCGGAGGTGTCGGGCCTCCATGCCGCGCGTCGTGCCGAAGCCCGTTCTTCAGACAGTTGCTTGCATGTGAAACAGAGCGTCGCATCAGGTTGTGCGCGTAGTCGCGGCAGAGGGATGTCCGCTCGGCAGCGATGGCAGATGCCGTACGAAGTGTCGAGCATGCGGCTGAGGGCGCGCTCAATGTGCCTGGGTGTGACATGAGTCCGTTGTGTGATGAGGTCGTCGATCAGCCGTTCCTGTTCGCAAGCGGCCAGATCGAGGATATCGGTGGGGAGACCTTGTTCTACTTGGGGCACAGGCCGGGACACGACCTGCATTAAGAGCATGCGGCGGCTTCGAAGCAGGTGTGTGCGTAACGAGGCGAATGCTTGGTGGTGTGGATGGAGTTGAATGCCCTGCGCGACGCTCATGGTACTCCCCTCCTCGTTGTCGAGCCCGCAGCATAGAGGGCTGACGTGACAACCGGATAAGCAACCGGTTAAGGAGGGGTTAATAATGACGAGTGGTTGCGCCTACCAGGAGGTTAGGTGACGAGCTTGTTCATGAGCCATTGCTGGGACGAACGAGCGGCTCTGCGTCCCGGTGTTTGACGCCGGTAGGTGCCATCCCGATGGAGAATCCAGGCGTGCGTATTATCTTCGAGGTAGGGGCGGAGGCCCTCGTCGATCACGCGTTGCCGCAATGTTTTATCCAGCACAGGAAACGCCACTTCGATGCGTCGAAAGAAATTGCGATCCATCCAATCGGCGCTGGAGAGAAAGACCCGGTCGTCGCCGTCGTTCAGAAAATAGAAGATCCGGCTATGTTCGAGAAACCGTCCGATGATCGAACGTACGCGGATATGTTCCGAGAGGCCCGCGATGCCGGGTCGTAAGGCGCAGGGACCTCGGACGATCAAGTCGATTTTCACCCCGGCCTGAGAGGCCTTGTAGAGGGCCCGAATGATTTGAGGCTCCAGGAGCGCATTCATCTTCGCGATGATGTGGGCTGGTCGGCCCTGCTTAGCCCTGTCGGTTTCACGGCCGATCCATTTCAGCAATGTGGCATGCAGGGTAAAGGGCGATTGGAGAAGATGTTTGAGCCGTCCCGGCCGTCCCAGGGAGGTGAGTTGCTGAAACACCGTGCGGACGTCCCGTCCGATTGCCGCATCGCAGGTGAGCAATCCAAAATCGGTATAGAGCCGCGCATTGCGGGCGTGATAGTTGCCGGTTCCGAGGTGGGTATAGCTCCGCAGCATCCGGCCTTCCCGCCGGAGTACGAGACTCATTTTGGCGTGGGTTTTATGTCCGACCACGCCGTACACCACATGGGCGCCGGCCTCTTCCAGATCATGCGCCAGCTCGATGTTCGCCTCTTCGTCGAAACGGGCCCGTAGTTCGATCACCACGGTCACTTCTTTTCCGCCTCGGGCTGCGTCCACCAGGGATTGCACGATGGCGGAATCCGCCCCTGTGCGATACAGGGTCTGCTTGATGGTGAGGACGTGCGGGTCCGTGGCCGCCTGGCGGAGAAACTCCGTCACCGGCGCAAACGATTGATAGGGATGATGCAGCAGAATGTCGCCCTGCCGGATGGCATCGAACCAGTCTTCGCTCGGCACAGGCGTCGTGGGAATGCCGGGGGTGAAAGGCTGAAATTTTAGATCGGGCCGATCCACCAGGTCGGGCACGGCCATCAGTCGATGCAGATTGACCGGTCCGTGGCATTGATACACGTCACGCGCATCCAGATGAAACTGTTCCCGCAGGAAATAGACGAGGTCGGGCGGGCAATTGTCCGCCACTTCAAGCCGCACTTCGTCGCCGAATCGCCGTTCGGGAAGCTGACCTTCGAGCGCCCGCCGTAGGTCGTCCACGTCTTCCTCGTCCACGAAAAGATTGCTGTTTCGTGTGACACGGAATTGGTAACAACCGGTGACGTGCATGCCGGGGAAGAGTTGATGGACAAAGGCATGGATCACCGACGACAAGAACGCAAAATCGTGGGGCCAGGCGGCGTTGCGCACCGGCAGGTGAATCACGCGCGGGAGCGACCGCGGGACCTGCACGATCGCGGTTCCGTTGGGGCGGCCGAAGGCATCGGTCCCTTCGAGCGTCACCAGAAAGTTGAGACTCTTGTTGAGCAGTTTGGGAAAAGGATGCGCGGGATCCAGGCCAACCGGACTCAGGAGCGGGAGCAGTTCGCGCGAAAAAAACCGGCGCATCCACCGAATGTGCGACGGCATCCAATCGGCGCGTTTGAGAAAACGGATACGTTGGTCGGCCAGCTGAGGGATGAGTGATTGATTCAGGACGACGTATTGCTCATGAACCAGCTGGTGCGTCAGCGCGGCGATGCGGGCCAGGAGTTCCGACGGGGTCAGTCCGTCGGCGCCCCGTTGTTCGACTCCATGGGTCACCTGTTCCTTGAGTCCTGCCACGCGGACTTCGAAGAACTCGTCGAGATTGGAGCTCACGATGCAGAGAAACTTCAATCGTTCCAGCAGTGGAACCTTCTGATCTTTCGCCAGATCGAGGACGCGCCGGTTGAATTCCAGTAGGCTGAGCTCGCGGTTCAGGTACCATTCCGGCCGGGAGAGGTCACTCGTGGGCGGCCGGTGAGCCCTCGCCTTCGGCGTCGATGCGTGCGGCTGAGTTTCTGAAGGTGTCTGCGGCGATGACATAACCAGTGGGTCGGCAGTGTATCTCAGCCGTGCGAAACGGCGGATCAAGAAACGGTTAAATTTTTCACCATGCTGCCCGGACTATCCAGGTGGCAACCGGTGTCACAGGGCGCATCCGATGCGAGCGGTGGAGACCACGAAGTTGTCGAAGTATCGCTGTTGAATCTGAGCAAACGGGACGGAGGTCCAATACTGCTCCAGGTACACCGCGTTAATGCCGTAGTCGCGATAGGTGCCGATCCAATTGATTCCGGTGCGTTGCGCGTCGAGACGATCGTCGATCCAATACTCAAGCACGCCGTCGTCGGCATCGCCGTTGTTCAGCTTCATGTGGACTTCGATGCACAACCACTTCCCGATGTTGGGCGGGCTGAACAGGGAAGTCTGCCCGCCTGCCGCGCCGAGCCAGCGTAAGCGCGGAAAATCGTTATACGTGGTCGTGCGCAAAACACCGAATTCGTCGGTGCCGGACGCCGGATCGAGATAAAGCCGCTCTGGATCTGAATCGGGTGAGCTTCCGCTCCAGAGATGGCCGATGGCGGCCTGCGCAAACCGGTCGCTGGAGAGAATTGTGGCTCTCGTTAATTTGTCGGCGCCACCGCCGGTCCAGCCTGGCTGAAGTCGCAGATCGAACCGCCAATAGATGTCGCGATACGTTGCGGTCCCGGCATCCACCGGTTTGATGTAGGCGCTGGGAGTTTTGCCGAATGCCAGGTGGAGGGAGCCTCCGTGGGGATCGCCGGGCAGGTATTCCGCGCGCATGCCGGTTGAGTGGCCGACTCCTGCTCCGGCCTCGCGGACGAAACGACCATGCCGGATGTCGTACTCGAAATAACTCTCCAGCCGGTCGACTTCGAAATCGTCACACCAGAGCCATTCCGGATGACGGCTGTGCCAGTCGGCGCAAGCGGCTTCGGAACGCTCAGCCGCACCGACGGAACGGCCTGCCTCGACGAAGCAGGCGGCGACGAACATCGTCGCCGCGAGACTCCATCGAAGCAGGATGCCCATGACTAGGTCGTCACCGCACCTTCCGATGCGGAGGAGACGTGGCGGGCGTATTTCCCCATCACGCCGGACAGGTAGCGAGGGGACGGATGCTTCACCTTCTTCAGGCGCGCGGCCAGTTCCTTCTGAGTCACGTTGACGTCGAGGCGTCGCTTCGTGATGTCGAAGGTGATGATGTCGCCGGTCTTCACCGCCGCGATCGGACCGCCCTTGATGGCTTCCGGCGCGACATGTCCGGCCATTAGGCCATGCGTGGCTCCGGAGAACCGTCCGTCTGTGAGCAGGGCGACGGAGTCGCCGAGCCCTGCTCCGACGATGGCGGCCGTGACCCCCAGCATCTCCCGCATGCCCGGTCCACCGGACGGCCCTTCGTACCGAATGACGACCACATCACCGGCTTTGATTTTTCCGGCCTGCACGGCCTTGAAGGCATCTTCCTCGCGCTCATAGACCTTGGCCGGTCCGCTGAAATGCAGAATGGAGTGGCCGGCGACTTTCACGACGCACCCTTCCGGAGCGAGGTTGCCCTTGAGGATCACCAGACCTCCCGTCGGCTTGATGGGCTTGGACAAGGGACGCAGCACCTGTTGGTCCGGCTTCTCCGTGGCGGCTTTGGCTTCCTCACCGATCGTGCGTCCCGTGACCGTGATCTGATCCGGATGCAGGATCTTCGCATCGATCAAACGTTTGGCGACCAGGGTTGTGCCACCGGCGGCATACAAGTCCGCCGCGGTGAATCGGCCGCCCGGTTTGAGATCGGCCAGCAACGGCACCTTCCGGTTGATCTTGTCGAAATCGTCGATGCTGAGCCGCACACCCATTTCCCGCGCCACGGCCAACAGGTGCAAGACGGCATTCGTCGATCCACCGGTCGTCGCGACGGCCGCGATCGCATTTTCGATGGAGCGGCGCGTGATGATCTGCTTGGGCCGAATGTCTTTCTTGAGCAGGTCCATGACCAGTTTGCCGCATTCGAACGCCACATCGTCCTTACGCTGATCCATGGCCGGGACGCCGTTTCGGCCCATCGGCGAGATGCCGAGAAATTCGAAGGCGATGGCCATCGTGTTGGCGGTGAACTGGCCGCCGCAGGCACCGGGGCCCGGACAGGCATGGTCTTCGAGATCCTTGAGTTCCGCATTCGTCATGGTGCCGGCCGCATGTTTGCCGACCGCTTCGAACACGTCTTGAATCGTGACGTCGTGTCCCTGGAACTGTCCCGGCATGATGGAGCCGCCGTAGATCATGAGGGATGGGACGTTCAGACGGCAGAGCGCCATGACAGTGCCGGGAATGGTCTTGTCGCATCCCGAGAGGGCCACGACCCCGTCGAACAAATGCCCGCGGGCGACCAGTTCGATGGAGTCGGCAATGACTTCCCGGCTGATGAGCGAGGCCTTCATGCCTTCGGTGCCCATGGAAATGCCGTCCGACACCGCGATGGTGTTGTATTCGATCGGGGTGCCGCCTGCCGCGCGGATACCGGCCTTCACCCGTTCCGATAATCGGCGGAGGTGAAAGTTGCAGGGCATGACCTCGATCCAGGTGTTGGCGACGCCGATCAGCGGGCGTTCGAGGTCGGCATCGGTAAATCCGACGGCTTTCAGCATGGCGCGGGCCGGTGCGCGGCCTGGTCCGTCGAGCAAGTTGTGGCTTTTGTGTCGTGGGTCGATCGTCATGGAAACTCCTTCATTTACGGGAACGGGGGGTACCGCTTCGCACAGCGCGCGTTCTGATGGATCGTAAACTTTCGCATAGATAGGCTCAGAGGGTCAATCCGCTGGTCCTGAGATCGGCTGCCGCTAGGCTTGGGAATGGCAAGCAGGGGGAAAGGGGGGCAGATGAATGGGACGGGTCGAGACGGTGCGGCAGGATCGCATCTGAAGGCGCGACCCTGCCGCAGGGGTCTTAGTGCTTCTCTTTCTTGTCTTTCTTCTCGTGTTTCTCGTGCTTGGCTTCCTTGTCGATGACGGCGCCGGTCGCGGCGTCGATATGCACTT
>JACCEA011034089.1_pt1 | contig 12776 bp, 15 predicted proteins | sample 7449851 | NCBI WGS metagenome assembly JACCEA01 (sample SAMN15323453, study PRJNA562643) | freshwater metagenome | isolation source: river surface water | place: USA:Blue River Watershed | collected 2017-08-18 | reverse complement strand
CTGCGACTTGCTGGTTGCACCCGCGCTCTTGATCCAACCGGAGGTCGGTGCACGTCCTTGGAGACGTTGCGTAGCGTCGCGGATGACGCGGGTCATCGACACGCCGGGCGCGTCGCGTTGCAGGGTGTCGTAGGCGTCCGTGAACTTGTCGCCGGAAAGACGCTGCCCCATGTCGACCGACCGTCCTGCAGCAGCAACGTCTTCGACGCGGCGCAGCGCCGATTGCGCGTTTCCGAACGAACCGAAGGGGTGCCAGCCGAAGGCGGTGCCGTGTGTACGGCTGGCGATCTCGTTGATGCGGTTGGCGTCGCTCGTGCTCGACAATCCGAACAGACCTCCGATTCGATTGCCCATGCGGCTGAAGGTTCCGTCATCCAGGTCACCTGCCCCTGCCGCACGACCACGCAGAACCGGGTTGTCCATGGCGCGCAACGCCATCTCGCGGTCTTGTCGAGTACGGATGAGGTCCACGGAGTTGAAGCGCATGATGCGCTCGCCCCGGTCACCCGCGGCTTCGTCTTCGGAGGCACGGTCCATCCGGCGGGACAAGCTACGGAACGGCGACGACACGAAGTCGCTGACGCTGTCCATGGCGCTATCGAGGCCACGCCCCATGCGCGTGAGCAGCCCCGGCGTCCGGTACTGGTCTCGTTTCGCCTTCTCCTGTGCCATGAGCTGCCGGCGTTGGACACGGAGCTGTTGAATCTGCCCGTCCCACGCTTCGCGGCTGGTGAACTGAAGCTCGAGGGAACGTGCGGCGGATTCCGCCTGCTCGTCCCCCATACCTCCGCTCTGGAGTGTGGCAAACAGCGCGGACCCGAAGTTCATGCCGGGAACGTTCCGCTGCAGGCCCTTGGCCTGGCGGGCAACGTTCATCTGCATCTCGAACGGCGACATCTGCTGCGCGAGCTTGTCCTTGAACTCCTGCTTGCGCGTCCGCAACTCGAAGATGCCTTCCTTGCCGATTTCACGAAGGTTGTTGGCCGCCATGTTGGACACTTCGGCAATCGTCATCGTCTGCGCCTTGCGATACGCGTCGATGTCGATGTCGATGCCCTTCGACCCGCGCTTGAGCGCGGCAGCCATGTAGACGTCCTGGTTCAGCGAGCTGAGCTGCGCCATCGTGTTGATCTGCCCGAGGCCCTGCACGCCGCCCGCACGGGAGAGCTGCATTTCGTTCAAGGCGCCGGCCGAGCGCGCGATGTTCGCTGCGGCACCGCCGGTCATGCCGGCCATGTACCCCGTCGCTCCGACGAGGCCCGACTGCTGTGCCATCATCGCGCCGGGCATGCCGTACAGGTCGTTCATGCCTGCCTGCGAGACGCCCGCCATGCGTGCGAACATCGCGCGGTTGGCGATGGCGCCTGCTTGACCTCCGGTCCCGACGAAGCCCAAGTCCTTCATCTGACCGAGAGCAGCGAGCGTGTTACGGATGTCGGGGTCACCGGTGATCTGCGTGAGCATCTTGACGGCCTTGGAAATCTCCTTTACACGGCGAACGATGTCGTCAGGCGATCGTGCCGCCGCCAGCAAACCTTGATCACTCGACATTTGAGTGATCCGCATGATATCTTCGGTGTTGTAGCCAGTCTTCTGGAAATCGTAGTCGCGAGTGGCGAGCTTGCGCAGACCCATGGCCGTCGCGCGTCCACTGTCTTGGGCCATGCCCTGGCCCGTGTACGGGTTGAGCATCGAGCCCGATACCATCCAGGGCGCCGTCATGTTTTGAATCTGCCGGCCACGTGCAGCGTCGACACGACCCGGGCCGAGCATCATGTCGCTCAGGAAGCCGCCGGCCGCGTGGCCGAGGACACCGCCGATGAGGCCGCCGCTCATGAAGCCCAGGGCCGTACCGCCGAAGCGTGCGGCGCCGTCGATGAGGCCCGCCGCGATACCGGAATTGCGGGACTGGACGCCCTGCATGATCTGGTACTGGTGCATCGCGGGCGACATGAAGTGCGACGGCTGAACCGCAGGAACGAACGGATTGAAGATCGGTGGAATAGGTCCCTGTCCGACGTGCGGCGCAGCAAACGCGCCGCCCGGTCGATACATGCCGAACGACGGGGCAGTCATCGTCATGGGGTTAGCCATGCCCCCCATGTCGCCGCCAATAGCGCCGGCCATGTACGGGTTCATCGGCGCAAAGCCACCGCCACCGCCACCGATGGGCGTCGAAGGCGGCGGGATGTACCGCGTCATCTGCGCCGCCTGGATGGTCTGCTGCATCATGTCGCGCTGCTGCGCGACTGCCGCAATCGCCGCTTGTGACGGATGCGGAATCTGTGGCGGAGGCGGCGGCGGCTGGAAACCGACGCCCATCGGCGTTTGCGACGACTGCATCGGAAGGAGTCCCAACTGCTGCTGCATGGTGTTGAAGCCCTGCAGCATCTGTCGGATGGTTTCTCCCCCTGCTTGTTGATCGGCCATCGACTTGATAGTAGGGGCCGATCAGGGCGTCGTAAAGCTACTTCGGACCCCCTCGCGTCGGTGCCTTCGGGGCCTTCTGCAGCGCCTTGGGCATCAAATCGGCGCCGTATTCCTTGTCGTAGAACTCGCCCATACGCTCGAGGCGATCGATCATCTTTTCATCGTGCATTCGCTTGACGCGGATTCGCTTTTGCGCCGTACGAATCACTTCGATCTTTCGCTTCAGGGCTTCGGCGTCATAGGTCTCCTGGAAGACTTCGGCGGCGTATTCCGCAACAATCCCGCCGAACGCTTTTTCGAAGTCCGCATTAAGCACACGGCTGATCATTTTTCCAAACGTCTCCACGAGCGCAACGCGCTCGCGTCGTTCACGGAAAAGCGTCTCGCGCAAGACGCGATCTTCGATCGAGCCCGGGGGAGGAAGTTCGAGGCCACGCGAGAATAGAACAGCCCGAGCGTTCCCCTCCGGGCTGCTTAGAAATTTTCGACTGTGCCCTCCGCCAGGACGGCGCGGATCTTCTCGTCGAACGTCCAGAGCTTGAGGAACAGCAACCGCAGCACCGGATCGGCGAGGTTTTCGATGTACGTGGCGCGCTGTTGGAACGCGTTCTCGTAGTCGACATCCTTGGCGTCTTTCCCGGGGAAAGAGAACAAGTCCTTGCCCAGCGCCTCGAGTGACGCCGCCAACGTCATGCGGCTGAGGATCTCGTTGTAGTGCACGTCGTACACCGGGCGCTGGACTTCGAGGTAGTTCTGGATGCGTCGGACGTCTCGTGCCGACCGCGTACGCAGGGTGACGGAGATGCGGTTGGTGACCTTGATCGACTCGGACCAGTAGCCCTTCATGATGACGGAGTCGATGATATCCGCGGCCTGGTCCTTCGTGACCCCAGCCTCCTTCAGGCGGTCCTCGTACGACTTGATGGGCTTGAGGGCCGCCTCGGCGTTCTGTGCCTCTGCTTCGAGGCTGCTCTCGGCCGACTCGAGCCGAGCCTTCGACGGCGACTCGCCGGGCTGGGCCCCTGGCTTCATCTCGACGAGGGGTTTCGAGAAGTCGCCAATCTTGATTTCTTCCGCGCTGGGCATTGGTGCTCCGTCCGTAGATGACAGGGGTTTTTGGTAAAAGTTAGAGCTGATCCTAGCTACCACTTTGCGTAATTCAACGCAATTGGTTGATGTTTATCTAACGGACATGGTAGATCGAGGACACATGCCATCCACGCTTGATTTCCTTTCGGATCCGTCGCTCGGGCTTGTCCGAGAGGTCCGCCAGTCACAGCTCCAGATGGCGGGGGACGTCGAGACGGTCATCCGCGAGGGTGGCGTCTTCTTCGTCGAAGGACCCGTCGGCGTCGGCAAGAGCCTCGCGTACTTGGTTCCCGCGCTTCTGGCGGAAGGCAAACGCATCGTCATCGCCACTGCCAAGAAACAGCTCCAAGACCAGATTCAGAGCAAAGATCTGCCGGCCATCGCGAACGTTCTTGGAGAAGACCTCGCGGCTCTCCTCGTCGACGAAGAAGGCACCCAACAACTCATGGCGACGGTGGTCAAGGGCAAGGCCAACTACGCTTGCCGGCTGCTCTCCGAGAAGCAGCATGTCGACGTGACCTACAACGACTTCTTGCGCCGGAGCCAATTCGGAGATCGAGCCGAATACCCCGGCGCGCCGCCGGTGTGGTGGAACAACGCCACCGCGGAGGATTGCATCGGGCGCGGGTGCAAGCACGCCAGCACGTGCGGGTACATGCGGCTCAAAGGCAACGTCACCCAGTCGAAGATCGTCGTCGTCAACCACCACATGCTCGGATCCGATATGTACTTCGGGCACGGCAAGATGATGGGAGGCCCTTTCCACGTTCTCATCATCGACGAGGCCCACAAGCTCGCCGAAGGCATCCGTGCGGCCTTCACCGTGAAGGTCTCCGAGAACGCCATCGCCGACATGGACGAGGCGCTCAAGAAGACGCCCTTCGGTTTTCACGCACCGGCACGGGTACGTGACGTGTGGGCCGCGATGTTCGATGCGTTGCCCAACCGGAACTGGCGTGATGTTCATGCGCGGGAGATTCCCGTGTTCCCCCACCATGCCGAGGACTCCATCAACGGCCTCGAAGAGATCGACAACGAGCTGGCGACGATGCTCGGGCATTACGGCGTGAAGGGGACGCCGGCTGACTTGGGCTTCTGGGAAACGCTCGCGGCGCTCAACGTACCCGACGATGTTAAGGGGAGCTTGGCGATGGTAGCGCAGGGTCGTCGGAAGATGACCGACTTGATTCGGGGTGTTCGAACGCTTCAGGGCTACGTCAAGCCTAACGAAGAGGAAGGGCCGGAGGAATACGAACAGCGAAAGGGGCGCATCCTCGAGAACACGGTCGCGTCGGGTAACGCGGACCATCGAGGACGCTTCCACGTCAATTGCGCGCCCATCAACGTCGGTGGCATCGTGAAGAACTACTTCAGCGCCATCCACGCAACGGTGCTCACAAGCGCGACCTTGGCGGTGGGAGATAACTTCGATCACCTGGCCGACGTCGTAGGGGTGGAACCGACCAAGACAGCGGTGCTGCCGCCTGCGTTCGATTACAGCAAGCAGGGGTTCCTCTACGTCCCCAAGGACATCCCGTTCCGTAATCGGAGCGCGCCGGACTACATCGAAAACACCCGAATGCGGATCGATCGATGCGTCCAGCTCGTGACTTGGTCCAACGGCGGTGCCTTCGTGCTCACGACGGCAAATGACGACCTGGATGAGTTCGCGGAAGTGCTCAAGCGCAAGTTCCCAGGGCGCGTATTTGCGCAAGGCCACAGCCGCAACGCGTGGGACGGAGATCCGCCCTCCATCCTCGAGCGTTTCAAGCAGGCGCCCAACAACATCTTGGTCGGCTCGAAGTCCTTCTGGGAAGGTGTCGACGTCGTAGGGGAGCATCTTCGCTTGGTGGTCATCACAAAGCTCCCCTTCCCAAACTTCAAGGATCCGATCGTCAAGGCACGTGAACGACTGGCTGGCGAGAGTGCGTTCAAGCGCGTCCAGATGGTCGACATGCTGACGGACCTCCGCCAAGGGGCCGGGCGTCTCATTCGCTCGAAGAGCGACCGCGGTGTCGTAGCCATCCTCGACAGCCGTGTTTGGGAAAAGGGGTATGGGCGACAAGTACGTGCCATTCTGCGTTTCCCGGTGACCGAACACCTCAAGGAGTGCGAGGACTACCTCCCCAAGCTGGAGCCCTACTTCCGTCGCTTGGCGCAGCGAGCGACGAATGGGTAATCCATACGAAGAGTTTCTTGCGAATCTGCGTAGCTTGCGGAAACAACGCGGTCTCACGCAAGAAGAGGTCGCGCAGCGCCTCAAGCTGTCTCGTACGCAGTACACCGCGATCGAGAACGGACGCAGCTCCCTCGGCTTCGTTCACCTCCACAACCTCGCGGTGATCTTGGATGTACGGTGGGTCATCGGGAAAAATGACGCACCGCTCGTAACGCCATGAGCACGCCCGGACGACCCAAAGGTTCACGTGTCGTTTTCTGTCTATGCGGACGACGGGTCGTCGGTATGCTCGGTGAAAAAGTAGAATGCGCGGATTGCAAACGCCGCGTTGTCATCAAACCAGGGACCCGCGCTCGGCTTCGACCGGTGTTCCTAAGCGGGACCAAGAAATGAGCAAGATAACGATCGGCGTAGATGAAGTCGGATGTGGTGCCCTGGCGGGACCTCTCGTCGTTGCAGCAACCGCCTTCCTGCCAGGAACCGAGTGTGTCGCCGCGGTCTACCAAGGCCTGCGAGGCGACAAGATCTTGACCGTCGGGGACTCTAAGTCGTTCAAGAACGAAACCCACCGCGCCGTGTTGGCTCGCGCAGTTGCCGACAAGGCGCTGGCGATGTGCGTCATCGAGCGCACCAACAAGGAGATCGACGCCCGCCTCCTTTACGTGGTGTTCCCCGAGACCATCGGCCTCGTCATCGTGCGGGTCGTCGAAGAGCTGTTCCACCGCAAGCTCATCCAGGCGCCGACCGACGTAGCCGTGCTCATCGACGGCGACATCCGCGTACCTGCGGACTTGCCATACCCCTACAAGACCATCGTCGACGGTGACAAGACCGTCTGGCAGATCGGTGCCGCCTCTATTGTCGCCAAGGTGCGGCGCGATGAACGCATGGCGCAACTCGCCGAGAAGTACCCCGATTACGAGTTCGAGAAGAACAAGGGGTACCCCGTCCCTGCGCACAAGAAGCTCCTCGCACAACACGGGCCGTCACCGGTGCACCGGAAGACGTTCAAGCCCGTGCTCGACATGCTCCCCCTCGCGGAAGGATTCGAACAATGAGCGTGAACCACGTCACGCTAGGCAAGAACGCCTACTGGTGTTTGCACTGCGGCATGGAGTATCCGCTGCAGTTGCCGATGTCCATCAATATGATGATCGCGACGTCCGAGGCCTTCGCCAAGGACCACAAGAACTGCAAGCCGTCGGCGAAGGGCAAAGCCCGCATGACCTACACGTCACCTGACGAATGGGCGCGGTCGTGGGATACGGGCGTTTCGTCAATGACGATCTACGACTTCATGACGCGAGGGTTCTCGTCGAATCCGAACGTTCCACAGGATGCCTCGGACTTCGGACGGTGTGCCCGCCTTCTCGCCGTGGCGCCGGAATGGCGAGCACGACTTCCGGAGTTGGCCGCTGCGTACCCGATGTGGCAGCGCCTCGTGGAGAACTGGGACAGACTGACCAAGGCCTTCGAGGAAAAGGACTTCGAAGCGCTCAACACCAGCTTGCGCGTGTTCACCCAAGAAGGACCAATCCTGCGATGAGCAATCTCCGTCAACGTGTTCCGACGACAACCTGCGCCAAGTGTCGGAAGAACTTCGCGGCGGGCGACCGAGCCGTTACCGTGTTCATCGTCCAGAAGGTCGGACGCAACATGGAAACGAAGGACATGGGTGCTTGGCTCGGTGAAGACTTCGAGCTGGTGCACGCGTCCTGCATCGATCCCCAACTCACAGCCCAGATCATCCACCCCGGATGACGAAAGGAATCGTTGATCCCTGGCGCGTGGTTTCGCCGCTTCGACCAGAACCGGAGAAACCACAGCGACCTGCCCAGAAGATCGACCCCAGTCAGATTGACCTGGACGCAGAGCTACGGATCACGCAGTACTACGTTCTTTCGTCGCGTCAAGGAAGCGTGCGCATCGATAGTAAGGACATTACAACGGAAACCGACGCAGTGAATCGCATCATCAGCGCGCTCATGCACATCAGCCGAACCAAGCCGTACGGGCAGCGGTTACAGGAGGCGGGTGTAGGCCTTGAAATCGAAGGGAAAAAGTGGAACGTACCCACGAGCGTCGGTGCCCACGTCAAAACTGATACTTCGGTGCTTTATTTCGCGGACGTGCCCTACGACCAAGGTATGCTCGCGCTCATCAAGGCACTGAATCTGATCAACCGCGAAGACCGCAACTTCCTCAAGAAGTACGGCCTGTCGACGCTCATGAGGTAATGATGTCCAAGCTCAATTCGAATCCGTGCGGTGGTTGTGTGAACTTCGACCGCATCACCCCGAAGGGTAACCACGGACGCTGTGCCGTTCAGTCGATCTACCCTTCCCACGAACAAGCAGGGCAGGTGTTTCCGTCCGGTGTCAAGCGCGCGGCTCCTGGTGAACTGGCGAAGCCTGTCATCGTGTCGCTGACGCAGATTGAATCCGGCTGCGCGAAGTACCGACCCTCCAAGTAGGAGGATCTGTGGATTCATGTTCCAAGTGTGGCGTCGCACGACGCTACGTAGGCGTAGCTTTTCCCGTTCGTCGGCTCTGTAAGTGCGAAAACCGCGACTGCGGTGAATGCAAGAAACCCGCGGTCTACGTCGAGTTCCAGCATCCGATCAAGACAGGGGAACCCAAGCTCCCCATCGAGAGCAACCAATACGCCAAGTTCGCGTGTCAGAAGCACGCACCTGATGACTTGCCCGAGGGTGGTGACGAAGTTCCATCGGCGCCCGCGGGCAAGAAGGGGAAACGCCCGCACACCGACCCGGTCTGGGACCGGGCATCGTCAAGGCCCCCACCGGGGTCCATGTCCAAGTCCAAGATCATCTGCAGCGGTTGTGGCCTCGTCCATGAACCCCGTCTGCGGGTGATGTGGAACGGGACCTATTCCGAGTGTCCCGTCGATACCTGTCGCGAACAACTCTTCCACGAACAGTAGGACCAACATGAACGACAAGCTCTTCGGAACCAAGGGTGACGCCGCCAAGATCATCGAGAAGGCGTCGACCAGCATCCCCGGACAGGAGATGAGCGACGACCGTCGGCAGAAGGCCGCCGCGGAGATCGCCGCCCAGGCCGTGCTCAACGACATGATGGAGGCTGCCGGCTTCACTGAGGAAATCATCGCGTTCCTCAACACCTCGTGGAATGAACGCGACTTCACGCCGGAACAGCGCATCTTCTCGATTTCCCTCGCGACCATCAACCTCCGCCAGCACTTCCCCGACGCGCTCGGCGGCAAGGACACCTTCGACCGGGTGTCAAAAGAGGCGTGGGAGTACTTCGACAAAAACAAGTAGCGTGTTTTGTCGCTTGACAGTCGGCTCGCGTTCGACAAGATGAATCGAAAGGTCCCCGACGTTGGGGAAAACAGGAGAACTTGAAAATGGCGCGAGCAATGAACGTTTCGAAGCGCGTGACGGCTGCCAAGGCGATCGTCGCGAAGACCCTCACGAGTGCCCAGCGGGCCGACCGCATGGCCGAAGAGCTGATGACCAGCTTCGGCGAGATGCGCACGCCCGAGGGCAAGGAGGCGCGTGACCTGGCCCGCCAGCTCACCAAGCTGAGCGGCAACCTGAAGAAGACCAACGCCGCCTTCGCCAAGGCGTTCTGATCGGTGTTCCAGCCGGTCAGCAAGATTCCGTATCACGTCCTCGACGAGAACCAGCAGATCTTGGTCTGCTGTCTCGACGATGTCCTTGGCCGCGAGACGGTCGAGGCACGATGGAAGCGCCGCGCTGTCGCGTGGTTTCCGTTCAAGGTCGGCGACGACCTGTGCGACGTGGTACGGGATCTCCTTGCGAATCCACAGATCCGCGCGATCGTCTTCCTCGGCGAGAGCGACGCGGAGAAAGCCTTCCAGGCCTTCTGGGATCGCACCGTCCAGCCCGGCTGGAAGATCCGCGAAGAACACCTCGAGCTGGTTCGCCAGTTCGTCGACCTTTTCAACGGTGACTGCGGATTCCATTCCGCACAGCAACCCTTCTGGCCTACCCGGCTCAAGTACGAAGAGGAAACATGACGGAACACAAACGGCTCCCGGTCATCGCCCTCCTGGGCAAAGCTCAGGCGGGCAAGGACACCGTCGGGCAGATGCTGCTCGACGCACGGGCCCCTGGAGTCGTCGCGGGCACCACCGCGTTCGCCTGGAAGCTCAAGCAGATCGTGGGGGAGATGTACAACCTCGATCAGCACGCGCTCTACGACGACAAGGGCAAGGAGTCCCCGACGCCGTTCGACTGCCTGCGCTGCCCGACCTGCGGGAAGTTCGAGGCGACCGAGTTCACCAACGACTTCCAGAAGCTCGCGAGCTGCAAGCTCTGTGGTGCCGTCGGCGACATCAACGTGTTCAAGAGCAAGTGGACACCGCGGACCATCTTGCAGCACATCGGCACCGAGGGCTTCCGTCGCATCGATCCCAGCGTGTGGGTCAACTACGCGCTCCGCATCTGCCAGGAACAGATCGACCAAGGCGCTCGCTTCATGGTCATCACCGACTGCCGCTTTCGCTCGGAAGCGCAGGGTGTCTGGGCACGAGGCGGTGAGGTCTGGCGCATCAAGCGGCCCGACGGCGGCGGCAACCTCGGCATCGCCAACCACGCCTCCGAGACCGAACAGGAGGGCATCAAGGACAGCGAGTGCCAGGCGGTCATCGACAACGACAGCACCCTCGACGTGCTGCGTGGTCGTGTCCTGACGCAGTACGACCGCTTCCAGCAGAAATACTAGCAAACGCTTCACGAAGTGAACTACGGCGCCCCGGGAAACCGAGGCGCCGTTCGTCGTTTTGGCGAAACATCAAACACAGCGTTTTCTTGGTACAAGAACAAACGCGCTGCGTTTAACAACCAACGAGAGAAACATGGCCAAGATCGCACTCACCATCGACCCCGCATACTGCTCGACCTGGAAGTTCTTCGAGGGTATCCGCGAGTTTCTGCAAAACGCCAAGGACGCCGAGGACTACGACGGCCTGGAGATGCAGATCGAACACAAGCCACGCAGCCAGACCGTCACCATCACCACCAAGAACATCTCCATCGAAGCAGCCACCCTGCTGCTCCTCGGCAAGACGTCCAAGACGGATGCCGACCAGCGCGGCAAGTTTGGTGAAGGCTTCGCCTTAGGCTGCCTCGCACTCGTTCGTGCCGGACACCCCGTGACCATCCACAACGGACATGAACGCTGGAAGCCCGAGATCTCCAAGGCGGAGGACGGCCCGTTCAAGGACCACGACCTGCTCGTGATGAGCACGCGCAAGCTGCCCGACTATCGACCCGACTTCTCCGTCGAGATCGAGAACGTCTCGCTGGACGTCTGGAACGCCACCAAGAAGCTCTTCCTGTTCCTCGAGCAGCCGGCCGAAGGCACCACGGTGAAGGTTCCCGAGGGTGTCGTTATCATGGACCCCGTCTACCACGGGCACGTGTACTGCCGCGGCATCTTCGTGATGCACAACGACGACATCGAGTTCGGATACGACATCAACAACATCACCCTCGACCGCGACCGGCGGATGATCGACGAGTGGGACCTCCGCTGGAAGCTCGGCAACATCTGGCAGTCCGCCCTCAAGGCCAACCCGGAGCTGATGGCTCCCCGGGTCTACGACATGGCCAAGAACGGCAAGGCAGAGGTCAAGGGACTGCACCACCACATCGACCAGCGCCTGGTGGCGTCGCTGCGTACCGAGTTCCACAAGGAGCACGGGGAGGACACGGTGCCCGTCACCACGATGTCGGAGGCGCGCGAGCTGGAGAGCCTGGGCGCGTCCGTCGCGATCGTGGACCCGACCCTTCAGCAGCTCTTGCAGAAGGCGGGCCCCTCCGTTTCCGACGTGAAGGAGAAGCTCAAGGGGAAGGTCCAGAAGGTCTGGCTCCCGTCCAAGCTGACGGCGCTCGAGAACGAGGTCTGCACCGAGCTGATCGAGCCTATCACCCGGGACTACGCCGTCGTGGACTTCGTCGACGCGACCCCGTGTCGCGCCGACAATGACGGCAAGACGCTCCTGATCGCCCGGTCGATCTTGGCGGCGCCGCCGCGTGACCTGATCGAAGGAATCGCGCGGATCGAAGCCAAGCGCAGCGGTGCCACGGTCGAAGGCCTCCTGGTCAGTGTCCTGGCGCGGCAGTGGGAGGCCGACCACCCCGCCGAACCGGACCTGGCGGGGACGACGCAACAGGAAGAGGCTGCAGCCGCAGCCGCGACCTGAGGTATCGTTGAACGCCGTGCGTCGTTCCGTCGCTTGCTCAAGATGCGAAAACCCGGAGGACCTGGAGAGCTGGGGCGACCAGATGCTCTGCAGGTCCTGCCGGGTTTGCCCTCATGAGATCGAACTTCACGAAGGTGGCGCACTCGAAATTTGCTACCGATGCCTGCGGGACCTGTTCACGGTGGGAACCTTCGTCGGGCCGCGAATCACGAACCTAGACAGATACGCTCGGTTCGTTTTGGCGATCGGGGCGGACCCGCACACCGTCGAGGTTCACTGCTTCCGTGAAGAAGATGCCTGGCCGGGCGCCGTGCTCAGGCGGACCGTGCTGGCACGAAGTCGGGGAACAGGTTCGGCCACCGCTGGAGGCAGACCCGTTTCACCGTTCGAGCGAACCGACACATCTCCATGTCCGCCGCTTCATCATCTCGCTCGTGGAAGAACTTGGTGAGCGCCATCGAGTTCGTCGTCCAGATGAAGCTGGTGCCGCAGCTCATGTGGAGATCGCCCGCCGTCGACTCGTAGATGCGCTTCTTGTCCAAGCCGACGGGCTTCTTGCCGTTGGCGGCCTCGAACAGGCTCACCTTGCGCTGGATCGTCTCGACGTACTCCTCGTAGTTGAGCTGCACGCTGCGCTCGAACCGTAGCAGCTCCTCCGGCTTGTCGAGGCAGTAAGGATGGGCGATGTACACGCCCGGGTGGTGGGTGAAGCGCGTCGACTCCTGCGACGGCGAACCCTCCTCGTCGCGGTCGCTGCCGACGTAGTTGCGGATCAGCTCGTGCGAGACACGCCGGCTGATGTGGGCGAAGAAGAAGGAGATCTTCGCGTGGTAACCCGTCGAGCGGTGCGGCACGCGCCCTT